>WNFZ01005618.1_pt1 | contig 15653 bp, 14 predicted proteins | sample 5400081 | NCBI WGS metagenome assembly WNFZ01 (sample SAMN13153365, study PRJNA577476) | soil metagenome | isolation source: 80 cm soil or saprolite under grassland replicate 1 | place: USA:California | collected 2016-06-15 | reverse complement strand
CCTCGGCGGTGAGCTCCTTGCCATTGTGAAAGCGCACGCCTGGCCGTAGTTTGAAAGTGTAGGTTTTTTCGTCCTTGGCTACACTCCACGACTCGGCCAGCGCGGGAATGGGCTGCTGTCGGTCATCCAAATCCAAAAGCGTCTGGAACATGAGTTCCCGAACGAAGCTATCTGTGGATTGGGTTCTATAAAACGGGTTGAGCGAGACGATGTCCTTGGCGATGCCGAAAACCAGGCGCCCGCCGTACTTTGGGCTTTCTGCCCCCCAAACCGACGTTGAGAAAGTCATGAGCGTCGCGAGCGCTAAACTGAAAAACTCAAAACGTTTCATGAGACCTCCTTTGAACAAGCGATGACGCGGGCAAGGGATAGCTTCGACATCCGATATTGGCGCGCTCAATATCCGCCAAGCCGAAGGGCGGTGTCAACGACCAAAGCGTTCAAGGTGCGCGCCTCGCGCATCCTGAGCTTCGAAGGATCCATAACAAAAGAAGAAAGATCCTTCACTTTCGTTCAGGACATGCTTTGAACGTTGAACCGCGCGCCGCGCGCTATACTTCGTACTGGCGCGGATCGAAAATGTCGCGCAGCCCATCGCCGATAAGGTTGAAGCCGAGGATGGTAAGCGAAATCACCAGCCCCGGGATGATCGCAACATGGGGAGCGAGCTCCATATATCCGCGCGCCTCGCTGAGCATCAGTCCCCAGCTCGGCGCCGGCGGGGGAAAACCCAAACCGAGAAAGCTCAGAGACGACTCGACAAGAATCGCATGGGCGAAATCAAGGCTCACCAGGACCAAAATCGGCGCAATGCAGTTTGACAGTATTTGATAAAAAAGAATGCGCAACTCCGGTTCTCCGGTCATGCGCGCAGCTTCGACATACTCTTTTTCTTTTTGTGACAGCACGCTGGCGCGCACGACCCGCGCATAGCCCGGCACCGAGGTGATGCCAATGGCGAGATAGAGGGTCAAGAAAGTCGGTCCCATGGCCGCTACCAGTGTGATTGCGAGCAGCCTGCCCGGAAATGCCAGAAACGTATCGATACCCCTCATGATCAATGTATCCACCCAGCCGCCGGCATATCCTGAGAGCGCTCCGAGGGGTACGCCGATGACGACTGCGAGCAGGACCGCGCCCAGAGCGACGCGCATGGCGATTCTGCTGCCGTAGACAAGCCGGGTGAAGATGTCGCGCCCATAACTGTCGGTTCCCAACCAATGCTCGGCGGACGGGCGCACGAGCCGCTCGGCGAGATTCATTTTTAACGGATCATGGGTGGCAAGCTGGGGTGCCAGGATCGCGGTCAGAGAAATCCACAGAACGATAATCAGTCCCAGGGCCGCCAGCCGGTTGCGCAAGATGACTGCGAAGGCATCGCGCGAACGCCCGAGCACACTGCGCCGTTGCGCCCGCGGCGCAATCGGTTCCCGGGAAAACGGCGTAACGGTTGCTTCGGCCATCGAGCGCTTGCCTCCTCGATACAAAATCAACTAAGCGAGATCCGCGGATCCAGCCATTTATATAAAACATCGACAAAGAGATTGACGACCACATAAGTGCAGGCGAGAAAGAGAACCGCGCCTTGGAGGACCGGATAATCGCGCGCGTAGACCGCTTCGAGCACCAACCGGCCAACTCCAGGCCAAGCGAATATCGTTTCCACCACAGTTGATCCGCCGAGCAGCCGGCCGACCTGCAAGCCGATGACGGTCGTCGCCGCGATCAGCGAATTTCTCAAGGTGTGTTTGTAGACGACCCATCGCCGCGGCACTCCTTTCGCTCGCGCCGTGCGCACGTAGTCGAGCTTGAGCTGCTCGAGCATTTCCGCCCTGACGTAGCGGGTCACGGTGGAAGCCATGTCGGTGCCGAGAACGATCGCCGGCAAGGTTAGATACCAGAGAAACATTCCGAAGTTGGTCGACGGATCGACGTACCCTAGGGTCGGAAACCAGCCGAGATAAAGGCCGAAGCCAAGGATGAGCAGCAAGGCGAACCAAAAGTTCGGCACCGCGATGCCGAACAGGGCAAAACTCATCGCCGAATAATCCCAAAGAGTGTTTTGTCTGACGGCCGCCAGAGTTCCCGCCGGGATCGCAATCAAGGTCCCGAGAATCAGCGATGCCAAAGCAAGATAGATGGTGGCTGGGTAACGCTCGACCACCGTGTCCAGAACTGCCCGCTGGGTACGCAGCGATTGTCCGAGATCGCCGTGGGCCAAGCGCTGCAGCCAGCTAAAATACTGCTCGTAGAGCGGCCGGTCGAGTTCCATTTTTTTGCGCAGAAGCTGGTACTGGGTCTCGTCATAACGCTCCTCCCCGAGCATGACCTGGACGGGATCACCCGGCAGGAGATGGATGATGGAGAAGATCAGAAACGACGCGCCCAAGAGCACCGGCACGAGTTGAAGAAGGCGTCTGAGCACGTAGAGAATCACGAATTACTCGCGTTTGATATTCGCTGTGCCGCGACGCCGTCTGGGTGCCGATTAATTACCTTGATAGAGCGCGTCAATGAAGTCGCTGTCGTCGATCATGCGCAGGTAATGGGTGTCCCAGACTTCCAACGGACCGATGAAATTGGCTTGCGGATCGTGCGCGACATCGAGATTATAAAGATTTTCCACAGCCAGAGGCTCCGGATAAGGCTTCGAGCAGAGCAGCGCGCTCCATTCGCCGTGCAGGTATTCGACTTCGTCGTCGCCGTCCAGACCGATCAAAGGCGCCACTTCGCGGGCGATAATGGCGCAGCTTTTTTCTCTCTCGGTTTTAAAAAAATGCACGGCCTCGATCAACGCCTTCAGGAACGTCATCGCGGTCTGTTCATTTTCGCGGACGAAATCCATGTTGGCGCAGATCGTCGTATTGTGAATCACCGGCAGGGCCGGGAGCTCAATCGCGTTCAAGCCGCGCTTTTTCGCCTGAAGATCGAAGGGCATATCGACGTTGGCGGCGTCGACATCGCTGCGGCGAATACGATCGATGCTGGACGGGCCCACGGCGAGGCGTGAGTCCGCCCCTTCGCCGTCGCGTGAGGCGAGCACAAATTGCACTGTCGAAATATCGACCCCGGCGCGCACCAGGGCCTGGCGCAGATTGCCGACCACGCAAGGCGCCGGCCCGGTAAGAATTCTTTTCCCTTCGAGCTGCTTGGCCTCGTGGATGTCCGGCCGGCAAATCAAACGGTCGTCCCAGTGATTCTGCGTTTGCGCCAGGAAGGCCAACCGGTGATCGCCGCGCGCGCGGTAAACGTAGGGCTCGTGGTGCAGACCGCTGAGAAATTGATACTCGCCGGATAGCAGCAGCGCCGCGCGCTCACCGATCGTGCGCGTCGGTTTGCCGCGCTCGGGCACCTTGGCAACGTCCACCTCGAGCTCGAAGCCATGCTTCGCAGCCACGCCCGAATCACGAAACACGGCGTGCAGCGGCATGTGAGAAATCGAGCTGCTGAGAACTTTGATCTTTTCGTAATGACCCATCTCAATCCTTTCCGGCCGATGACTTGCCCTGATAGTCCGGATGGCGCAGCAAAGCGCTGATGAAATGCTCGAGCATTGGGCGGCCGTGGATCAGGCGTGAATCGACTTTGACCTGGGCTCTGCCCGATTCGGACTTGAGAACAAAAAAGCCCAGCTCGGAAGCTGCCAGCGCCGGCTTTACGACGGCGGCAAAATCTTCAGTGCTCGTGATGGTCGAGGCTTTCTTAACTCCCGCGCCCTGCGCCATCTTGGCGAGATCGGCCGCTCGCGCCGTAGCTGTGGCGCCCATGTTTGCATACGCTTGATTATCAAATACCAGCGCTAACAGATTCGGCGGGTTCACGTCAGCCAATGTAACCAGGCTGCTGGTGTCGAGCAGCAGGCTGCCGTCCGAATCGATGGCGATCACTTTACGTTTGGGAAATGCCAGAGCAAGTCCGACGGCGAACGACATGCAGGTGCCCATGTTGAGGCTGTGAAAATTAGCGCCTTGGGGCCGCAAGTATGCCCATTCCCTGGCGTTGCCGCCGCGGCTGGTAACCGTAAGCGCATGCTCATCGAGCCATGACGCCAACAGCTTCAGGCAGTCGAAACGTTTCACCATAAAACCTCGCCGGTGAGCAGCAGGACCAGAGGCGTGCCGTATTCCCGACAGGCGAAGTGGCTATCGCGGATCTCACGCTCGATATCGTCATTTTTTTTGATCACGCGGTAGGGAATGCGCAGGGTATTGAGCATGGGCTCGGCGAGCTGCTGAAACATGAAAAGTTGCGCGCCCGAGACGCCGCTACGATCGCCGATGTCGCCGCGATAGGAAGCCATGATCAGGACGGGAATACCATACAGCACGCCCATCTGCGCCAGCGACCAGGTTCCCACGAGCAGCCCGGCGATACCGGTGACGAAGATACAGCGGCGCCCGCCCAATGAGGCGCCGGCGCAGAGCGAAATGCCGTTGCTTTCACTCGCCACAGTGACGCTGGTGAAGTAGGGGTCGCTGCGGATCGTTTCGGTGAGCGGTGAAGTGGGTTCCTCAGGAAGCGTGACCACGAGATCGATCCGCTCGGCTTTGAGCGTGTCGATGATCTTGGCGATCGTCTCTGGTTCCATCGATGACCTCTGAAAAAATTGGCCGAACTATATGCCCCGCTAAAATCGCTTGTCAAACTGCGATAATAATCAAGCGGCCGGACCGCATTCTCGTTCGTCTCTCATCTTTGGGTAGTGGTTTAATTTCGCAAAAATTTGTAGGGGCGACCCCTGTGGTCGCCCGTCCGAGAGGGCAGACACAGAGGTCTGCCCCTACCATTGGCGGCGGCGAAATCAAATTAAACCGTGACCCATCTTTTGACGAAGCCCGCGAGTGGTTGACTTAATTGTCGACAATCTTGTATACAAAATTTCCAGCAAAGGGAAATGAAAAATAGCAAACCCAAAACCCGCCACAAGCAAAACCTGGTGGATAAGGCGGTACAGTATCTGACCCGTGAGATTCTGGCTGATAGGCTCCGACCGAATCAGCGCATCAGCGAGCTCGCCGTATGCGGAGAACTGGGGATCAGCCGCTCGCCAGTTCGCGAGGCGCTGCGCATGTTGGAACGAGACGGGCTGGTCAAGCAGAGCGGCAATCGGGGTGTGGTCGTGGCCGACATCACTCCCGAGGAAGCCGACGAGCTTTATCTGGTTCATGGCCACTTGATCGGCCTTGCGGCCCGGCTCGCGTGCCGCCGGATGAAAGGCGAAGCACTGAGCAGCATGGCCAAGTTGGTCGACAAGCTTCGCCAATGCGCGGCGAAAAAAGACCGTCACGGCTTTCTCGAGACGCGCGCCGAATTGGAGCGATTGATCTGCGAGCGCAGTTTCTCGCCAAGGCTGGCGCACCTGTTTGAAGTGATGGCCTATCCGAGCGCCCGTTATCGGGTATTTCACGTGTCGGTTCCCGGATACATGGAAGAGGTGGTGCGCTGCTATGAAGGAGTTTTCGACGCCTTTACCCGCGGAGACGACGATGCCGCGGAACGATTCAGACTTGAAGTCATGGATTTAGGGCGAGATTTGTTGCGGCGATATTTCATCGAGCCCCAGTCAGGCTACAAGCCGCGGGACCAGACGATGGATCATCCATGAGCCAAGAGCAGAAACCGATCCGCATCGCCATCGGAGATAATCTTTGGACGCGCGCCTTGGTCGACGGCAGCGTGCGCGTCGACGGCTTCGCGGTCGAGTTTCATTCCAAGGTGAGCTTGCCGGACCGTCTGCACGGCGTGCGCGAAGGAAAATGGCAAGGCTCGGACGGCACATTGACCGATTATCTGCTGGAAAAAGATGCCGGGCTCAGCGTGCCGAAGGTGGCGTTACCGATCTTCATGTTGGGGGGCTTCCGCCAACGGACCTTGCTCATGCGTCGCGATGGGGTAGCCGTCGAAAATCTTGAGGGCCGAAGGGTTCTCATGCCGCGCGTGCTGACTCCCGGGGCCGTCTATGTGCGCGGCTTGCTCGCCGACGAGTTTGGTATTGCGCGTGAGTCGGTCGAATGGCACACGATTCACGGCGCGGAAGAAGATGCCGACTGGAAGTGGCTTAAGGGGAGGCTGGGCAAGCCCGAGGGTTTCGAGGCAGTCGTCGCTGCCGCGGCAATGCTCAGCGGCGGCGAGTTCGATGCTCTAATTCATCCGGGAGGACATGGATTTTTTTCTCTATTCGGCGGCGACGAAATGATCGGCGGAACTTTGAAACGCTTTCCGGATCTCTGCGAGCCTTTGGGAAATGCCGAGACGATCGCGGCGTGGTTTAAAAAAACCAAGATCTATCCAACGGTCCATGGCCTTCAGTTGCGAGCCGATTGTCTCGATGCCAATTCGGGTCTTGCTGATGCCTTGGTGGACGCATTTGCTCGCGCCTGGTCTGCCAGCGAAGCCCGCTTGGATCAGCGAGAGCGCGAGCTGCTCGAGCGCGAGAGAGCGGTACTCGGATTCGATCCCTACCGCTACGAACTCGGCGAAGTGCAGCGCCATACGATCGAAAAACTGATGGACTATCTTCAGGCCGACGGTCTTTTACGGCGCCGCTTTACCATTCAAGATCTTTTTCCCTTCGCAGGTCGGCGATGAAACCCAAGACAGCGCCACTCTTGTTCGATGCGCGCAGGCTGCTCGTCTACGTCGAAGACCTCGATCGCGCGGTCAACTACTACCGCGACGTGCTCGGCTTTAAACCGCTCGGCGGCGTCGCTGGGACCAATTTTGAGTTCGCCACTTCCGGCGCGCCGCTGGTGCTCCACCGCGACGGCCGGGCCGCCGACTCGCCGCGGGGCCGAGTCGGCTTCGTGCCGAGCTTTCAAGTTCAGGCGGGAATTCACGACTTGATCGAGACCTTCAGGAGTCGGGGCGTTCGGATCGTTCACGAAGTCTTGGAAGTGTCGCACGGTTGGGTGGCATTTATCAGCGACCTCGAGGGCAACGTACTGCAGATTTATCAGGCCAAGGGAGGGAGCGACTAGATGCCAAGCCTATGCATTCATGTTCCCAATTGCATCTGGACCAAGGCCTTGCTCGACGGCAGGGTGAAAGTGGATGGCTTCGACGCGACGTTCGAGCCTGCGGCGTTCGATCCGCGTGGCTCAAGTCGACTGCGTGGCGATGTTGAGGATAAGTTTGCCGCCACCGAGCAGGTTATTCCGGATTTTCTCGTCCGTATCGCACGCGGAAGCGAAAAGAAATTCGTAGCGCTGCCGATTTTCGTCACCCGCGGCATGGTGCAGCGAAAGTTTGTCATGCGGCGCGAGTCATCGACACCGAAAGATCTCAAAGGCCGTACCATCGGCATGGGACGAGTGCTCGGCGCCACCAGCGTTTATTTACGCGGTCTGTTGGCGGATCACTTTGGGGTTACAAGAAGCGCGGCGCGCTGGATTACCGCCGAACCGCTGACCAGCGACGGCGCCATCGGCGGCGAATGGGCGCACACCCATCGACGCGGCGGCATAAAAGCGTCGGAGCTGATTCAGCGATTGAGCGCGGGCGATTTGGATGCGGTGATCTATCCCGGCGGCGCCGGCGGCCACTGGTTTAACTGGGTCGTCGAGGGCGGCGCCAGCCGCACGCCAGACCCCTACGGCGACCTCGAGCAGATGGTGGCGAACAGCTCAAACCTCTGCTTTCCCATCGGGGATGTCGAATCCCATTTGGCATGGTTTAGCAAAGAGAAGATTTACCCGACCTACCACTTTCTCGGCATTCGCAAGAGCGTGGCGGCGAGCTATCCGGGATTGACCGATGCGCTCGTGGATGCTTTCGAGCGCGCGGCCGTCGCCGCGCCCGTCTCCATGAGCGATGAAGAGCGAAAGCTCTACGAGCGCGAAAAGAAACTTTTAGGTCTCGACCCGAACGAGTGCGGCTTGAACGCGATTCACAAAAAAACCATAGAGCGGTGTTTAGATTATCTTGAGGCGGACGGATTACTGCCACGGCGCCCGACCTTGCGCGAGATTTTTCCGCTTTCCGGGAGTTGATGACGGAGGTGATATGAAAGTTTGGCTTTTCATGCGTATCGGCTATCCCAGACGCATTACCGGATCGTATTTGTTGGCTGGCAAGGATTACGACCGAATTCTCGGTAAGGAGATCTACGACGAGGTGGTCGATTTTTTGCGCGGCGTTGAGAGCTACGGCTTCGACGGCATCTTTTTTCCTGAGCACCACAGCCGCGCTGCCAACGGACTTTCACCGTCGCCCAACCTGTTCGCGGCCATGGCTGCAGTGCTCACCAAGGACATCAAGATCGGACTGATGGGGAATTGTCTTCCCTTGCACCACCCGGTGCGGTTGGGCGAAGAGCTCGCGCTGTTGGACAATCTTTCCAATGGCCGACTCATCGTCGGCATGACGCGGGGCGGCGACTTCTGGGCTTTCAATATTCCTTCAGCCGAGTCGCGCGAGCGTTTCGAAGAAGGCTGGGAGATCATCCGCAAGGGTTGGGAGGCTGAGGAGCCGTTCGATTACCACGGCAAGTACTGGAATCTGGACTATGTGGCGTTTCTGCCCCGGCCCTTGCAGAAGCCGATCCCGGAGACCTGGATTCCATCGATCAGCGCCGAGAGCATGGAGTGGGCGGCAAAGAACCGCATATGCCTGGCAGCATCATGGTCGCCCACCGACCAAGTCAGTGAAAGCTTCGAATATTACCGGCGCTTCGCGAAAGAGCATTGCGGCTGGGTGCCGGGCCCGGAGCATTGTGTGGTGTCGCGCGATATTTACGTCGCGGAAACCAACGCCAAAGCGCGTGAGGAAGCGGAGAAGGATCTTCTGGTCGGGCCGGCCGAAGAATTCGGCGGCTCGCCGGCGAATTATGGCCGCAGCGTGTCGGATGGATATTTTTCCAAGCAGGCCACCGCATTCAAGAAGACCGAGCATATCGGTGTCATGGAAATCAAAAATTGGACATTCGAGCAGTTGCAGGGTGCGGGGATCTCTATCGTCGGCGATCCGGACTACGTGACCGAACAGATCCTGCACCAATGCAGAGCGATGGGCACGGACAAGATCATGATGCGGCCGGTTTTTGGCCGGCTCAGGCTCAATCAAGCGAAAAAGAGTCTGGAGCTGATGGCCAAGGAAGTCCTGCCAAATCTGAATAGGGAAAAGATCGTCATCCCGGCGCAGGCTTCGGCCTCGCCCATGTAGGCGTTTGCAAAGAGGTGTTCCATGAGCAAAAGCGCTCCCGCCAGCAAAGATCTAATTGACCCGGAAGTTTTTTATCAAGACGTCGCCCGGCTTCATCTTAGTCCTCTTTGGCTAAGACAGGGCAATCCGCCGCACAAGCGCGCCGTGCCTCATCTCTGGCAATGGCCCGTGCTGCGCGAGCAGATGATGCGCGCCGCCGAAGTCGTCAGCACTGAAAATGTCGAGCGGCGGGTGCTGGGTCTGACCAATCCGGGATTGAAACAGATGGGACATTTCGCCACCACGCCGAATTTAGTCGCGGCGATCCAGCTTATTCTCCCCGGCGAATCCGCCTTGGCGCACCATCACACCCCGGCGGCGCTGCGGATTATTATCGAAGGCGAGAGCTCCTACACCTGCACGAACGGCGAGCGCTGTTGGATGGAGCCCGGCGATCTGATTCTCACGCCGGCGTGGAGCTACCACGATCACAAAAACGAAAGCGACGGGCCGATGCTGTGGCTCGATGGTCTGGACGTTCCGCTCATCGACGCGATGGATACGATTTTCTTCGAGCTCTATCCGGGAAAGCGCACGCAACCGCACACTCAAGCGGATCAAGCATCGATGGCGCGCTTTGCCGCTCCCGGCATGCGCCCGGCGAACTTTTCCTGGGACAAAAACTATTCGCCGCTGACCAAATATCCATGGAAAAACATGGTGCAGGCGCTCGACGGCATGTTGCCGTCGGATGCCAGCCCATACGACGATCTCAGGCTCGAATACTTCAATCCCCATACCGGCGGCCCGGTGATGCCGAGCATCGCCTGTTACGCGCAGAAGCTACGCGCCGGCGTGCACACGCAAAAGCATCGGCATAACAACGCGACGATCTATCATGTCTTTCGCGGCTCGGGTTACACGATGATCGAGAACCAGCGCTTTGACTGGTCCGAGCGCGATGTGTTCGTTATTCCCGGCTGGCATTGGCACGAGCATGTAAACTCATCATCGTCATCGGAAGCCATCTTGATTTCGTACACCGATGAGCCGCTGCTAAAGACGCTGGGAATTCTCAGAGAAGAAAATATTTCAAACTAAGATGAAATTGGCGCACGTTTTCAAAAACTTCATTGATCGTTTGATATCTGAGCTTGGATTTCAGCGAGCTTCTTTCCTTCCCCCTTGCGGGGAAGGATTAAGGAAGGGGGTGATGACATCCACCAGATACCCTCAGTCTCGCTGGAGGCGCAGCTTTATTCGTTCCCCCTATCCTGACCTTCCTTCGCAAGGGGAGAAGGAAGAGACTACTTTAAGACCGGGAAGAGGAAAATATTTTAAGCCGCTTGTCGTCATAGGGTTTTTGCTTCTCGCCTGCCCGCAGTGGGCCCAGGCACAGTTGATTCCGTTGAATTTTGTCTACACCGGTTCCGGCTCGCAAAGCGACGCGCTCAAGTTTAGCCACGAAGCGGGGTTCTTCAGGAAGCGCGGCCTGGACTTGACTATGCTCTATGTGACCAGCGGAGTCACCACTTCACAAACCATCGTGTCGGGCGCGGCGGCGTCGGCGACGACCACCGCAACCGACGCACTGCGCGCCATGGCGGCAGGCGCGCCGATGAAAATCGTCATGGTCAATATCGATCAATTCCAACATCTGTTTGTCGCCCGTCCGGAAATCAAAAACGCCAAAGACATGAAAGGAAAGCGGATCGCGGTGAGCCGCTACGGCGCCTTCTCCGATATCCAAACTCGCTTTGTCGTGCGCCAATGGGGCATGGATCCGGATAAGGACGTGCAGATTCTGCAGATCGGCAATTCGTCCGCGCGAGCTGCCGCTCTGGCAAGCGGCGGGGTTGACGGCGCGATCGTGACGCCGGCATTTGTTCCGGTGGCGCGAAAGGTCGGGCTGCATGTGATTTTCGATCTCGCCACCATCAAGACGAAGTTCGCCAGCCAGATCATGGTCGCGCATGATCAGGTGATCAAGGAAAAGCCCGAGTTGGTCAAAGCCGTCACCATGGGTTTTCTCGACGGTATCAGAAGTTGGAAAGCGCAGCCGGAGCCGGCAAAAACTTTCATTCGGAAATACTACAAAGTTTCCGAAGCGGACGTGGACAATATTTACACGGAAACCAATCGGTTCTTGCGCTCCGCGCCGACTCCCGATCTCGAAGGACTGCAAAACGCCCCGAGTCGCGGGGAAAAAGCGGCATCGATCTGCGAAAGTTCGTCGATGCCCGATTCATCAACGAAGCTCTGAATGAAATTAAATAATGCGCGGGAATCTCACGATGAGGACGCAATTCAAAACCGCGAGAGTTTCAATCCTAGCAATCCTTTTGTTCATGGCGAGTGGCGCGCTATCGCATGCCGCGGAGCGTCCGCTGCGCGTCGCGTATCCGGCGCCGGCCGGCGCGTTTCTGCCGCTCTGGGCCGCCCAGGACGCCGGGATTTTCAAAAAGCACGGTCTTTCGGTCGAGCTGATCGCCATCGGCTCTTCGACGCGGGGAGTGGCGGCGATGGTGTCGGGATATCTGGACATCCTGGCCGGGGGTGGAAGCAGCGGCGTGACTTCGCAGCTGCAGGGTTATACGGACATGGCGCTCTTCGCCAACATCATTCAAACCTTTCTATTTTCGGTGATGACCCAGCCCGCCATCACCAATGTTTCCCAACTACGCGGCAAGCGCATGGGCGTCACGCGCTTTGGCGGCACCCTTGATTTTGCCGCGCGCTATTATCTCAAGCGCTACGGTATGGAAGCGGGAAAGGATGTTTCTTTTTTGCAGATCGGTGCGATGCCGGACATTGCGGTCGCCGTGGCTTCGGGCGCCATCGAATCGGGTGTGGTCGGCATTCCGCAAAACTTCCTTGCCAAGAAACAAGGGCTGCGTGAGCTCGCCGATCTTTCAGAAATAGATGCGCGCTATGCGCTGGCGGGCTTCTTGGCCAAGCGGAGTTTTCTCTCCGAGAATCATGATTCGATGGTGCGGTTCATGAAGACGTTGGTCGAGGCCACCCACTACGTAAAAACCCGTCCGAAAGAAGGGATGGAGATCCTCAAGCGCTACACGCGCATTGATGCCCCGGATATTATCAAGCCGACCTACGATCTCCACGTAAAGCTCTTTCCCAAAATTCCTGAAATTTTTCCGGAAGATCTAAAGCTAGTTCTCGAAGAAGTAGCCTTGACGAATCCCAAAGCCAAGGGCGCCAATCCGGCAAGCTTTATCGATGGTCGCGCGGCTAAAGAGGTTATCGCCTCCGGTTTCGTCGAGCAGATTTATCGCTGAGGAAATATTGTGATTGAGCATTGGTTGGCCGGAGCGCTGATCGCTTGCGCGCTGATTCTGTTTGATTGCCGTAACAGCACGGCCGCTGATAACAAGGCGACGCGGGTCGCCTACCCTTCGGCCGCCGCTTCGTTCATTCCGCTTTGGGCGGCCAACGATGCCGGGTTTTTCAAGAACGCAAACCTCGCCGTGGAGCTGGTGGCGATCCGCTCATCGCCGATCGCCATGACCGCCTTGCTATCGGGTGAAATCGACGTCGTGGTCGGCGGCGCCAACCCGAGCATCTCGATGCAGCTCCAAGGGTATAAAGACATCGCCATTTTCGGCGGGCTGTTCAATACATTTCTTTTTTCTATTTGCGCCGTGCCTTCGATCGAGGATCTGTCGCAGCTCAAGGGCAAGCGGCTGGGCGTCACCCGGTTCGGCGGCTCCAATGATTTTGCCGGGCGCTATTTTTTGCGCCAACGCGGTTTGGATCCGAACAAGGATTTGACCCTGATTCAGGTGGGCTCCCAAGACGACCTTCTGCGCGCGCTTCTCGCCAAGAACTTAGACGCCGCGGTGATGGGTTATCCGGCCGTATTGATCGCCAAAAAAAACGGTTTGCGCGAGCTCGCTGACCTGACGCGCAGCGGTCTGCGCTATCAGTTGACCGCCTTCGTCGCCAAGAAGAGCTTTCTTGCGGAAAAGCAGGCGCTCATGGCGCGCTTCTTTCGGGCGCTCGCCGAATCGATCCATTTCCTGCGAGCGCGGCCGAAAGAAGGAATGGCAATTACCAAGCGCTATCTGCGCATCGGCGATGACGACATTCTCCAAGCGGTTTACGATCTGCACGTCAAGTTGCTGCCCAAGTTGCCCGAGATCCAGCCGGAAGATCTCAAGCTGGTGCTCGAGGAAATCGCCTTGACTAACCCGAAAGCCAAGGGCGCCGACCCGGCCGCGTTTATCGACGACCGGGTGTTGCGCGAGGTGGCAAGGTCGGGGTTCGCCGAGCAGCTTTACCGTTGAGAATAATGGAGAGTTCAAGGTTCAAAGTTCAATGTTCAAAGTCGGTCTAAAACGAGGGCCTGCTCCAGTTGAGGCAAGGATGCGGCTTACAAAAGGATTTTTTTTAGCGACATGGTGGTGCGCGACCTTTTGCGTTTTGCCGACGATCGTGGCGGCCCAGCTCACGCCGCTCAATTTCGTCTACACCGGCATCGGAGGCCAAAGCGATCTGATCCGATTTACGCATGCGCAAGGTATTTTTAAAAAGTACGGTCTCGACGCAACCATGATCTACGTCGTCAGTGGCGTGACAACCACCCAAGCGGTCGCGTCGGGAAGCGCTCCCATGGCAAACAGCAACGCGACCGACGGACTGCGAGCTATCGCCGCCGGAGCCCCGCTAACGATTATTATGGTCGGCGTGGATCAGTTTCAGCATCTGTTTGTCGCGCGCTCCGGAATCAAGACGCCGAAAGAGATGAAGGGCAAACGAATTGCAGTCAGCCGCTATGGCGCCTTTTCGGATATTCAAACGCGATTCCTTGTCCGCCAGTGGGGCATGGACCCGGATCGGGATGTGCAGATCTTGCAAATCGGCAACTCGGCCGCGCGAGCCGCCGCTCTGGCCGGTGGCGCAGTCGACGGCGCGGTCGTTACGGCGGGATTTATTCCCGCTGCGAAACGAGCCGGCCTCAATATCATTTTCGACCTGTCGACGATCCAAACAAAATTCGCCAATGCGATCGTGATTGCGAATGATTCATTAATTAAAGAACGGCCAGGCCTAGTCAGGGCCGCTGTTGCCGCGATCATCGATGGCATCAAATCCTGGAGAACCCGTCCCGAAACCGCCATGGATTTTTTAAAAAAAGCCTACAGCTCATCGGATGCGGAAACCCAAGAGACATACCGGGAAATCACCCGACTGGTACGCGCCGAGCCGAGACCCGATCTGCTCGGGATTCAGAACGCATGGGACAGCATACCGGAGCTTAAGGCCCGCGGAGCCGTGGATCTCAGAAGATTTGTCGAGCCGAAGTTTGTTGAAGAGGTTTTGAAGGGACATTCATAGAATCGAATAGCAGTCAGCACTCAGCAAAGACTGAGCTTGGCGATGATGAAAGGAGAATCCGTTTATGCCATTTGATTCGTTACGCGAGTATTTGCATTCGCTAGAGCAGATGGGAGAGCTGAAACGCGTCAAAGCTCCCGTCGAGCCCGTGCATGAGCTGGGCGCCATCGCTTATCATTCGCTGATAAGAAAAGGGCCGGCGTTGTTGTTTGAAAATATCAAAGGCCACAAGACGCCGCTGGTCACAAACGTGTTATCGACGGACCGCAAAGTCGCCGTCGCGCTGGGCATCGAAGGCGACATGCGCGCGATGTTCGAGAAGTTTCTTTCGGGATTTAAAAATCCGATGGTGCCCGTCGAAGTGAAAGGCGGGCCGTGCAAGGAGGAAGTTTATAAAAACGGCGACGTGGATATCACCAAGTTTCCGACTCCGGTTTGGCATGAAAAAGATGCCGGTCCTTATCTCGGCACCTTTCACGGCTGCATCACCAAGGATCGCGCCACCGGCGATCAGAACATGGGCATGTATCGCCTGCTGGTGAAAGACAAGAAAACTCTCTGGATGTCGATTCACCGCGACGGCCTGGCGCACTATCGTCAGTACGAAGCGGCGAACGAACCCATGCCCATGGCGGTCGCCATCGGTATGGAACCGCTGCTTTGCATCGCCGCGATGAGCCCGATCAGTTCGGGATTGGCGCGCCACGCCGAGTTTGCCTACGTCGGCGGGCTGCGCGGCAAGCCGGTGGACCTCACCAAGTGCGAGACGTTGGACATTCTCGTTCCCGCGCAGGCAGAGATCATTCTCGAAGGCGAAGTGCTGCCGAAGGTCCGGGTCGACGAAGGACCACACGGCGAATCCCATGGCTTTTACGGCGGCGAAAAAGAAGGTCTCGTCTTCGAAGTGAAATGCGTCACGCACCGGAAAAATCCGATTCACCAAGGGCTGATCTGTAACTTCATGGAAGACGGCGGCAAGAGAATCACCCGTTCCGCGGTCCTCTGGGGCAAGCTCAAAAGCCTCGGCACGCCGGGAGTGGTCGATGTGCGCTTTCCCGATCCCGGCTGCGGCCGCGAGATCTGCGTGGTGTCGGCCGACGTAAAGGAACCGGGCCAGGTCATGCAAATCGTCGAGACGGTTTGGGGCGTCAACGCCATGG
>WNFZ01003760.1_pt1 | contig 15659 bp, 14 predicted proteins | sample 5400081 | NCBI WGS metagenome assembly WNFZ01 (sample SAMN13153365, study PRJNA577476) | soil metagenome | isolation source: 80 cm soil or saprolite under grassland replicate 1 | place: USA:California | collected 2016-06-15 | reverse complement strand
TACTCGATTCGCCAAACCCGCGCAGGTCAGGGATGATCAGTTCAAAGGTATCTTCTAAGAGTGGAGCGACCTCATCCCAAAGATGATGGTCGAGTGGATATCCATGCAACAAGACGAGCGGCGTCCCCGTTCCACGGCGTTCATAGGCAAGACGAATACCATTAACATTGATTGTTTGCATACCTTTCATCCTTTGCTCCAAGCGCCGTCCGCGGCGATGGATTTCTCGCCGCCGAGGATGGCGGCGGAGCAGTCTATTTCCAGTTCACGGCTACTTTTAACTTACTACCTAATTTTGAATAGTAATGCACAAAACCATTGTCGCGCCCAAATTCATAGACGCGGCGGGTAATATCCACATCGGCTTTGCAATACTCAGCGACTTTATCTATTTCGCCGCTTCGATACCATTGGACAGATTGCACACCATCGGCAGTTTTCGTTGCACCAAGCGTTGCCTTCGCGATTGAATCCAAGCGCAAGCGAAAATTCAACGCGCGGAAAATATCCTGCAACATATCTGTGGAATGAAACGAACGAAAATTCGTTGTAGGCGCGTAAGGCTTCAACACCTCATAATCAAAGCTGATAATATTGAATCCAATAACGCGATCTGCTGATTTGAGTTCGGCAACTAACGCAGCTGCATCCTTCTCCCAGTAAACAGCAAAATCATTTCGCTGCGTGGACCAAGTCACGCCGCATGCCAGCAAAAGCTTTGAGGCGTCGCGTCCACCCACATCTTCAAAGAGTTTCTGACTTTCGAGATCGAAATAAACAATATTCATGAATTTTCCATATCTTTCAAGTATTTACGTGCATATTCAAACGCCTGCTCGCGTGTTTCGATTTTACCGATCGCCTGTCCCTCACGGATGGTTTCCAACAATTGACCGATGATTCGCCCAGGTTGAAGATTCAACTCTTTCATCAAGTCATTTCCATCCAATAGACGTGGCGGGGCAACTGTTTGTTCTCGCCGTTCCCAATAATTTTCAAGCAGGATGCGTGCCACATCCAAAGACGCTGTCCAATGTTCCTGGGTGAGCGAAGGACCGAGAATGCCGCGCAAGTCGGCAAGTCCTAATAACACCAGGTCAACACCAGCTTCGCCCGCTTCACGGAAAAAGCGATAAATAGCTTTTCGAGAGGGCTCCTGATGATCACCTTCTAATCGGCTTGTAAAAAAGTGGAAGCGCATATGGTTCTTGATGATCTTTTGTATACGCTCCACTTCGTCATTGCTGAGATTGAACGTCTCTGCCCGTGCTGATGCAGTATCCGCGCCTTTCATATCGTGATCAAAAAAGCGGATTCGTCCTGTTTCCTCCATGGATCGCGTAGATGGTTTTTCAACATCGTGATACAGCGCGGTGAAGAACAACACCGCTCGAACGGAACGATCCGTATTGAGGGAAGCGGCAAAGTGTTTCGCAAATTGTTCGCGGAAACGCCCAATGCGGAGAGTGAGGAGGCCCGTGAAAAGATCGCTTGTATTATCCGCGCTGTAGCCTGGAGCGAGGGCGGACAAAATATTTTCTAGATAGTTTAGAACACTGAGCGTATGCTCCCAAACATCATAAATATGCGGCTCGGATTGATTAACGCCTTTTAGTGCTGAAAGTTCAGGGAGCAAATACGGAAGGACTCCAAGCATCTCCAGTGCGCGAATGGACGCGTCGGGTTTTGGTCCCTCAAGAATTTTGAAGAGCTCGTCGCGTAGGCGTTCGGGCGAAATGTTCGGTAATAAGTGTGCCGCCTCTTTCATCGCTTTGCGCGTTTCAAGTTGGATCTTGAATCCAAACGCAGCAGCCTGACGAACAGCGCGCAGAATCCGTACGGGATCATCATGTAGAGAGGTTGTTGAACAAGCACGAATAATTTTTGCGCGCAAATCCGTTGCGCCATTGAGAGGGTCGATCAGGGTCTGTCCCTGTAGATCAAATGCAATCGCATTCATGGTGAAGTCACGGGCGCGTAGATCTGCGTCTAGGTCTTCGCCGCGATAGGTTGCGAAATCGAGGAAAGTGCGTATACCCTCTGATTCAGTGACGATGACGCGTCCAGTGTCGCGTTCATCGTCGAGGATCATGAAGTCAGCATCAAGCGCGTTGGCAACGCGTCGGGCGAGGGAAATGCCATTCGATGGCACAGCAAAGTCAAAGTCCCGCGAGATGCGGTTGAGTAATATGTCACGCACCGCCCCGCCAACCAAGAAGATTTTCTGTTTGGGCAGCGCATCGCGGACCTTGTCAATTAGAGGAGAATAGGAAAATGGCAGAGGCATGAAAACTATTTCCGGTCTTTCTTTGTGGCGACTTGTCTGTGCCGCGCGCAACGCTTGTTCTGGGGTTCCGCCCTGCGCGATGATCGTGCCATTAAGACGGGCAACCCAACGTCCAGCATACGGAGAAGCGGGGACTTGAGGTTGGTCAGGCATAGCGAGTTAAGAGAATTGTAAATTAAGAAGGCGGAATATATTTGTTCAAATCGACAACACCAACAAACGGTAGATTGCGATAATACTCGTCAAGGTCGAGACCATAACCAAAGACAAATTTGTTGGGGATGATAAAGCCGCGATAATGGAGGGGAACTGTTGCTTCGCGGCGTTCTTCTTTATCGAGCAATGCGCAAACTTTGAGACTCTTGGGTTGACGAGTTTCGAGAAGTTCAAGCACGGATGCGATGGTATGACCACTGTCGATAATATCTTCTACGAGGAGAACATGTTTATCGCGAATGTTGGTTTGTAAGTCCATCGTCAAACGGACATTGCCATTACTTTCACGTACACCTTTGCCATAGGATGAAATTGCCATGAAATCCAACATATGGGGAATGGTGATATGCCGCATCAAGTCCACGAGGAAGGGAACGCCGCCGCGCAGAATGCAGATAAGTATAAGTGCATCATCACTGTTCGCGTAATCCCGACTAATTTCCGTGCCAAGTTCTTTGACACGGGCTTGGAGTGACACTTCGTCTACGAGGGTTTCAGCGAGGATATCTTGATAGTTTTGCATAGTCTACACTTCCAAGTTAGGAGAACTTATCTTGCTAGCGCGGAACTGCATCCCTATCGGGGCACTTCGTGATGTAACCTGCATCGCGCTTCGTACATTTCTGATGCACCCACAATCACAACAGGATCATCATAACGAGCGGGCTTGCCATTCACGAGTCTCTGTGTGCGCGAGGCTTCCTCACCGCAGATCATGCAGATGGCATGGAGCTTATCCACATGTTCGGCTCGCGACATCAACACGGGCATGGGACCAAATGGCTCGCCGCGGAAGTCAGTATCCAGTCCAGCAACGAGGACGCGTATCCCACGCGCCGCAAGTTCATCGGCAACACAAACGATCTCAGAGTCAAAGAACTGTGCTTCATCGATCCCAACAACAGTTGTATCTTTTTCAAGTTTGCTTCGTATATCTGCCGCTTTTTCAACAGGGAGGGCATCGTAATTCGATCCCGCGTGCGATGTCACTTTTTCCACCGCATATCGAATATCAATCGCTGGTTTGAACACCTGCACTTTTTGTTTCGCAATAGTGGCTCGCACAAGGCGGCGGATCAACTCATCCGTTTTGCCGCTGAACATTGAACCGCAGACAACTTCAATGGAACCGTGTGTGTGACGCATATATCCCTTTTTAGTTTACATCGCTGGTCGAGTAACTCCGAGCGTTTTTCGAGGAGTGTATCGAGACCACGCCTTTCAAGATATCTTGTGTTTTGTCTGTGAACTATTGGTCTCGACACCGCATGATTTGCTTAGCAAATCACGGTCGGTGCAGGTGTATGCCTCGCAACGATCATGCGGGGCTACTCGACCAACGATTATCCAAAAATCAAACGGGCATGGCGTAGTATGCCATGCCCGTAAGTTTACCTGAGATTATTTAATCCGCAAGTCTATCTATTATGCAGCCGCAGCGGGAATTTCATAACCGAGCGAGCGTAATTTCTTCTTCGCGGCGGTCAACGATGCCTGACCAAAACCAGGGATAGACAATACGCCTTCATTGCCAGCGTTGAGTCTTTCCAGGAATTGACCGACGTTCTGGACTCCAGCCTTCTGCAAAGAATCTACAGCGCGGGTCGTGAGACCCAGATCTGCGATTGGGCGTTCGGGAGAACCCTTGAGTTCCTCCTTTGCCTTCTGCTGCTCAACATACGTCTGGCGAACGGAAAGCTTCTTGTAGAAGCGATCCACCTGACCTTCGATATCGAGAATGCGGGAAGCTTCACCGGTAAAGAATGGGTGACAATTCGAGCAGATGTCGACGCGTATTTCCTTCTTGGTGGAACCAGTCGTCCAAGTCGTGCCACAGGATGCGCAGGTTACTTTTGCATCCGTATAGTATGTAGGATGAATATCAGACTTCATGTTATGCCTCCACTGACTGGGGAACGATGTTGACGCGCTTCTGTCCATGTATAATATCGAACATCACGATTCCGTCAGAAGTGGCGAACAAGGTATCATCCTTGCCGGCGTCTACATTTAGACCGGGTTTGATCTTCGTACCGTGCTGGCGCACAAGGATGTTCCCTGAAAGAACAAACTGACCGGCGTAGCGTTTGACACCCAAACGCTGGGAATTCGAGTCTCTTCCGTTGCGGCTTGAACCGCCACCTTTTTTATGTGCCATGACTACCTCTCTTACTTCTTCTCAGTCTTCTTGGAGGAAGACTTGGTTGCTGTTGACTTCGCAGCAGCTTTCTTTGTGGACGTGGGCGCTTCTTTCTTAGCCTTAGCCGGTTTCTCAGCTTTGGCTTTTTTCTCAGCTTTAGGCGCTTCCTCCACTACCACGGGAACTGGGGCGGGTTCAGCCTTCTCGACCTTTCGCTCTTCACCGGGCTTGCCGATAAAATCCACCAGCAGACGGGTGTAGTGCTGACGATGACCACCGCGCACGCGGATGCGTTTCTTCGGGCGATATTTGAATCGGTCGATCTTAGGTCCTCTGGTGTGGTCCACCACCGTGACCTTGACGAGGATGTCACTCACAGTGGGCGTTCCGACCATGACATCGTCGCCGTCTGCCATAAGCAGGATGCGCTCAATGTCATATTTTTTACCCGCTTCTACGGGAAGGCGATCCACTTCGATGGTTTGCCCTTCGATGGCACGATATTGTTTGCCACCGCTTTCAACAATTGCGAATCTCATTTTTCTTTTCTCCAGTCATTCACTTCGCCGTGTGCCTGCGGAGTTCTTGCACTCGTCGCCTGCGAACGGGGAAGCTGGGGGATCTTGATGTCTCTCGACAAACATCCGCCTCAGCGATTTCAACTGCTGAGGCAGAAGCGGACGATATTATACATGTGTGCCGGGGATGTGTCAACGCTTGCTGATATGAATATTCGTTATTTCTGGGTGGATTTGGTAAATCCGTCAATCGAAACCTGCAATTATTATCACGATTTCATTTCCGCAAATAGACGGGAAAATACTCAAAAGAAAAAGCCAAAGGGAAAACTTTGTTTCTCTTAGTTAGTTCTTGGTGTAAAACATTCAAGATCAGCCTTGCGAAGGTTGCTTCCAAGTAATTCTGGTGCCTACCGAAAACCTTCGCAAGGCTTCTGCACCAGAAACTAGTTAGTATAATCAAGGCAGACTTTCAATAATAAATTTAGAGGTGCTTTATGAGACGATTTGTTTGGCTGATACTGATTATGTCACTTGCAATTACCATGAGCAGTTGCGGTGAAGCAGTAAGTTCCACACCGCTAACGGAAGCTTCCAGTGTTCTCGATCAAGCGGGTCTTATAGATGCATTGAAGGCGGCTGGGGTCACCCCGGAAATCGGTGATCCCATCACCCAAGATTTCTTCAGCGTGGAAGGTACACTTATCAATCTTGGTCAAACCGACGGCTTTCAAGTTTTTGAATACAAAACTGCTGAAGACATGGAAGCCGATGCGTCGAAGGTTGCACCCGACGGAGGATCGGTTGGAACTTCCATGATCAATTGGATAATGCCACCTCACTTCTTTAAATCTGGTCGTATCATCGTTCTTTATCTTGGCGATAATAAGACAACTCTAGGCTTGCTTGAAAAGATTATGGGTAAACAATTCGCCGGCCAGTAAAAAGCACAGAGCCAGATAAAATCGCGTACGTTGAAGCCGCGTCACCCTTTTAATGTTCGATGCAAATAAAAAACAGGCAATCGGAATGCGACCAATTGCCTGTTCTCATTCATAACGTTATCTTATTCACTCGCCCAGATGACGAAGGTAAAGATCTTAAAACCGTTACCAAAGTCACGGACAAACAGAGCAGTTTTGCCGTTGTCTTCGACTTTCTCGCCCCAATTCTCTATGGCATGCATGTCAGCATTGGCAAAGCCAGCCGGTGTCGCGCCAATGGTAGTGGAACTGTCAAGGTGACCAGTGCCCTTGCATGAGTGCGTAGTGGTCGACAGCGTTCTGCCATTCGAGCCTGGATCGTAGATGCATAGGAGTTGGTCATAATCACCCTGGTTGGGATGCTGGTTCGTGCCGGGACTATTGGTGTAATCCATGCAGGTGTTGAGATTTGCATTGCTGAAGTTCTCATCCTGGTGGTCCAAACCAAAAGTGTGGCCAACCTCCTGGCAGGAAACCAGATTACGCCAGGCAGCGGTATTGTAGGTGGATGTATTGAAATAAGTATCGTTCAGTTTCACAGTACCCTGCGTAATGTGGTTGCCACTTGCCCAAATTGTGGCAACGCCCAGCCAGCCATTATTCCCATAGGTACTATTGCATACTTCCACCATCCCGGCAGTGGCAGGACAGCGCCTTTTGCCAGCATCATGGCCCGCAACAATAGTGGTATTCAATACAGTGGATTGGGTCCAGTCACCGGACGTGGTGCCAAGGATGGAGTCCCATTGGCTGCTGACATTGTCACCAAGTTTTAGAGTAAAAGGATTGGATGTGCGCGCCCAGTGATAACTTCCCCACGAGTGGGACGCGCCGGCGGAGAAAGGAAATGCCGCCAAAACAGCGATCAAAACGAAAACCGATATAGTCCGAAACAAGTTGTTGTTACGCATTACAAATTCTCCTCTTAAAACTATTTACACGGAAGTCGATAATTTACGAAGGATGAATTGTATTTGCTTTCAGTAGCCTCCTCTCACTTTACTCGGTGAGATGCTCCACAATGAATGGACGGTTAGGAATGTTTCCTACAGTTATTATAGCGATAAATAGGATAAAAGATATAGGAGTTCGATACCAATTTGAAAATTGCCTCCGTGTGTATTGACAAACATCTCTAACTCCTGTACCCTCGCTTCATGACAAACCTTACCAGTATTCAGCGTCAAATTATTGAGTCTCCCCTCGAGTTAAAACTCTTCGTCTCCGGTCCGTATGGGACGGGGAAAACAACTGCGGGCGTGGAGCGGATGCGTTATTTGCTCGCGCAAGGCGTTCCCGCGGATTCCATCCTGATGCTCACTCCGCAACGGACCATGCAGGAACCGTTCCTCGATCTGCTTTATAGCCCTGAACGAATCGCAGGTGGGGAAGTGACTTCCACCACAATGGGAGGAATTGCCCGCCGCATGGTGGATCTGTTCTGGCCGCTCGCTGCCGAAGCGGCAGGGTTTGCCAACCCCGAGCGGCCCCCAATCTATCTTTCGCTCGAAACGGCGCAATACTACATGGCACATATTGTCCGTCCGTTGCTGGATCAGGGATATTTTGAATCGGTGACGATGGATCGCAACCGCTTGTATTCGCAGATCCTTGATAACCTTAATAAAGCCGCGGTGATCGGTTTTCCTCACACACAAATTGCAGAGCGACTTGATGTCGCCTATTATGGCGATCCTGCTCAACGACGCGTTTACGCCGACGCACAGGATTGCGCCAGTCGCTTCCGCGAATATTGTTTGCAACATAACCTGCTCGACTTCTCTTTGGAGATGGAAGTATTCACCAATATTCTGTGGCAACTGCCTCAGGTCCGCGAGTATTTGACGCGTACGTACCGTCATCTGATTTACGATAATGTGGAAGAGGATAACGCCCGTTCCCATGACATCCTGCGGGAATGGTTGCCTGATTTCGAATCGGCATTGCTGCTTTTCGATCCCAGCGGTGGATTTCGTTACTTCCTCGGTGCAGATATCCAAACGGGTAGTTCACTGGTCCAACTGTGCGATGAGCAGATCGAAATGCAGGAGTCGTTTGTCTCGACTGCAGAGGTAACCTACCTGCGGGAAGAGTTAATCAAAGCAATTGATCCGGCATTTGAATCAAAGGTCGAAAGCGACAGACCAGATGGTTCTCCGTTATCGTATGTCCAATCGCGTTTTTATCCTGAACTTCTTGATCTGGTCGTAAGTGAGATCGAGAAAGCTATTTCTGATGGAACACCTCCCAACGAGATCGTGATCCTTGCTCCATATCTTTCGGACGCGCTGCGTTTCTCGATCACGAACCGACTCGAAGCACGTACTATTCCGTGGCGTTCGCATCGTCCCTCGCGGTCTTTGCGCGATGAGCCTGCTTCGCATTCATTGATCACATTTGCCGCCCTCGCGCATCCACATTGGAATATCCACCCTCCCAAATTTGACGTGGCGTACGCGCTAATGCAATCCATCGATGGATTGGATCTTGTTCGTGCCCAATTGTTAACTGAAATTATCTATCGTCAGCGCGAGCTTTCGCTTTCCCCGTTTGACGAGATTATGGAAGATGTGCAGGAACGAATCACGTTCACGATCGGGAATCGCTATACAATCTTGCGCGATTGGCTGATCGAATATCGTGAAGGGATGCCACTTCCGCTCGATCACTTCTTCCGAAAACTATTTGGCGAAGTCTTATCACAGCAGGGGTTTGGTTATCACAAGAATTTCGACTCTGTCCGCGTGGCAGGCAACCTGGTTGAGTCGGTAAAGAATTTCCGTATCGCGATGGAGCCATCTATCGTGGGGAAGGACCGTCCCGATTTTGATCTGGGCAGGGAATATATCGCCATGCTCGATGAAGGTGTGATCGCGGCTTCCTATGTCGAGGCGTGGAGAAGTGAAAACAAGGATGCTGTTCTCGTCTCGCCAGCGCACACCTTCCTGATGATGAATCGTCCTGTAACGTATCAGTTCTGGCTGGACCCTGGTTCAAGCGGATGGTTCCAACGACTCGTACAGCCGTTGACTCATCCGTATGTCTTAAGCCGCGGCTGGGAACCGGGCAGGATGTGGAGCGACGCGGATGAAGTCCAGGTCAGTACCGAGGCGATGGCGCGCCTTACATCGGGCTTGTTGCTTCGATGCCGTGAACGCGTCTATTTGGGCATCTCCGAGCTGGGCGAAAGCGGATTCGAAGAGCGCGGTGAATTATTGCGGGCATTCCAAAAAGTGCTGGGCACTACAACTTAATAAACAGATCCGTACTGTATAATTCCCATCATGGTCTCAAAAGTTCAATCCTTTTTGGCGCGCTTTTTTCTATTGTTTGAAAAGCCGCTTATTGCGTTCTTATTTGCGCTTATCACTTATTTCCTCCTGTCAATAATCGAGGGAAGCCCTTTTCGAGTGAGGCAAACTGCCTATTTCAATTATCTGGCGGACGCATTTCTGCATGGACAATTATTTTTACGACTTAAGCCGGAAGCTGTCCGTGATCTCTCTCTTTTCAAGGGACATTATTATCTTTATTGGCCGCCGATGCCCGCTGTTGTATTGATGCCCTTCATCGCAATATTTGGAGTAGGTTTTAGCGATGTGTTCTTTAATGTTGTTCTAGCTGCTATGAATGTAGCAATGATAGCAATACTTCTCCGTGCAGTAGATCGTGCAGGATTGATACGGATTAATGCAGAATACCGGGCGATGCTGGTATTTTTTTTTGCACTCGGCACTGTTCATGTGGCTTTGGCTCTTTTCGGCAAAGTATGGTTCACTGCCCAACTATTAGGCTTCCTTCTTGTTGGGCTGGCTTACCTTTCAGCGATCGAACTTAAAGGCACGTTATCATTCCTGGTCACTGGCACGTTGATCGCTTGTGCGATGGTCACACGCAACCACCTTTTGTTTACTGGACTATGGCCCGCCTATTATTTGCTGGCAAAAAACTGGAGTGATCGACCTAGGCTGTATGTAAACATAGTTGCAGGATTGTTGCCTATCCTTCTAACAGGATCATTATTTCTTGGCTATAACTTCATAAGATTTGGCAGTCCTTTGGAACTCGGAATACGCTATCACAAAATGGCTCCCGAGTTTTTGCACGATTATCGAAAGTATGGGGCTTTCAATTTGCATTATGTGCCCATCAACTTTTACTATCAATATATTTACTATCCGTATCCAATTACCAAAGAGACTTTGATGGGTGGCTCTCTCTTTCTGCTTAGCCCAGTGTTCTTTTATGCCTTTGTGGGAATTATCCGGGAATATCGCAATCCTAATATATGGTTTTGGGTGATTTCAATTCTTGCCACCAGCATTCCTATTCTCCTGTTAATGGGGACGGGATGGGAGCAGATTGGTCCCCGCTATACTCTTGATTTCACGGTTCCCTTGCTCTTATTAACCGCGAGCGGAGTCCAAAGGTCATCCAAAATCGTATTGGCTTGCCTGATTATCCTATCCATCCTGCAATATATTCCAGGCATTCTTCTATTTGCCCGATTAGAGCTATGACAACGAATCTTCCGTATCATGATAAACCGAGTATCTGGTCCAGCCATTCAATTATTGCCTCCCGCCTAAATGTTCTTCCTGCGCAGAACAAAGTCCTGGATGTAGGTGCGGCATCCGGCATGTTAGCGCGGATATGTCAGAACAAAACCCTTCACCTTTTTGGCATTGAACCAAATGCAGATTGGGCGCAAATTGCTTCGCCGCTTTACGAAAAAATGTGGATCTGTTCCATTTCTGATATGGATGAAGGGCTCCTGAGGGGGTTTGATGTTATCGTCTTAGGTGATATTTTGGAACACCTTCCCGATCCCGAAGCGGTCTTACAAAAACTGGTTGAACCTCAGTCCTCAGACGCTGTATTCATCATTTCGGTACCAAATATAGCGAATCTTTGGATGCGCCTCAATTTGTTGATGGGACGTTTCGAATACGAAGACCGCGGTATCCTCGATCGCACCCATTTACGTTTCTTCACGCGTCGCTCTTTGACCGCCATGTTGAAAAATGCCGGTCTGAATATTATTTCCATGCAGGTAACCCCGATTCCATTGGAATTGGTCTCCAGATTTTTTGTTACACCACCAGGGCAATTTCTGCACGCGATGCTTGCACAGATTACCTCCTGGCTACCAACGATCCTTGGCTATCAATTCATTGTAGAAGCGAGAAAACCATGAAGGATTCTTGTGAGAAAAACATCTTTATTGTCCTGCCCGCGTACAATGCGGCGAAAACGTTGACGCGTACTCTCAATGAAATCCCTCCAGAATATAGTCAAAACATTATTCTTGTTGACGATGCATCCAAAGATAATACGGTGGAACTCGCTCGCAAGGCCGGGCTGACCGTGATTGTGCATCCACAAAATCGTGGATATGGTGGGAATCAGAAGACGTGTTACACCGAGTCTTTGAAGCGCGGAGCTGATGTGGTGGTAATGCTTCATCCGGACCATCAATATGATGCCAAGGTAATTCCTCACTTAATTAAACCCATCCTAGATGGAGATACCGACGCGGTCTTCGGTTCACGTATGTTAGGTGGACATTCCTTGGAAGGGGGAATGCCCTGGTGGAAGTACTCAGCAAACGTCTGGTTGACCGCTTTTGCAAATATTGTTTTTCGCCGTTATCTGACCGAGATCCATTCGGGGTTTCGAGCGTACTCTCGCAAATATCTTGAGACCGTCCGGTTTATGGAAAATAGTGATGATTTTATCTTCGATACTGAGATCATCGCGCAAGGCATGATGTGCAATCTCACGTTTCAGGAAGTTCCCATTACCACTCGTTATTTTTCTGACGCTTCTTCCATCAATTTGCGAAGAAGTATAGTTTATGGATTTGGTATTTTGATTGTGTTATTCAAGTTTTGGCTGCACCGTTCCGGACTCAGACGTTTTCAAGAGTTTGAACCCAAATAAAGTGTATAGGAATTTTGGGGGAGTAAAGTCAGTATGGAACTGGAACCTGTGTGGGAGAAAATCCGTTTAAGAGCAATCTTCCGCTAGTCTCTTATGACCTATTCTTATATTTATGTAGGGATTAAGTGTGTGGAAATTTACTCGGTATTCTTTGAAAGGTTCGACCATGAAAAAATTATTTGTATTCCTCCTGGTGTTTGGTTCTCTAGCTTCAGGCTGCACCTTCAACGTGGATGTACTGACCCCTGCGCCACCAGTCACAGATTCGGGGTCTTCGCAGCTCACTCCTTACGCCACGCAAAACCCTACCTTCCCTCTTGCTACGATATCCGCGACCCCTGAACCGGTTTCCGTGACCCTGACTCCCACGCCTACTAGTCCAACTTTTTATGGCGTATTTTTTAAGGCGGACCCTGGAATTTTACAGGATGGGATGATCTTTCCCGGTGGCACAAAACGGGTCTTTGCCGCTTGGAACTATCTGAATATGCGCCCGGGCATGAATGTGAAACGCGAATGGTATCTAAACGGTCAATTGTGGTTGACCCGTGAAGAAGCGTGGGACTTCGCAAAGTATGGCGAAAATGGAGCAATCCAGGATATCTCGATCTATGATTTCGATCACGGTCTTCCTACTGGTATCTATGAATTGCGGCTGTATATTGATAATGTCATCCAATATATTGGCACCGCTGACAACGGAGCACCCGAACCAACGGCACGGTTTGAGATTCGCTCGAAGGATGAAGCGCAGGCAGGTTTCGCCTCTCCAGATTTTCAATGGCAAGTCGAAGTGTTTGGCGAACAGCGCATCGTTTTGGAAGATAAAAATGGAAATCCTAAAGAGATATACACGGCTCGCGAAGTTCCCTACATGTCATGGTTTAACGATAGCAGACACTTTCTCTTTGTAGATCGAGATCGTTCAAATCAGAAGCAGGGAACGACAATTGGAATCCGCGATGACCTCTGGCTGGTAGATGTCCCCAGCGGTACGACGCACTTATTGTATAAAAGTGATACATCGTTCGCGGGTATTGGCGGACCCGTCGCTTCACCAGATGGACGATATATCGCCAGCCTCGAGGGGTCTGGGTTTGCAGATGCCTGCTCCATTGACACACGCTTGATTTTCTTTGAACTTACCAGCGATTTCGACACAGCAAAAGTCGTCAAACAGCAGGAGTTTTCTGGTCTGCCTGCTTTCAATGAAGGCTTGATATATCCCGCCGAACAGGGATATTGGCAAAACGGTAACGCGTATATTGTCACTTTGGATGGAACATGTAATTCCGATAAAAGCAAATTGGGTCTTTACACTTTCAACCTGGTAAATCACGTCGCCACCCAAAGTTCCTCTTCGACACAACAACCCAGTCCTGGTGATCTTGGTGTTGGCATGATTCACGGAACAATCACGGATGCATCCACAGGTGCACCAATATCGAATGCGGCCGTTACCTGTGAACAGCATTCCTATACATCTGCGTCGCCTTGTTCGGGCACTGTGCTGACCAATGCGGATGGAACTTATGCTTTCAATAATGTGTTCTTCCATGATACGGATACCATCAAAATAAAGGTTGAAGCGACAGGTTACCAGTCACAGGAATTTTCATGGTCTTCATTCACGACGAATGATTTTCCGCTGGATCTCGCTTTGAGTCCCGCGCCGTAGAATCTGTCATTGCGAGCCGATCTTTGGCGAAGCAATCTCCGGTTAAGCGGGAAAGATTCATCGGTAGGTGTCATCCGTCTAAGTAGAGATTGCTTCTCGAAGACTCGCAATGACATGGCGCTCAAATGTTCTAAATTTACTTTGCTAGGTGTAAAATTAGGGTAGATGAATACTAACTTTACTCCTCGTTATTCTCAGCAGGAAATTTTGAAATATCGCGGTGCACTCGTGAACTCGGCGGTGGATAACTTTGAATCGCGCATCAAACGCTTCTTCGCGAATCCCCTGCAGGCGTTGTACAAATATCGTGTTCGCACGCTGCAAGGGTTGGCGCATGACATCGTCCGTGAAAAGCCAGCGCGCGTGGGACTTGAAGAACGCTTTAGTATCATTGATGAGCGCGAGGCAGGCTTTGTCCGAAAAGAGGCTGTGAACGCATGGCTGTCGACTCATTCGCTCGATGATTATCTTGACCCATCGCTGGATAATCAGAAACGAGATTGGGTGCGGCGCGACCAACTGCCGGATATGGCGGACTCTCTCGCCCTGGCCTTTATCCGTTCCTCGAAAGACCGCCTCCTGACTCCCGAAATGCTGCGCGCAAAACTTGACGCGTCTCCTGTGCCGCTGCCTCTTGCTGAACTTGGCTACAGCATTTACGCAGATTATCAACGCGCTCTCGCTTATCGCGGCGCTGTAGACTTTGATGATCTCATCCGCTTGGCATTGACTCTCCTCGAAAGCGACGAAGAATATTTGGAGCGATTGCGTTATCGTTATCCATATATTCTCGAAGATGAAGCCCAAGACTCGAGTCTCTCGCAACAGAGGATTTTGAATCTATTAGCGGGTGAGGGAGGAAACTGGGTTCGTGTGGGTGATCCCAATCAAGCAATCTTCGAAACCTTCACGACTGCAGACCCTGAATTGCTTCGTCAATTTATTCGCGACAACCAACACGCAGATATGCCTGAATCGGGACGCTCGCAACCGTCCATTATTTCGTTGGCGAATCATTTGATCGATTGGGTGATGGAATCACCTCCTGACCCAAATGTAATTGGCGCATTGAGTACTCCGTACATTGTGCCCGTCCCAGAGGACGATCCGCAACGTAACCCGCCCGATAACCCCGCAACGATCAAGTTTATTAGCAAGCGTTACACACCGGAAGAAGAGTTGGAAGCAGTAGTCAAATCGGTAAAAGGGTTGCTCGATTCGGTCTGGGATTTTCCCGACGAAGAGAAGCCGACCCTCGCGGTCCTTGTGCCGCGCAACCATCGTGGTATCGAAGTCATCGACGCGCTCAAAAAGCGCGGCGTGGAAACAATCGAGTTGATCTCGTCCACCTCGTCGACGCGTGCCGCGGCGGGATCGTTGAATTATTTGCTGTCGTTTTTAGCTGATCCTCAATCGGCGAGCAAGTTGGCAAAGGCGTATCAAGTGTTTCGAAGAGATTGGCGTGAGGGCAAAGCGGCGCGAGTCATTGAAAAACAGCCAGCCGAGGAATTAGAGACTGGAGAACTAGAGATCAGGGAGGAGCAGATCATCGCTGTTGAGGAAGACACTAGTGAAGTTGAAATCGATCCTAAAAAAGAAGCGGCAAAACTCAATAAATTCCGTAGCGCGCTCCTAAACACGGTGGCAAGATTATTGCGCAAGATGGAAAATGTGGAAGACTTTGTCGCACCGCACCAGGCGGATCGCTGGCTGACAACTGTCAGTGAGTCAGAGCCAGAGTCTGTCGTCCAGGAGTTGCTCGCATTCCGAGTCAATGTCCAACGCTGGCTGAACGCGGTCATGCTTCCCATCGATCAGCTGGTCTTGACCTTGGCGCAGGATGTCTTCACCTCTGCACCGGATCTGGCGCTTGCTCATAAACTGGCAATCGTCC
>WNFZ01003088.1_pt1 | contig 15661 bp, 15 predicted proteins | sample 5400081 | NCBI WGS metagenome assembly WNFZ01 (sample SAMN13153365, study PRJNA577476) | soil metagenome | isolation source: 80 cm soil or saprolite under grassland replicate 1 | place: USA:California | collected 2016-06-15 | reverse complement strand
AGCCGGCGAGGTCCTCCCCCGGAACGCCGAGCCGCCGGTCCGTCTGCGCGCCGACCGCGTAGACGACGGCGTCGTAGAGGCGGGTGAGGTCTTCGTGGTGCAGATCGCGTCCGACTTCGATGTTGCCGAGGAAGCGGAAACCTGGCTTGTCGGCAATCCGCTCGAATGCCCGAGATACCGTCTTCAGCTTCGGATGATCCGGCGCGACGCCGAGGCGGACGAGACCCCACGGTGTCGGTAGCCGCTCGATCATGTCGACCTCGACCGGAACGTCGGCATCGAGCAGCGCAGCCGCGGCATAGAAGCCGGCCGGCCCCGAACCGATGACGGCGACGCGCAGCGGAGCTTCGGCCATGCGTCGATGCTAGAGACTTGGTGCGGAACTGCGGCTAGTGCGAGCAGCCGGAGCCGCAGCCTGCTGCTGCGTCATCCGGCGCTTCGCCCTCGTCCACCTGGAACGAGTGGCCGCAACCGCAGGACGAGACGGCGTTCGGGTTGTTGACCGCGAAGCCGGCCGCCTGGATCGTGTCGACGTAGTCGACCTCGGCGCCCTGGAGGTACGGAGCGCTGAACGGATCGACGACGACGGTCACGCCGTGCTGCTCGAACGAGAGGTCGCCTTCGGCGGCCGCGGTGTCGAAGCCGAGGCCGTACTGGAAGCCGGAGCAGCCGCCGCCCTGGATCGCGATCCGCAGCACGCCGACCTCGGGCTCCTCGGCGAGCAGCTGCTTGATCTTCGCCGCCGCCGATTCGGTCAGCGAGAGCGGTGGAGTGGTGACGGGACGCTCCTGGATCTCGGTCATCTCGGCCATCGTAGCAACGTGCTCTGCGGGTACCCAGAGCGGGGACTTTGTAACACTCGATGCGCGCTTGACTACTTGGTTTCTGTCAATGTTCGTTCAGTCCCCGTGAAGGGAGGTCGGAGATGCTCGACAACTGGCTTCCGTTCCTGTTCTACGGAAGCTTCGCGGTCCTGATTCCGGCCTCGATGATCCTGATGAGCTTCGCGTTCGCGCAGCGTCCGAGGCGGCGGCTGCGGGCGCGGACCGTGCCGTTCGAGTCGGGCGTCTCGACCGGCCCGCCCCACACGCGGCGCTTCACGATCAGCTTCTACCTCACCGCGATGCTGTTCATCCTCTTCGACATCGAGGTGGTCTTCCTGTACCCGCTGGCCGTGATCCTCCACCGGCTCGCGTGGTTCGGCTTCGTCGAGTTTCTCTTCTTCATCGTCATTCTCGCGCTGGCGTACGTCTACGTCTGGCGGAAAGGAGCGCTCGAGTGGCAGTAGACCGTTCGAAGCGCCTCGCCGACTACGGCCTGCACAGCGAGCGCGTCATGTGGCGCGGCAAGGGGCCGAGCAAGTTCGAGGACGAGCTCGGGAACCTAGAGGAGCGGCTTGGTTTGACCACGCTGGACAAAGCCGTGCACTGGGCGCAGACGAAGTCGATGTGGCCGGACACCTTCGGCCTGGCGTGCTGCGCGATCGAGATGATGTCGATCGTCTCCGCGCGTTACGACATCGCGCGCTTCGGGATGGAGGCGTTTCGCGCGTCGCCGCGGCAGGCAGACCTGCTGATCGTGTCGGGCCGCGTCGCGCAGAAGATGGCCGCGCCGCTCCGCCAGATCTACGACCAGATGCTCGAGCCGAAGTGGGTGATCGCAATGGGCGCGTGCGCGAGCTCCGGCGGGATGTTCAACAACTACACGACGCTGCAGGGCGTCGACAAGATCGTCGCGGTCGACATCTACGTCCCCGGCTGCCCGCCCCGCCCTGAGGCGTTGATGGAGGGCATCCTGCGCCTGCACGAGGCGGTGCAGGCGGGAGTCCCTCCGGCGTTCCAGATCCGGAGCGTCGCGTCGTGAGTTGGGACCAGGTCCCGGGACATGTCGAGACGCTCGAGGCGCACGGCGAAACGACGATCGTCGTCGAGCGCGGCGTGCTTGTTGAAGCTTGTGAGCACCTGCGCGACGCGCTCGGCTTCAACTTCCTCTCCGACATCACGCCGACCGACTACCTCGGCTGGGGGGACGCCGGCGTCTCCGGCTACATCGGCACCGCACGGGGCCGCAACCTGAACGCCCCGATGACGCAGGGCTACCAGCGCCTGCCACAACCGAAGCCGAGGCGATTCGCCATGAACTACCACCTGCTCGCGCTGGGGCGAGGCGACGGACGCCGTCTCCGCGTCCAGGTCTGGCTCGACGACACCCAGAGCGTCCCGAGCGTGATCCCCGTGTGGCCCACCGCCGACTGGCACGAGCGTGAGGCGTGGGACATGATGGGCATCCCGATCGAGGCCCATCCGAATCTCGCGCGGATCCTGATGGACGACGACTGGGAGGGGCACCCGCTGCGGAAGGACTACCCGATCGGCGGCGAGCCGGTCCGCTTCTCGGACGCCGAATGACGCCTCGCGCCCCCGACCGCCGCCCGCTCCCGGCCGGCGGAGCCGGCCTCCCCGGGCGGCTCGGGAACACGAGGAGCGAAAGCGTGGCTCGGGGCCTGCGCGCATGACGGTCGCTTCAGCACGTCCGCGTATCTACGAAGGGTCGCGCACACCGGCGCCGATCCCGACGGTCTTGCAGGCCGACCCGGACCTGGAGGACGTCCTGACGGTCAACTTCGGGCCGAACCACCCGTCCACCCACGGCGTGCTCCGGCTCGTGATCGACCTGCACGGCGAGAAGGTCGTCGGCCTGCAGGCGGTGATCGGCTACCTGCACACCGGCTTCGAGAAGAACATGGAGCAGAAGACGTGGTGGAAGGGGATCACGTATCCGGAGCGGATCGACTACCTCTCCTTCCAGAACAACGAGCTCGTCTTCGTGCTCGCGATCGAGAAGCTGCTGGGGATCGAGGTGCCGCGGAAGGCGACGTGGATGCGGATGCTCCTCTGCGAGCTGAACCGGATCCAGTCGCACCTCGTGTGGCTCGGCACGTCGGGGCTCGAGCTGGGCGCGATCTCGATGTTCTGGTACTGCTTTCGCGAGCGCGAGCAGATCCTCGATCTTTCCGAGCTCGTCGCCGGTGCACGGATGCACACGCGCTACTTCCAGGCCGGTGGGCTTGCGGAGGACATTCCGCGCGGCTTCTATCCGGAGTGCCGCAAGTTCGTCGAGCGGATGCCGCACGCCGTCGACGAGTACGAGCAGCTCGTCGACCGTAACCAGATCTGGCTCGAGCGGACGCAGGGCGTCGGGCTGCTGAGCGCCGGCGACGCGATCGCGCTGGGCCAGTCGGGCCCGGTGCTGCGCGCGTCGGGCGTGGACTGGGACCTGCGCCGCGACCAGCCGTACCTGGCTTACGACGAGGTCGACTTCCGGGTCCCCGTGTACGAGCACGGGGACGTCTACGACCGCTATCGCGTGCGCATGGACGAGATGCGCGAGTCGACGCGGATCGTCGCGCAGTGCCTCGACCGGCTCGAGCAGATGGAAGGTCAACCGTGGATAGCCGACGACAGAAAAGTCGTGCTGCCGCCGCGCGAGGAGCTCCACACGTCAATGGAATCGCTCATTCATCACTTCAAGATCGTCACCGAGGGATATCGCGTGCCCGAGGGCGAGGTTTACGTGACGATCGAGTCTCCGCGAGGCGAGAGCGGCTGCTACGTCGTCTCGGACGGCGGGCCGAGGCCGTGGCGCGTGAAGTTCCGCGCCCCGTCGTTCGTCGCGCTCGAGGCGACGGCGACGTGCCTGCGGGAGTCGCTGATCGCCGACATGATCGCGATCGTCGGCTCGCTGGACACCGTCATGGGCGAGGTCGATCGGTGACGGAGCTGTACAACGACATCCAGAAGTTTCGCGCGCAGTATCCGGAGTCGCGCTCGGCCGTCATGCCCGCTTTGCGCGCGGCGCAGGAGCGCTACGGGTGGCTGCCGCCGGAGGCGCTGCGCGAAGTCGCCGACGCGCTCGACCTGACGCCGGCGTACTGCAAAGCGATCGCGTCGTTCTACGACATGTATCACCTCGAGCCGGTCGGTCGTCACACGGTGGAGGTGTGCACAAACCTCGCTTGCGCGCTCGTCGGCGCGCAGCGCGTCGTAGACGCGTTCGAGCATGAGCTCGGGATTGCGGCGGGCGAGACGACCGACGGCGGCGTGACGTTCCGGACGATCGAGTGCGCCGGCGGCTGCGGCTACGCGCCGGTCGTCGTCGTCGACGGCCGCTACCGCGAGCCCGTCGCTCCGGACGACGTTCCTGCGCTCGTGGAGGAGCTTCGTGCCGAAGCGTGACCTCCTGCTCGCGCACGCCGACGAACGCGACCTGTCGCAGCTCGACGAGTACCGCGCGGTCGGTGGCTACGAGGCGCTGGAGAAGGCGCGCGGCATGGACTCCGATGGGCTGATCGAGGAGCTCGTCACGTCGACGCTGCGCGGCCGCGGCGGTGCCGGCTTTCCGACCGGACGCAAGGCGAGCCTCGTCGACCGCAGCGGCGCGAAGCCGTCGTACCTCGTCGTCAACGCCGACGAGTCGGAGCCGGGCGCGTTCAAGGACCGTGAGCTCATGCGCCGGAACCCGCACCTGCTGATCGAGGGCTGCCTGATCGCGGCGCGCGCGATCCTCTCGCGCAGCATCTTCATCTACATCCGCGGCGAGTACCTCACGGAGTGGGAGGTGCTGCAGCGCGCGGTCGACGACGCGCGGGCGGCAGGACTCTTCGGCGACGTCGACGTGGTCGTCCACCGGGGCGCGGGCGCCTACATCTGCGGCGAGGAGACGGCGCTGCTCGACTCGCTCGAGGGGCGGCGCGGCCAGCCGCGGCCGCGGCCGCCGTTCCCGCCGATCCAGGGTCTCTACATGTCGCCGACGCAGATCAACAACGTGCAGACGATCGCCACGATCCCGGCCATCATCTCGATGGGCGCCGAGGAGTTCCTGAAGATCGGGCCGGACAACTCCCCAGGCACGGCAGTCTTCTCGCTCTCCGGCAATGTTGTCACTCCCGGCAACTACGAGCTCGAGCTGGGCTCGACGCTGCGCGAGCTGATCTACGACATCGGCGGCGGGGTTCCGGAAGGGCGCGCGCTGAAGGCGATCATCCCCGGCGGCTCGTCGGTGCCGGTGCTGACGCCCGATCAGCTCGACACGCCGATGGACTACGACTCGATCGGCGCGGCCGGCTCGTTCTTCGGCTCCGCCGCGGTGATGGTGATCGACGAGCGCTGCTGCATGGTGCAGCTCGCGCTGCGGGCGGAGAAGTTCTACATGCACGAGTCATGCGGCAAGTGCACGCCGTGCCGTGAGGGAACGCGCTGGCTCGTGCAGATCCTCGAGAAGATCGAGGACGGGCGCGCTGAATATGCCGACCTCGACCTGCTCGACGACGTCGGCAACCGGATCCTCGGCCGGTCGCTGTGCGCGCTGGGCGACTTCGCCGTGTATCCCGTGCAGAGCTATCTGCGCAAGTTCCGCAGCGAGTTCGAGGCGCACGTGGAGCAGGGCGGCTGCCCCTTCGGCGGCGAGTCCTCCGTCGAGGGCATCTTCGCGCCGAGCGACCAGCACGCGCACCATGCTCTGTCTGCTGAAGCTTCGCCAGGCGCGACGGTTCCTTCGTGACTGTCTCTTCCGGACATGGCAGGGGTCTGACCCCGGACATGCCTCATGAGGAGTTGTCCGCGTGAGCGCGCCCGAGCTCGTCACGGTCACGGTCGACGACGTCGCCGTGCAGGTGCCGAAGGGCACGGGACTCGTGGAGAGCGCGCTCGCCGCCGGGATCGAGATCCCCGTCTTCTGCTACGAGCCGCGGCTCGGGCCGCCGGTCGGCGCCTGCCGCATGTGCCTCTGCGAGGTCGAAGGCATGCCGAAGATGCAGACCGCCTGCACGATGACCGCGACGGACGGCATGGTCGTGCGCAGCGCCCTGACATCGCCGAAGGCCGCCGAGGCGCAGGACTCGACGCTGGAGTTCATCCTCGTCAACCACCCGCTCGACTGCCCGGTCTGCGACAAGGGCGGCGAGTGTCCGCTGCAGGACCTCACATTCCGCTACGGCCCCGGTGCGTCGCGCATGTTCTTCCCGAAGCGGACGTTCGAGAAGCCGATCCCGATCTCGCCGACGATCGCGCTCGACCGCGAGCGCTGCATCCTCTGCTACCGCTGCACGCGCTTCAGCGAGTCGGTGTCGGAGGACTTGCAGCTCGTCGCGCTCAACCGCGGCGCGCAGTCCGTGATCGCGACGTTCGACGAGGATCCGTACCGGGGCGCGTTCAGCGGCAACGTGATCGAGCTCTGCCCCGTCGGCGCACTCACCTCGACGCAGTACCGCTTCGAGGCGCGGCCGTGGGAGATCCAGAACGCCCCGACGATCTGCGGCATGTGCCCCGTCGGCTGCAACATCTCCGCGACGACGCGCGAGGGGAAGGTGAAGCGCATCCTCTCGCGCAACCATCCGGAGATCGACGAGGGCTGGCTCTGCGACAAAGGCCGCTTCGCGTTTTCGCACCTATACGCGCCCGACCGCGCGACGGAGCCGCTCCGCCGGCGCGGCCGGCAGAGCTACGCGGCCGTCTCGCCCGACGAGGCGCTCGACGAAGCCGAACGGCTCCTGCGCGAAGCGGGAACACACATCGTCACTGCGCTTTCGGGATCGGAGACGGTGGAGCAGGCGTACGCGCTCGCGAAGCTCCTGCGCCGCGGGCTCGGAGCGCACGCAGCAGTCATGCCGGAGGTCGACAACGCGCGTTTGCTCGACGGCTTCCGCCGGCCGCTCTCGTCGATCCGCGACGCGCAAATCGTCGTCGTGCTCGGCGACGAGCCGGTCGCCGAGCGTGCGCCGATCGTCGACCTGTGGCTGCGCGCCGCGCGCCGGAACGGCGCGGAGATCCTGCACGAGCTCGACGAGGAGAAAGTCCGTGCCGCGGAGCGCGCGATCCTGATCTGGTCCGGTGCGGACGGCGAGGAGCGGCTGGCGGCGCACGCGCAGCGCCTCGGCGTCTGGGCCGCGTTCTTCCTTCCGCGCGCCCCGAATGCGCGCGGCGTCTGCGAGGCTTGGGCCGCCGCGGCCGACGAGGAGGAGCCGGAGGCGCCGGATCCGATCCGGCTGCTCGTCGTCTCGGGCGACGAGGCGCTCGCGAATCCAGTCGTCCGCGCGCTTGCGGAGAAGGCCGAGCACGTCCTCGCGCTCGCGATGTTCGAGCGTCCCGCGCGCCCGCTCGCCGACCTGCTCCTTCCCGGCACGAGCTACCTCGAGCGCGAGGGGACGTACGTCAATCTCGAGGGACGGCTCCAGCGCCTGCGACGCGCGGTCCTGCCGCCGGCTCCCGACGAGCTCGCCTGGATTGCAAAGCTCGGCGAGCGCTTCGGCGTCGAGATCTCTCCGCACGCCACGTCGGTCTTCGAGGAGCTCGCGCAGCTGATCTACGACGGCCTGCCGTTCGCCGCAATCGGCGAGCAGGCGCCGCTGCCCTCCCGCGAGCCGTCTGCCGAACCGGTCGCCGCACCGAAGCGGCGGGCGCGGGAGAAGGTCTCGGGCCTCAAGCTCGTCACGTACCGGCCGCTCTTCTCCGGCCCGGCCGTCGAGCGCGTCCCGGAGCTGCGGTTCCAGCGCCCCGAGCCGGTGCTCGAGCTGTCGCAGGCCGATGCACGCTCGCGCGGGATCGAGCACGACAACGAGGTCGAGGTGCGCTCGAACGGAACGTCGGCGCGGCTGCGCGCCCGCGTGGCGCGGGCAAACCCAAAGGGCACGGTGCGCGCTGCCGAAGAGCACGTGCGCGGCCTTCTGCACGACGTCGAGGTGACACGCGCGTGAGCTTGCTCACGTTCCTGACGCGTCGCTGGCAAGCGGCGGAGGACGTCACAGTGCAAGTAGCACGGGGCGCCCGACAGAGCGCGGCCAGCGGCGCGAGCCTTCGGCGGAGCCCGGCTCCGCCGGGCGGGAGCCGAAGGCGGTCAGGGACGTGAGAGAGCCTTGGTGGATCAGCCTGATCAAGGCGTTCGTGATCATCAACCTCGTGTTGTTGACGTTCGCGTACACGACGTGGCTCGAGCGCAAGCTGCTCGGCCGCATGCAGCAGCGCTACGGACCGAACCGAGCCGGCTGGTTCGGACTGCTGCAGCCAATCGCCGACCTGATCAAGCTGATCCGCAAAGAGAGCTTCTTCCCCGCGGCTGCGAGCGACCTTCCGTACATCATCGCCCCAATCGTCTCGGCGTTCACCGCGCTCGCGGCGTTCAGCGTGATCCCGTTCGGGCCGGGCTGGAACATCTACCACTGGCACGTCAACGGCGAGGTTCTGGACGTACCGATCGCGCTGATCCTCGTGTTCGCGCTCGGCTCGATCGGCGTCTACGGCTTCATCGTCGGGGGCTGGGCGTCCGAGTCGAAGTACTCGCTGCTCGGCTCGATGCGCACATGCGCGCAACTCGTGTCGTATGAGGTGTCCCTCGCGCTCAGCGTCCTCGGCGTCGTGCTGATGGGCCAGTCGCTCGCCCTCACGGACATCGTCTCGAAGCAGGAGGCGACGCTCTGGTTCGTCCTCCCGCAGGCGGTCGGCTTCCTCGTGTTCCTCTTCGGTGGCGTTGCCGAGTCGGCGCGCGCGCCGTTCGACCTGCCCGAGGCCGACAGCGAGCTCGTGGCCGGCTACCACACCGAGTACTCCGGCATGCGCTGGGGCCTCTTCCAGATGGCGGAGTACATCAACCTGATCGTGCTCTCCGGACTGTGCGTGACGCTGTTCTTCGGCGGCTGGCACGTTCCGTGGGTGGAGCGGCTCGACGCCTACGGACCGTTTTGGTTCCTGCTCAAGCTGGTGTTCTTCCTCTCGCTCTTCATCTGGCTCCGCGCGTCGGTGCCGCGGCTGCGCTACGACCAGCTGATGCGGTTCGGCTGGAAGGTGCTGCTGCCCGTGGCGACGATCAACGCGCTCGTCACCGCGTTCCTGGTGGTGCTCATCTAATGCCTCAGCCGGTCGACAGCCTCAAGGGCTTCGCCCTGACCTTTCGCCAGCTGTTCAGCAAGCCGCTCACGCAGCAGTACCCGGAGTTCAAGAAGCCGATGTACCCGCGTTTCCGCGGACGGCACCGCCTGTGGCGGCACGAGAATGGACTCGAGAAGTGCATCGGCTGCTCGCTGTGCGCGGCCGCGTGCCCGGCGGACTGCATTCGAGTCGTCCCCGCCGAGAACACACCCGAGCACCGCGTCTCGCCGGGCGAGCGCTATGCGCGCATCTACGAGATCAACATGAGCCGCTGCATCTTCTGCGGCTACTGCGAGCTGGCGTGCCCGTTCGACGCGATCACCCTGGGTAACGAGTACGAGATCTCCGAGTACAACCGCGACGACCAGATTTACACGAAGGACATGCTCCTCGCCGAGCCGATCAAGAAGATCCCCGTGGCGGACGCGGCGCTCTACGACACGCCGATTCCGTTCTACACGACCAACAGCTGATGGCCGGGAACGTGCTCGTGTGGATCGTCTGGTTCGCGGCCGCGTTCGCGTGCCTCGCCTCCGGAATCGCCGTCGTCTCGTTCCGCAACCCGTTCTACTCGGCGCTCGCGCTGATCGGCAACCTCGGCTCGCTCGCCGTGCTCTATCTGCTGCTCTCGGCGGAGTTCGTCGCCGCAGCGCAGGTGCTCGTCTACGCGGGCGCCGTGATGGTGATGTTCCTGTTCGTGATCGCCTACCTCGGCGGCGAGGCCGACGCGCCGTTCGCCGGCCGGCACGGCTGGCAGACGCTCGGAGCGATCCTCGCGGCGACCGCAATTCTCGTAGAGGTCATCGTCGCGATCGGGATGAAGGCGGGTGGGCGCCTCTCGCACGAGGCCGAAATCCGCGATTCGTTCGGCAGTCCGTCGCAGATCGGACGACTGTTCCTCACCGACCACCTGCTCGCATTCGAGGTGACGTCGATCGTACTGCTCGCGGCGGCAGTCGGCGGCGTGATCCTCGGCCATCACTCGCGGAGGCTCGATGTTGGGCCCTGACGTCAGCTGGTACCTCGCCGTCAGCGCGATCCTCTTCTCGATCGGGGTGCTCGGCGTGCTCCTTCGCCGCTCGCCGCTGATCGTTCTGCTCTCGCTCGAGATCATGCTCAACGGCGGGAACCTCGCCCTGATCGCATTCTCGCGCCGTAACGGGGAAGGGTCGGGTCAGGTCTTCGCAATCGCGGTGATGGCCGTTGCGGCGTCCGAGGTGGTCGTCGGCCTCGGATTGATCGTGGCGATGTCGCGGCGGCGACTCGCGCTCGACGTCGACCGTTTGCAGTCGCTGCGCGGGTGATAGCTGCCGCCTGGATCTGCCTGTTGTCACCGCTCGCGGCGGTGCTCGTCATCACGCTCGCGGGAATGCGCATCTCGGGGCGCACAGCCGGCTGGATCGCAACCGCATCCACCTCTGTGTCCTTCGTTGCCGCCGTCGTTGCGTTCGCCAAGCTCGTTTCGGAACGGGAGTCCCAGCGCTACCACCTCTCGACCGCGTGGACGTGGCTCGGCGCCGGCGACCTGCACTTCGGGCTGACGATCCTGGTCGACCCGCTGAGCATCTTCATGATGCTGATGGTCTCCGGCGTCGGCTCGCTGATCGTCGGCTACTCGATCGGCTACATGCACGGCGAGCGCGAGGAGCGGCGCTACTTCGCCTACATGGCGCTGTTCGTCTTCTCGATGCTGATGCTCGTGCAGGCGGGCAACCTCCTCCTGCTGCTCGTCGGCTGGGGACTCGTGGGCCTGTCTTCCTATCTCCTGATCGGCTTCCACCAGGAGCGGCCGAGCGCGATCGCCGCCGCGAAGAAGGCGTTCATCATGAACGCGGTCGGCGACGCGACCTTCGCGCTCGCACTCTTCCTGCTCATCCTGCACACACGCTCGATCGGCTTCGAGTCGCTGCTACAGGTCAGTCGCTCGAGCGATCTCGTCGTGAACCTGGTCGCGCTCGGGCTGCTCGGCGGCGCGGTGGCGAAGTCGGCGCAGATTCCGCTGCACACGTGGCTGCCGGACGCGATGGAGGGCCCGACACCCGTCAGCGCGCTCATTCACGCCGCGACGATGGTGACCGCCGGCGTCTACCTGATCGCGCGCACGCACTACGTCTTCGAGTTCGCGCCGAACGTGCAGGATCTCGCAGCTGTGCTCGGCGTGGTGACACTCGTCGTCGCAGGCCTCGTCGCGCTCGTGCAGACCGACATCAAACGCGTGATCGCGTACTCGACGATGTCGCAGATCGGCTACATGTTCTTCGGCGTCGGCGTCGGCGCGTATGCGAACGGGATGTTCCACCTGCTGACGCACGCGTTCTTCAAGGCGCTGCTTTTCCTCGCCGCGGGCCTGGTCATCCACGCGTTGATCGGCGAGCAGGACATGCGAAGGATGGGGGGCTTGCGCCGGTTGATGCCCATGACCTACTGGTTCTTCCTCGCCGGCGCGCTCGCGCTCGTCGGCGTCCCGCCGTTCGCCGGCTTCTTCTCCAAGGACTCGATCCTCGCCGCGGCACTCGCCCACGGCACGTTCGGCGCAGTGCTTTGGGTGCTGGGAATCGTCGGCACGTTCCTGACCGGCCTCTACACGTTCCGCATGTTCTTCCTCGTCTTCTGGGGCGAGCCGAGCGCGTACGCGCGCGAGCATCACCACGCGCACGAGGGAAAGGAAGGACCGCCGGAGATGTTCTGGCCGGTGGCCGTGCTCGCGGTGCTGTCGATCGTCGGCGGGTGGATCCAGTTCGCCGACGTGTGGACGCCCGTTTCGGACTTCCTCGAGCCCTCGGCAGCGGCGCTCGTGACCGCAAGCGGGACGCAGGAGGCTGTGTCGAGCATCTTCGCCGTCCTCTTCGGGCTCGGCGGGATCGCCATCGCGTGGGCGTTGTACGGCGCGCGACGCGCGGAGGTGCCTCGGGTGCCGCAGCTGCAGGCGGCGCTCGAGCGCAAGCTCTGGTTCGACGAGTTGTACGACGCGCTGTTCTACAAGCCGGCCGTCTGGCTCGCGCGGGCCTGGACGCGCTGGATCGAGCGCCCGATCATCCTCGGCTCGGCTGCCGAGGTCGCACTCGGCACGCAGGAGTCCGGACGGCTCGCCGCCCGCGCGCAGACGGGCCTCCTGCGCGCCTACGCGCTCGCGCTCGCAGGCGGGCTCGCGGTCCTCGTCGTCGTCTTCATCTCGGTGCGATGAACGACTGGCTCACTACGATCCTCATCTTCTTGCCGGTCGCAGGGGCGTTCGCGTGCTTCGTGCTCCCGCTCAAGGAGTACGCCGTCGCCTCTTTCGCGGTGCTCGTGTCGCTCGTCGAGGTCGGCTTCTGGATCGAGGGGGTGACCCGGTTCGACTTCTCGCGCGGCCTCCAGTTCGAGCAGCGGGCGTCGTGGTTCAGCGACCTACACGTCTCGTACCACGTCGGCCTGTACGGATTCTCGCTCTGGCTGGTCGGCCTGACGGTCGTCGTGATGACTGCCGCGATCGCGTACGCGTTCCTGGTCGGCCGCGAGCGACCGCGCGCCTATTACGGGCTGATGCTGCTGCTCACCGGCGCGGTCGTCGGCGTCTTCAGCACGCAGGACCTCCTGCTCTTCTACGTGATGTTCGAGGCGATGCTGATCCCGCTCTACGTGCTGCTCGGCGTCTGGGGAGGCGCGGGACGGCTTGGCGCGACGTTCAAGTTCGTCGCGTACACGATGGCGGGCTCGCTGCTGATGCTCGTCTCGATCATCGTGCTCGGGCTGTCGCAGGGGACGTTCGATCTCGTCGACGCGGGGACGAGCTCGTCCGACTGGATCTTCCTCGGATTCGCCGCCGCGTTCGCGGTGAAGGCTCCGCTCTTCCCGTTCCACGGCTGGCTGCCGGACGCGTACCGCGAGGCGTCGCCGGAGGTGTCGGCGGTGCTGAGCGGCGTCGTGTCGAAGGCGGCGGCCTATGGCTTCCTGCGAATTGCGATCGCCAAGTTTCCCGGTCCGACAGATGACTTCCGCACGCCGCTGCTCGTGCTCGCGGCCACCGGTCTGGTCTACGGCTCGCTGCTGGCCTTTCGCGCGCCGGACGTGCGCGGTGTGATCGCGTACTCGTCGCTGTCGCAGATGGGGTTGATCACGCTCGGCCTCTTCGCGGCGAACGACCTCGGCTTCAACGGCGCGGTGCTGCAGATGGTGAACCACGGGCTCGTGTCGGCGACGCTGTTCCTGCTCGCGGGCGCGATCGAGCGGCGGACAGCTACAGGTGAATTCCTGCTGCTCGGCGGCATGGCCCGCGGGCGGCCGGCGCTGGCCACGGTGCTGATGACGACGGGCGTGATCGCGCTCGCGGTTCCGGGGTCGAGCGCGTTCGCCGGAGAGTTCCTCGTGCTTGCGGGCGTCTTCCAGGAGTACTGGCTCTACGCCGTCGTCGGCGCTGTGGCAATCGTCCTTGCGGCGATGTACATGCTGCGGCTCATCTCGGGCGTGTTGCATCAAGACGTCGGCTCCGCGGTCTCCGACGCGGCGCTCGACCTGCGTCCGGCCGAGCTGGCGATCGTCGTGCCGCTCGTCGCGGCGCTGCTCGCGCTGTCGGTCTGGCCGTCTGCGATCTCGAACCACGCGTTTCCGCGCGACCGCGCGACGCCGGCAGTGACGCAGAACTTCCGCGAGGCGGCGCCGTGAGCGTCCAGACCCCGCACGTCGACTGGCTGACGCTCTCGCCCGAGCTCTCGCTCCTGGGCGCCGCCGCCGTGTGCCTCATGGTCGCGGTGCTCGCGACACCCACGTGGCGCCGCCCACTCGGCGCCTTCTTCGCGCTCGTGGGATTCGTCACCGCGGGCGTTTTCGCCGGAATCGTCTACGACCGCAGCGCGTCCGACGTCCTCGAGATCGGCAACGCGATCACGCGCGACCGGCTCGGCGCGATCGGCGCGCTGATCGTGTGCGGCAGCGGCCTGCTCGCCGTGTTCGTCTCGTACGCGCACCGGATGCGCGACGACTACGTCGCCGAGTACTACGCGCTGCTTGCTACGGCGGGCGCCGGCATGTGCTTCCTCCTCCAGGCGCACAACCTGATGACGCTGTTCCTCGGACTCGAGTGGTTCTCGATCTCTCTGTACGTCATCTGCGCGATCGACATGGAGCTCGAGACGTCCCTCGAGTCGGGCCTCAAGTACCTGATCATTGGGTCGTTCGGCTCGGCGGCTCTGCTCTTCGGGTCTGCGCTCGTCTACGGCGCGACGGGGCAACTCGAGTTCTCGCGCATCGCCGCGAACGCAGACTCGCACGACGCGCTGCTCCTCGCGGGTCTGGCGATGATGCTCGTCGGGCTCGGCTACAAGGCATCCGCCGCGCCGTTCCACCAGTGGACTCCGGACGTGTACGAGGGCGCGCCGACGCCGGTCACGGCGTTCATGTCCGCGGCGACGAAGGCGACGGCGCTGATTCTGATCCTGCGCGTGTTGCGCGTGGCGTTCCCGCAGGAGGCCCACCTGTGGACGATCGTGGTCGCAGTGCTCGCGTGCGCGTCACTCGCGATCGGCAACCTCGCCGCGCTCGTGCAGCGGAACGTCAAGCGCATGCTCGCGTACTCGTCGATCTCGCACGCCGGTTTCATGCTGATCCCGATCGCAGCGAACAACGCGCTCGGCGCTCGTGCTCTTCTCTACTACCTGATCCCCTACTGCGCGATGTCCGTCGGGGCCTTCGCCGTCGTCGCCGCGCGCGAACGCGAGCTGCAGCAGCCGGTGACGCTCGACAACCTCGCGGGGATGGGGTGGGAGCGGCCATTCCTCGGCTTCGCGATGTGGGTCTTCATGCTCGGCTTCGCGGGCTTCCCCCTCACGGGCGGCTTCGTCGGGAAGTTCTACGCCTTCTCGGCGGCGTACGATCGCGGCTGGACGTGGCTGATGCTGGTCGGCATCGTTGCGACGCTCGTCTCGCTCTATTACTACCTCGGGGTCGTCCGCGCGATGTACTTCCGCTCGCCGGCAGAGCTCCAGCTGTTGCCGGCCGGAGGCTCGCCGCCGCGCGAGCTGACGCTCCAGATCGGCGTCGCGCTGGCCCTCGTCGTAACCGTCGGCTCGTTCTTCGCCGTGCAACCGCTGATCGATCTCGCGCGGCACGCCGCGACAAGCGTTCCGTTCTAGCCCTTGGACTTTCCCCTCGCTCGAGTGGGCGGTTTCTCCGGCGCTAAGCGGCGGCTAAAACCGGTTCAGCGCTGTCGGCCGCGGCTGACGACGAGGTTGATCTTCCAGCCCTTCGGCAGAACCCCGCCGGGACGACGGCTCTGCGAGATGACGCGGCCCGCCTTGACCCTGCGCGAATGCGCAAAGCGAACGGTTCCGACACCGCAGTGCGCCCGCTTGACGAGAGTCTTCGCCGTGGCGACCGGCTTGCCGACCACCTTGGGCACCCGGCACGTGCGAGGCGGGGTCTGCGCTGCCTGGATCGTGAAGGTCTGCGTGACGGTGGGTGCGGCGTTGTAGCTCGCATCGCCGGCCTGCGAGGCGTTCAGCGTGCAACTGCCCGATCCGGTGAGGTGCACCGTAACGCCGCTAACCATGCAGTTACCGCTCGCCGCGAACGAAACGGCCAGCCCCGAAGACGCACTCGCGTTGACGGTGAAGTCGGCATCGTGTTCGCGCTAAGAGCCTATTCCGATAGGGGCTCCCAGTTGGCGGCGCGCCAGGTGATCAGTCCGCAAGCGAGGTGAAGCATCGCGAGGTAGGTGTCGGCGCGTTTCTCCCAGCGGGTGAGGATGCGGCGGAAGCGGTTGAGCCAGG
>WNFZ01004205.1_pt1 | contig 15665 bp, 13 predicted proteins | sample 5400081 | NCBI WGS metagenome assembly WNFZ01 (sample SAMN13153365, study PRJNA577476) | soil metagenome | isolation source: 80 cm soil or saprolite under grassland replicate 1 | place: USA:California | collected 2016-06-15 | reverse complement strand
CTCACGAATCAGACCACGGCGAGCTTCAGCTTCTCCTCGAACAAAAGCGGTAGCACGTTCCAGTGCAGCCTCGACGGCGCCAAGCTCAGTGGCTGCACGAGTCCTCGCGCCTACACGGGACTCGGTGATGGCTCGCACACCTTCGCGGTGCGCGCCACGGCAGCGGGCAAGACCGGGCCGAAGACACAGTACACGTGGGTCGTCGACACGGTCACTCCCGACACGGCCATCACTTCGGCCCCGCCGGCTTCGAGCACGAGCGGGTCCGCGGGGTTCACGTTCTCGAGCACCGAGGACGGCTCGACCTTCGTGTGCAGGCTCGACGAAGGCGGCATCGCGCCATGCACCTCTCCGAAGGCGTACTCCGGTCTCGGGGACGGCAATCACACCTTCCGAGTGCAGGCGGTGGACGCTGCCGGCAACGCCGACTTAACTCCCGTGGCGTACTCGTGGCTGATCTCCGGGGTCGGTCCCTCTCGAGCGGACACGGCTCCTCCGGGGAACGTCCGGAGTCTCACCCGGAGCGTCGGCTATCGCGTTCTCAGGCTTGCCTGGAACCGGCCCCCGGACGCGGATTTCGACCACGTCCAGGTGTACGTCGCGACGAGCCCCAAGAGCCCGCCACGGACGCTGGTCTACACGGGAGCGGGGAGGCGCTACGTCAACAAGCGGTTCAAGAACGGCCTGTACTATCGCTACGCCGTCCTGAGCTACGACCACGCCGGGAACGCCTCGCCGGGGAAGAGGGTGGTCGTGCCGCCGAGCGTCCTGCTCCGGTCGCCGCGTAACGGCGCCCTGGTGAGGACCCCGCCGCGGTTGAAGTGGGCCGCGGTTCCCGGGGCCCGTTACTACAACGTCCAGCTGTACCACGGGCGCCCGAAGGTCCTGAGCGCGTGGCCACACATCGCCACGCTCGGAGTGAAGCGACGTTGGGTCTACGGTGGGCGGCGCTTCAATCTGAGGAGGGGGAACTACGTGTGGTACGTCTGGCCCGGCTTCGGGCCTCGGTCAAAGGGCCGCTACGGACAGCTGCTCGGTCAGGGCACGTTCAGGGTCCGGTGAGGTTGGTGCTCTCTCGTCGCCAGGTCAGCCGTCTTCGCATCTTCGGCGCTGTGCTCGCAGCCGCGGTGATCGGCGTCCCTCTGGCTTCAGGAGCGGAATCGGACGTTTCTGTGCCGACGATTGTGTCGAGCACGCCGAGCTCACCCTCGGACAACAACAACCCGATTCTGAACGGAACGGCCGACCCAAGCGCCGTCATCAATCTCTATGCAGACGACCCGAGTTGTAGCGGGGCCGTCGCTGGAACTGGGTTGGTGGATGCTGTCTCCGGCGAATTCCACATAGCGGTCACGGTGCCAGACAACAGCATGACCATCTTCTACGCGACTGCCACCGACGCGACCCCAACCACTTCGGCTTGTTCGGCCGGATTCACATATGTCGAGGATTCGAACCCTCCGGCCACGCCTTCGATCGACTCAAGTGATCCCAGTTCTCCAGCCAACAACAACGAGCCCACGCTGAATGGAACCGCCGAGGTCGGCTCAACGGTGAAGGTCTCTACCGATTCGAAATGCAAGCCTCCGACTACTGTGGGAACGGGATCGGCCGATGGGGTCGGACACTTCCACATCGCGGTAAACGTGGTGGACAATACGTCCATTACGTTCTATGCGAGGGCGACCGATGCTGCCGACAATTCTTCGGCTTGTTCGGACGGCTTCGCCTACGTCGAAGATTCGACTCCGCCGGCCCCGCCGATAATCGCCCCGCACCCGAACGTCGTGGGGATCCCTACCACCAGTTTCTCCTTCGACTCGACCGATGCCGTGCGTTACGAGTGCCATGTGGACGCGGACGCGTTCTCGGCCTGCTCGAGCGGCGATTCTTTCGGACCGTTCGCTAACGGTTTCCACACCTTCTACGTGCGCGCTTTCGATGCGGCGGGCAACGTGAGCGGGACGAGTTCGTTCCAATGGACGATCGATACCATCAATCCGGTCGTGACACTCACTGACAAGCCGCCTTCGATCACGAATCAGACCACGGCGAGCTTCTCCTTCTCCTCGAATAAGCAAGACAGCACATTCGAATGTGCTGGGGACGGCGGCGGATTCGCCGATTGCTCGAGCCCGAAGCTCTACCCCGGCTTGACGGACGGGTCGCACACGTTTGCCGTCCGGGCGACGGCGGTTACCACCGGTCCGGCGACGAATTACACCTGGACCGTCGACACGGTCCCGCCGCAGACGATTCGTCTGCCGTCTCGACGACGGCGGCATCTCGCCCTGCGCCTCGCCGCAGACCTACGCGGGCCTGGGTGACGGGTCCCACACGTTCCAGGTGCAGGCCGTCGATCCGGCCGGAAACGCAGACTCGACCCCCGCGTCCTACTCGTGGCAGATCCAGGGCGTAGGCCCCGAGACGATCGATCACACCGCACCGGGCAAGGTCAGGCGTCTGAAGCGCACCGTCGGGTACCGCATTCTCAAGCTCACGTGGAAGAAGCCGCCCGACGCGGACTTCGACCATGTCAGAGTCTTCGTGTCGACCAGCCCAAAGAGCCTGCCCCGCACGGTCGTCTACAGGGGCAAGAGCACGAAGTACGCGAACAAGCGGTTCAAGAACGGCCTCTACTACCGGTATTCCGTCGTCAGCTACGACCGCGCCGACAACGCCTCGCGCGGTGCGCAGGCCGTGGTGCCGCCGAGCGTCCTGCTTCGCTCGCCGCGGGACGGTCGAGTCGTGCACTCGCCGCCGCGTCTCCTGTGGAGTGCCGTCGCGAAGGCGACCTTCTACAACGTCCAGCTGTACGACGGCTCGCGCAAGGTCTTGAGCGCCTGGCCGAACAAGGCGAAGCTCAAGCTGGCTCGCCGGTGGGCGTACGCCGGCCATAGCTTCCAGCTGCGGAAAGGCCTGTACCACTGGTACGTCTGGCCCGCCTTCGGCCCGCGCGCCAAGAGCCGCTACGGTCAGCTACTGGGCCAGGGCACCTTCAGGGTTCGCTAGCGGCTAGCCGGGCCAGGCCGCGGCCAGCCGAAGGCGAGTTTCGGCAACGTGCTCCGGGAGCACCTTCACGTCCGCGAGGACGGGCATGAAGTTCGTGTCGCCGGCCCAGCGGGGGACGACGTGGAGATGGACGTGATCGACGACGCCGGCACCTGCGATCCGGCCGAGGTTCCAGCCGAGGTTGTAGCCCTGGGGCGCGTATGTCTCAGCGAGTGCCGCGATCCCACTCTGCGCCAGCCGGTGGACCTCGAGAGCCTCATCGTCCGTGAGCTCGGCGAACTCGCCCACGTGCCGATAGGAGGCGACCATCAGGTGCCCCGAGGCGTACGGAAACTTGTTCAGCAGCACGAAAGCCTGCTCGCCCCGGTGTACGACCAGCCGCTTTTCATCGTCGCCGGCGGCCGCGTCGCAGAAGACGCAGCCGGATTGCTCGTCGGCCCGGGTGATGTACTCGAGCCGCCAGGGCGCCCACAACTGCTTGGTCATGGGCGCGAGACTACATTCGGGGCCGGCAGACTCTAAAATCCCGCGCGTGAAGCGATTCCTGTTCTTCCTGGCACTTGCCGGGATCGCCTCCGGTGCCGCCGCCCCCAGCGCGAAGCGCGCCGCGATCGTGCCGAACGGCGTCTCGATCGGAGGCGTCAAGGTGGGCGGGCTCAACTCCGAGCAGGCCCGTTCGGCTATCTCGTGGTGGTACAACCGCCGGCTCCGCTTCGCCTTCAACGACAAGCGCTGGACCGTGAAGCCGTCCACACTGGGCGCGAGCGTCGACGCCGACTGGGCGGTCCAGCAGGTGCTCAAGGCGAGGCCGCAGCAGCATCTCTCGTTGCGCGTCGATGTGGACCAGCGCCTGATCCAGCGCTACGTGCGTGCGCTCGACTCACGGCTCACGATTCCGGCCGAGGACGCGACGGCGACGCTCGCCGGGCTGCGGCCGGTCGTCCACCCGGGCAAGCCGGGCCTGGCGCTAAACCTGCCCCTGACGCGGCAGCGGATCGAGAGCGCGCTCGCCCTCGCGTACCGCCCGCTCCTGCGGCCGGTGGCGAAGACGGTGGCCCCGTCGGTGACGAGGAACAGCTTCGGCGCGGTGGTCGTGATCTACCGAGGCTCGAACACGCTGCATCTCTACCGGGGCGAACGGGCCTGGCGCACCTTCGGCGTCGCGACGGGCCAGGCGATCTACCCGACGCCGACGGGGTCGTTCAGCGTCGTCGACAAGCAGCGCGACCCGTGGTGGCGGCCGCCCGACTCACCCTGGGCCAAGGGCTTGAAACCGATCCCGCCCGGACCCGGCAACCCGCTGGGCACGCGTTGGATGGGCCTCTCGGCCCCAGGGGTCGGCATGCACGGCACCCCCGACGCGGCCTCGATCGGCTACTCCGCTTCGCACGGCTGCATCCGCATGCAGATCCCCGACGCGGAGTGGCTGTTCGACCACGTCCGGATCGGGACGCCGGTCTTCATCGTCAACGCGTGATCCTCGTCAGGGGATGACTGCGAAGTGGGCCATCATCCCCATCGCGTGGTGCTCGAGGATGTGGCAGTGATACATCCACTCGCCGGGCCGATCGTCCGGTAGCCAGGCGATCCGGGCCTGACCCTTCCGCGGCACGTTGAGCGTGTCCTTCCAGGACAAGAACGACGGCGCCTCGCCGCTCTCCTGGAGGACCTGGAAGAAGAAGCCGTGAATGTGGAAGGGGTGATCCTGGCCCGTCTCGTTGACGAGCTCCCAGACCTGGAGCTCCCCCACGCGAACCGGCTCGGCGCGCTGATGAGGCCCCTCGTGCATGAGCGCCTTGAGGCTGATCGTCCGGGTCGGCTCGGCTGCTGCGGCGACCAGCGGCTCGATCCGCCGCAGGGTGTCCGGCAGCTGCGCCTGCGAGGCCGCGGCGAGCCCGACTCGGAGCGTCGCGAACCGCTCCCGAGCCGATTCGCCCTTGCCACGGTCGTAGGGCAGCGCTTCGATCTCCAGCTGCTCACCCGCGTTGAACGGCCCGACGGCGAGATCGACGCGCTCGCCCGGGGTGATCAGCACCTCGGTGGCCGGCACCGGCGCCGCCAGAAGCCCGCCGTCCGTGCCGACGATCGAGAAGGAGCGGCCGCCGAGCGAAAGGCGCACGAACCGTGTGTTGGCGGCGTTCACGATCCGCCAACGCTCGATCGTGCCGCCGGCCGGCGCGAGCTCGGGCTCGCGTTCGCCGTTCACGAGCCGCACGTCGCCCTCGCGCCCCGCGTGGTGTTCGTGCTCGTCTCCGAACGGCGCGACCTCTCCGTCGGCGCCGAGCTTCAAGTCATCGAGGAGCAGGACGCGCTCGCCGTCGAACCGCGGCTCGTTGTCGCCGCGCACGATCAGGGCCCCGTACAGGCCTCGTTCCAGCTGCTCGGTCTCGTTGGTGTGCGAGTGGTACCAGAAGGTTCCGGCGTCGGGAACGACAAACCGGTAATCGAAGGTCTCGCCCGGGTCGACCGGTCGCTGGACAGCCTCGGTGCCGTCCATCTCGGGCGGAACGCGAACCCCATGCCAATGGATCGTTGTCGCTTGGGGAAGGCTGTTCGTCAGGTGGACCTCGATCGTGTCGCCCACGCGTGCCTCGATCGTCGGCCCTGGCACCTCGCCGTTGAACGCGAACCCGCGGATGCTCCGGTCCGGCGCGAACTCCCACTCGGTCTCGCGTGCCTCGAGCTCGACAGGGACGACGGCCATGATCGCACCCTAGCCGGGGTTCGATTTCATGACGTCGCCCCTGCCGCTCCGCTTCCCTGTCCTAGCGTGTCCGGCTAGGCGCTTCGCCCCGAAAGCATCCCCACGACCGCGACGACCAGTGCAACGATCAGCACCAACCAGAGGAATTTGGTCAGAGCGACACCGCCGGCGATCGCGAAAATCACCAAGGCGAGTACGAGCAACCAGAGCATGAAGAACTCCTTTCGATAGCGGATGCAGGGAGAGAACGCGAGAGTGCCTGTATTGGCTACGCCTGCACCCGATCGTGGGCCTCGGAAAAATCACCCTTGCGTTTCGCGCGTGGCTCGCGCTTATGAGAGGAGGAGTCGGGCGGCGGCCCTTCTCCTTTGCGGCCAGGCGGACCCTGGTCCTCTAGTGAAAGCAACCGCCCGGCTCTCGAACAATCCTTCCGTGAGGCGCAGGCAAGTCGCCACGGTCGAACAGATGGGTTTGGGCCGGGCGGCGAGCCGAACGCCACAAACCAGAATTGTGGCCCCGCAACTGGAACTCTGTTTGCCGAAACTCAATCGTCTCGTGCGCCGACGCACGTCGACGGGCTTCAGGGTTTCGGCCGGCGTTCTGGCCGCAGGGCCAGTGCCACCATGTTACTCCCCTCAGAGCCGCCGCGGGCTAAACCCAGCCGAGCGCCGCCGAGTTTCCGTGACCCCGGAAGAAAATCCCGACCCCCTCGCATACCCTCCGGATCGCGGACAGAGTGAGGGAGCCGCCCCAGGGCGGCTCCCTCGTGACGCAACGGATCGAACGCTACGGCGTCCGAGTAAAGAAGACGTCCTCCTCGACTGTGTTGTCCTGGCCGCGGGTGTCGCCCCACACGACGAGCGCGCGCCCCTTCGGGTCGGTTGCCACCCACATGTAGTCGCCCAGGAACCCGGCCTGGAGCGGGTTATTGGCAACGACCAGGTTCGGCATCGACGACGTCGTCAAACGCGTCGAGCTGATCGCGGGCGAGGACGACGCCGGGTTCGCGATCCTGGTGAGCGTGATGTCGTTACAGCCGCTGAACTCGCAGTTTCCGTATTGGCGGTCGTAGTAGGCGGCATAGAGGACGGAGCCGTCCTTCGTCACCGCGCTCCACGGCTGCCACTGCGCACTTCCGGCCGGCGTCAGCTTGACCGCCGCACTCCAGGTCGCGCCCCCGTCCGTCGAGGACGAGTAGAAGACGTCCTGGTCGCACGGCGGCGTGGCCGTGGTCGACGGCCCCGTGCACGGCGGGCCGCCGTTCCGGAAGTCGGAGAAGACGTGGTAGAGCTTCCCGCTCGCGTCGACCGAGATCGAGCCGTACGTGCGGTCCTGCACGCGGTAGCCGTTCGGGGGCAGGCAGCGCCTCCCGCCCGGGCACCCGGTGACCGCGTTCGGGCCCGTCGGTTGGCCGTCGAAGTCTTCTTGGATCCGTGCCGGGGTCGACCAGTTGGCCGCGTTCGAACAGTTGAGTGTGCCCGGACACTTCACGATCACGTGCTGATTGTGACCCGCACCAGGGACGTTCTGGTTGAAGAAGGCGACGTAGACCGTCCCGTCCGAGCCGACGATCGGGTCGGAGCCCTGATCCTGGTCGCAGGCGTTCGGGTTGACCGAGCCGCTGCCGACGGTGCAGATCGCCGGATTCGCTCCGCTGATCTCGATGCCGGGCGACCAAGTGAGACCGCCGTCCGTCGATTGGCTGAAGTAGATCGGGGCGTTCGTGTTCGTGAAGCGCGTCCAGGTCAGGTAGACGTTGTTCTTCTTCGGGCTTGCCTGCCAGGCGTCGGCGACGATGAACTCCTTGTCGTGCGCGACGTTCGGGTTATTGTCGTTTGCGACTACGCCTAGCGGCAGGTCGCTGTAGGTGTGGAACGGGGTCGACGCAGGCGAGTGGAAGAAGGCACCGCCGATCGACTTGTCCGACTTGGCGACGACGATCGCGTTCGCCGCAGAGACGACGTCGAAGATGATCCCGGTTGCATATGCGTTCCCGTCTGCGTCGAAGGTCACGGACGGATCGCTGCACGCGTCCGAGGTGTGGCCGTCGAGCAGCTGGAACTGCCAGAACGGCGGCACGTAGCTGCCCCACTTCTTCCCCCCATCGAAGGAGAAGTCGTAGCCACAGTGGTTGAAGCCGATGACCGAGTCGTTCTGGCCGGCGATTAGGTTGTCCGGGTTGGTCGGATTGACGGCGATGACCTCCTCCGATTGCCGCCGGAGCGAGCAGTCCTGGTTGACCCGCACGTTGAGCGCGGCGCCCTGGCCGCCGCCCACGAACTTGCTCGCGCAACTGGCCCCGTTTGGAGCTCCTTGCCGGCCGCCGACGGCAGCCGCGCGCTGCTCGAGCACCCCTGAGGCCTCGAGCACTGGATAGAGCAGACCGGACGAGACCAGCTGCTCGTGCGCCCCCGGCGTCGCGCGGCCAAGCTCGATGTCGAGCGCTCGAGCGAGGATGTTGCTGGCCGGGCGCTCGGAGCCGCTCCCCGCGGTGCCAGGCAAGAGGATCGCCAGCGCCGCCGCGGTCATAGCCGCAGCGATCGCAGCCGCATACCATCTCCATCGAATCTTCTTCATGCCTCCCCCTTTGTCGGTGCGATTCCGCGCGCCTACGCGCGCGAGAACGGCGCTATCTTCAACCCTCGCAAGACGAATGACAAGGCGAGCGCGATTCCTCACGGTCGTGACTTGCACGCCCTCCCAGGCCACCCCGCCCGGTCGGGGAGCCTAGGCGCCCGTACCTCGATCTGCCATCCGTTCCCGCGTGAGGCCGCGCTGCCACCCGATCGCCACCAGCGCGGTTGGCCCTGAGGACTGTCGGAGCCGGAACGAAAGGTCCGGCTCCGACAAGAGCAAGGAGCCTTGACTTACGGGCAGTCCAAGGTCACAACCGTCGAGGCGTGCACGCCTAACACATCGGTGAACGTGATCTCGGTGCCGGTAACCCCGTTCGCGCAAGCGCCCACAGTGAAGCTTGCGGTGAAGACCGGCAATCCACCCGCGGCGTTCGTCGGGATGCCGAGGGCGGTCACCGTTCCCCCTGCAGGCAAGACGTGGATGGTCAGGTCGCCGCTGCTCGATGGGTGGAAACCCGACACGGTTATGAAGCTGTCCACCTCTTCGCCAACATGCGTCGGGTTTGCGGTGACCGACGGCTTGAACAGCTCGCCACCGGTCGCCCCGTAGGAGACGCATTCCTCCTCGCTGGTGAATGTGAGCTGCTGGCCGGATCCGTTTTGCAACGCACTGCTCGCCCAGCCGCCCTTCTGACACTGCTTCGCGTTGGCTGAATTGCCGCCCTTTGCGAGTGCGGGTCCGCTGACCACGAAGCACGCGAGCAACAGCCCGGTGCTCAGGGTGACGGTGACCTCTTCGAACACGATCCCCGCGCATTCTCGGGCCCTCGCGGTCGCCGAGCCAAGTCCCCTCTGTGAAGGCGATGTACACGGGCCGGGTCGTGGGAAGCGCCCCAGGAGGTCGGCTCGCCGCCCGGCCCATTGCCCGATAGCGGTTTAGCGGCCGGCGCTTCTCATGGCTTCGCGGTCCTCTATATGCGTCGTCTCGGCCTCGTCCTTGATGTGCTTCGTCTCCCGCTCGGCTTGCAGCTCCTCTGCCGTCGGCGGCCGCGGCTGACGGCTTTTGATCCAGGCACGAAAGCGTTTCAACATCACTCAAATGATAGTGGCGTTCGGCTCGCCCGCCCGGCCCCCAATCGGTCCACGTAGAATTTGTGATTCGCCCGGTGCTGCGGAGGCCGTAAGGGCCGGGTACTTTCGACCCAGAAATGCACCCTCGTAGCTGATCCCTCTCCCTCGGCCTGAGGCGTGCTGCCTCCGCCACCCGGGCAGGGCGCAGCCGCTTGGCTACGCCCTTCTGTTCAGAGCCAGCGCTTGAAGCGGAAGAACGCCGTCAGCCCGAGTGCCAGGGCCACCATCCCGGCGATGATCGCCCAGAACGCGGCTATGGTCTCGAAGCCGGGGAAGTGCACGTTCATGCCGAAGATCCCGGTGACGAGGGTCAGCGGAAGCAGGATCACGGTCACCACGGTGAGGAACCGCAGGACGTCGTTCTGGCGGTGCGAGATGACCGATTCGTTCGTGTCCTCGAGCGCCTCGACAACTTCCTTGTAGTTGTCGAGCAGGTCCCAGACCCGCTCGCTGGCGTCGACGATGTCGTCGAAGTAGAGCTCGAGCTGCTCGGGCAGGAAGCGCTCCACGTGCCGTTCGAGCAGGCGTAGCGTCGAGCGCTCCGGCTTGATGATCTTCCGGTACGAGATGATTTCCTGCTTGACGTTCGAGAGGTCGCGGACGACGTCCTCGGCGCGCTTCTCGAAGAGGTCGTCCTCGACCGAGTCGAGCTTGTGCCCGATCTTGTCCAGGATGGGGAAGCAGTAGTCGAAGAGGTCGTCGAGGATGTGGTAGAGCAGGTAGCCCGAGCCTTTCGCGAAGAGTTGCTCGCGCAGCTCCTCGTCCTCCTCGCAGCGCCGAAAGAGCCGCGTCACCGGCAGCAACTCGACGTTCGGCAGCGTGACGAGGTATTCGTGACCGACGAAGAAGTCGAGCTCGGCGGCGTTCAGGCGCTGAACTGCCTTGTCGTAGACCGGGAAGTGGAGGACGCCGAAGAGGTAGTCGGGGTACTCGTCCACCTTTGGTCGCTGGCGCTTCGACTGAACGTCCTCGAGGTCGAGCGGGTGCCAGCCGAAGCGCTCGGCGAGGGCGCTCGCCTCCTCCGTGGTCGGAGCGTCGAGGTGAACCCAGGTCAGGCCGTACGCGCGGAGCTCTGCGAGGCGCGGCTCAGGCCGTGCGCTGGCTTCCCTCGCCTGGGTGCGAGGTCTCGTGCGCTTGATGCGGGGAAGGCTTGGCACCGGGACTGAGGGGGTCGTCGAGTATCACCGTCGGGGTTCGCCATAGTACCCGGAAAGCCTTGCTCCCATCCCGCTCCGGGCCGGGTGTTCTGGCGGCCTCAGCCGGAACTCTGCGCTCGAGCAGGAGGAATCCGACCGCGGCCACGGCGCAGGCTGCCGCGCTTGCCAGCCAGAGGCTCGTGGGAGAGCGCGCGAGTAGCAGGCTGCCGATCGCAGGCCCGGCGAGGAAGCCGAGCTGCCAGGCCGAGGTGCGGAGCGCCATGTACCGCCCCAACAGGTGTCCGGGCGCGAGGTCGGCGATCAGCGGGTTGTTGACGGCGCCGTGCAGGCACTCGCCGATGCTGAAGACGACGATCGCGCCGCAGAGCACCGCCACCGCAGTCGCGTTGTCGAACGAGGTGCCGGCGAACAGCACCGCCAGGCAGGTGCTGCTGAAGATCGCTCCCGTGAACGCGAGCGTGCGCAGCCGACGGCGGCCCTGCTGCGCCTTGGCCAGCGGCAGCTGGGCGATCACGAGGACAAGCGTGTTGACGAAGAAGATGACGCCGATCCCGGCCTCGCTGACGGAGGCGTGATCCTTGACGTAGGGCGGCAGCGTGGTCGAGATCTGCGCGTAGGCAGCCGCGACCAGCAGCGCTGTCAGCGCGAGGAGCCAGACGAAGGTGCGGTCGCGCAAGACCTCGGCGTAGCGGCCGCGCATGCGTGCCGCGGCCGGGGCGAGCGGCGGCGGCGGGACGAACAGAAGCAACCCCATGAACGCGACGAAGGTGCCTGCGTCGACCGCGAAGAGGAGGTTGAAGCTCTCGGGCACCTGAGTCGTCGCGATCAGGCCACCGATCAGGCCCCCGATGCCGAAGCCGAGGTTGTCGGTCACGCGCGTGAGGGCGTAGGCGACGGTGCGCTGCTCGCGCGATGTGAGTGCGGCTAGCAGGCTCGAGTGGCTCGGAGCGAAGCCGGCGTTGCCCGCGCCCGCGATCGCGGCGAGGCCGAATGCCTGCCACGGGTGGCGCACGAAGGGGAACGCGCCGTAGCCCGCGGCGAGCAGGGCGAGGGAGGTCATCAGCGCCGCGCGGGCCCCGACGCGGTCGACCACCCGGCCGGCGAGCGGGCTCCCGACGAGGCCGATCCCCAGCAGCCCCGCCACCACGAGCCCCGAGGTGCCCAGGCCGATGTGGCGTACGTCGTGCAGGTAGATGATCAGGAACGGGATCACGATCCCGTTGCCGAGCGAGTTCGCCACCCCGCCGGCCTCGAGCAGCCAGACGGGACGAGGGAGCTGCGGTCTCAGCCCCTTGAAGTACGCGGTGACGGCGTTCAGCGCTGCCAGAGGGTAACGCGGGGATCCGGCTTTGCAAAGCCGCCTCGATCCGTCGTCAATCGCGCGCGGAATGCGTGTCCTGTTACTTCAAGCAGCCCTCTACTGAGTCGAGCGCGCTTGTATCTGTACCCATGACCCAATAGGCGACGTTGCCCTTCGTCCGAACGTAGTCGTCCGCGTCAGCGCCGAGGGCGACGCTCGCCGCAGCTTCCTCGCCCTGGGCGTTGCTCTTGGCTTCGCTCGAATCCTTGCCGAACGCGAGCACCACTTCCGCGCCCCCGACATGGACGGTGAGATCTCCCTCGGAGCCGTCTGGAGCCACGTCGCCGGGCAATTCCGCAGACGTCACGGAGACCGCCTTCTGCACGAGACAGCCCTGAACCTCAGACGCGTCGTAGTGCTTCGAGGCTCCACCGCCGCAGCCGGCGACTGTCACTGCGAGCGCCAACAACGGAATGGCCCTCACCATTCTCAATGTGCCTGGTAGTCGTAGAGGCGAACGATGTGCGGATGGCCGAGCTGCGCGAGCACCTGCGCCTCGCGCTCGAAGCGCGCCCGATCGGCATCGTCCTCGGCGATCCAGGCGTGCAGCACTTTGAGCGCGACGTCCCGACGCAACCGCTCATCGTGAGCGCGCCAAACGACGCCCATGCCCCCGCGACCGATCTCGGAGATCAGCCGGTAGCGGTCGCCAAATCTCGTCTCAGCCCGCATCGCAGCCGAACGGAGTCTCGCATCCGGCGCATCGTGGAGCACACGCCCTCTCTCGTATAACAGGAAGTCCGTGTGCTGACCCTTCCATTCCAGGAGACGCACGTCGACGCCGTGGTACGCGAGCTGATCGCGGCGGTCGTCCTGGAGGGTCGACAACGAGCCGCTTCAGGAGACGGCGCGACGAGTCGTGGAGCGACTGTCGGCCGAGGAGCTCGCCCAGCTTGTCGCCGACTGGCTCGAGGCGCGGACAGTAATCTAGGCGTTCGGCTCGCCGCCCGGCCCCTTGTATATCTCGTCGCTTCGTAGCAGGCTAGTGCCACTTGTTCTCCGAGGCGGCTGCGGCACCTCTCGGACACCGGGCCAGGCGATGTAGCGGGCGGCGGCGGTCCCCTCACAACCAAGGGAGGGGAGATGCGACGGCTAATGACCTTCTTGTTCGGCGTGCTCGCCATCGTCGCAGTGGCAGCCGTGAGTGCGGCCCCGGCGTCAGCGAGGCCGGGCGGCATCAACGGCAAGATCCTCATCAACCGCGCCGACAACTCGGCGACCGGCGAGGAGCAGACCTTCACCGTCGACCCCGACGGAACCGACTTCACTCTGCTCGCCAACAATTCCGAGGCGGGCCAGTGGTCATGGGACGGGACAAGGATCGCGATGTTCGAGCGGGTCCTCGACTTCGACAGCGGGGTCTTCACCTCGCTCAATCTCGAAACTCAGTACCCGGACATGCTTCTTGGCTGCGCCCTCTGGTCACCGGACGACGCCCGGCTCGCCTGCGAGGGCTTTGGGCTCACCGATCCGAGCCTGAACGGCATCTACACCGTCCGCTCCTCGGACGGCGGTGACTTGCGGCGGGTGACGTTCGACCCCGGCGGCGACGATTGCCCGGGCGACTACTCGCCCAGCGGGAACCGGATCGTCTTCACCCGCGCAAACGAAACGACCTACGCGCTCTACACGGTCAGGCCCGACGGCAGCGGTCTGCGGCAGATCTCGCCGCCCGGGCTCAACTTCAACTTCTGCAACGGGAGCTGGTCGCCACAGGGGAACGAGATCCTCCTCTCGGCCCACGAGCCGAACCTCGACTACCACAGCTCGATGTGGGTGCTTCACGCTAATGGCACCGGCTTGCGACGAATCCCGGCACCCGACTGCGGCGGCCTCAACGCCGACCCAGAGGGCGTCGGCTGCTTCAATCCAAGCTGGTCACCGGACGGCCGGAAGATCGTCTTCGGCCGACAGGTCGACAGCCAGCCGCGCGACATCTACACCGTCAACGCGGACGGGAGCGGCCTCTTCCGCGTCACCAACACGCCCGACATCGAGGAGTTCAGCGCGGAGTGGGGTACGCACCCGCTGACGCCATAGATCCTGGGCACGGGCAACCGCGCGGAGGTGGCAGGACAGCGGCGGCGGGCTTCACGGCTCGCCGCCCGGCCCTGTTAGCCCGGCTCATGGCCGGGCCGGGATCTTGATGAGGCGAACGATCATGCGCGCGGCGCCAATGACTATCACGACCAGCACCAGCAGGTAATCGGTGCCCCGCCACGATTGGGTCAGGGCGGGAAGCCTGTGGGTGAAACCCACTGTCCGGCGGCTGCGTCTCGACCATGTAGATAACCGGCTGCACGAATGCGCAAGGCCGGGCCAGCCCTGAATACGGGGTGGCGAGATGATGCGACTGTGAGGCCGGTTGTAGTAGTGGTGCCTCAAGCTTGCGTCCCGCGCGGCGTTGGTGCTGACGTGGTTGCGCTGAGGTGAGATCCCCGGCACACCTGACCCGCGTAACCATGCGGGTCGGCGCAGCCAGGCCGGTCTCGATGCGCCTGGCAGGAATCGAACCTGCGACCTCGCGCTCCGGAGGCGCGCGCTCTATCCCCTGAGCTACAGGCGCTCGGGGGCCAAGTCTAGCGGCGGCGTGATCGGGGTCACCGCGACGGGGTCCGGCCGCCGCAGGTAGGCAGCCGGCGATCCCACGGAGCGCGACTAAGGTATCCGCCGTGGAGCTCGAGGCGCGGATCGGGACGCTGCGGATGGCGGAGACGTTCGTCATCTCGCGCGGGGCGCAGGACGAGGCGGAGGTGGTGTTCGTCGAGATTCGTCACGACGGGCTCAGCGGCTACGGCGAAGCAACGCCGATCGACCGCTACGAGGAATCGGCCGAGTCGGCGTTCGCCTTCGTCCAGGAGGCGGCAGAGTTGCTCGGCGACGACCCCTTCGCGTTGGAGGCGATCGAGGCGCGGCTGCGCGAGCGGCCCGGGGAGCAGGCGGCCAAGGCGGGGATCGACGCCGCGCTCCACGATCTCTGCGGCAAGCTCGCCGGCCTGCCGGTCTGGCGGTTGCTCGGGCTCGAGCGCGCCGGGCCGCCGACCTCGTGGACGATCTGGCTAGGCCACCCGGACGCGATGGCGCAGCGGGCAGAGCGCGTGCGCGGGCGGTTCAAGCGCCTGAAGGTGAAGCTCGGCGGAGGTGACGGCCTGGACGTCGAGCGGGTGCGCGCGGTGCGCGGGGTCTCGGCTGTGCCGCTGCAGGTCGACGTGAACGAGTTCTGGTCGCTGGACGAGGCGCTCGAGGCGCTGCCGCTGCTGGCGGAGCTCGGGGTCGAGTACTGCGAGCAGCCTCTGCCCGCGGGCGACCCGGACGGCGCCGAGCTGAAGCGCCGCTCGCCGCTTCCGATCTACGTGGACGAGGACTGCCACACCCTGGCCGACGTGCCCGCGTGCGCCGAGAGGGCCCACGGGCTGACGGTCAAGCTCGCCAAGTCTGGCGGGATCCGCGAGGCGGTGCGGCTCGCCCACGCGGGCCGCGCTCTGGGGCTCGGGCTGATGCTCGGCTGCATGAACGAGTCGGGCCTGGCCGTCGCCGCTGGGGCCCAGGTGGCGAGCCTCTTCGACCACGTCGACCTCGACGGCAATCTCCTCCTGGCCGAGGACCCATGGCCGGGGGTCGAGCTCGTCGACGGCGTTCAACTTCCAGCGGCAGATCCGGGGCTCGGTGTCAGAGAAGCGATACCTGATCCTCGCTGAGGGCCACTCCGGCGACTCGCACTACGG
>WNFZ01004101.1_pt1 | contig 15669 bp, 15 predicted proteins | sample 5400081 | NCBI WGS metagenome assembly WNFZ01 (sample SAMN13153365, study PRJNA577476) | soil metagenome | isolation source: 80 cm soil or saprolite under grassland replicate 1 | place: USA:California | collected 2016-06-15 | reverse complement strand
GCGGAACACAAAGGACAAATGCTTTCGCGCCAATTCATTCTGGAGCGTGTTTGGGGCTGGGATTTTGTTGGTGACAGCCGTACCGTTGATGTCCATGTAAGATGGCTCAGGCAAAAGATCGAAGAGGATACCAGCCAGCCAAAACGAATCGTTACCGTGCGAGGAGGTGGTTACCGGTTTGAGGGGTAACGATTTGTTTAGAAGGAGTGGGGCGTTTAGGCCAAAACTTTATCAGAGTTTGGGAGTAGATGCATTCTCGTGGCAATTACATGCGCACCATTCGATTCCGACGACTCCCTACACGATCTCCGTTTAACTTTTCATAATCTAACGTAACGGTTGTGCATTCAAATGCTGAATCGTAAAAAGTGAGAAAAATTGAAGATTACCAACTGAATAGGGATGACGTACCCTTGAGCCATTTCAGCAAGCGGGAATGGACATGGCCCAAAAACGAGACACCCAACATGCTCTCCTGATTCCCTGGGGACATTTCGCCCGGGAAATCGGATTGATATCAGGCATCGAAACCGTCAAGCTCAACCAAAAGGTTTGTGAGCACACACCCAAGGCGAAAGTGATTGAATTTTTGGTGGCGATTTTGTCGGGCGCAAAGCACTTGCAAGAGATTAGTCTAATTTCTGGTGCAAAACTCGTAAAACGCCGTGATGTATGGGTATGAACAGTTATACGCGGACCATCGCCCATCTATTTTCGATTGACACCACAGGTATCTATAAACGACAATGTGATAATCTTTACGTTACCCCATCTCAGCAAGGATGAATTATGTATGTTTTGTGCGTCACAATCCATGTAAAGCCTGAAAACGTAGATGATTTCGTGACTGCAACAAGGGAATATTCGACGCAAGTTCGCCAGGAAAAAGGAAATGTACGTTACGATGTTTTGCAGAGTGAAGATAACGCGACCTGTTTTGTCATATACGAGGCGTATCAATCCAAGGAAGATTTCCTTTTGCATCGGGATACTGCCCATTCATTGAAATGGAAAGAAAGGATAGAACCCTGGATGGATCGCCCTCGTCAAAGAATTCGGTGCAACAGCATGGTTTTTGGAAGTGATTGAGTTGTTCTACGTGTTACCGGCATGCATAGACTCGAGAAATCCCAGAATTTCAGACTCAATCTCATCTCGTACCAAGCGAAATACGTTCATAATTTCGTCCTCATTACCATCCGCCTTGGCAGGATCGGGAAAACTATGATGAACCCGTTTTCCCTTACCCAACCATATCGGACATTCCTCCGCCGCCGAGTCACAAACGGTCACAACAAGATCAAAATTAACATCCCGAAATTCATCAGCAAGCTTTGACCTGCCATTATGATGGATCCCAATCTCAGATAGAGCTTCTATGGCCATGAGATGGACGTAGCCTGCTGGCTTTGTCCCTGCGCTGCACGCCTGCCACTCATCACCCAGACGCGCATTGACGATCGCCTCTGCCATCTGTGACCGGCAGGAATTTCCAGTGCACAAGAATAAAACTTTCTTCGTACCGTTCTCCACGTTTTAAGTTTGCTATTCTACTTGGAACATAAATGCCCGTCACTCACCAGAAGGACGGGCATTGTCTCATGATGAGACATCAAGGAGGAGAAAAGTCACTGTGAAACGGAAGTTACATTCGCATCCAACAGTGCTATTTCAAAATGAGGTTCGTCCCACTGCCAGGTATTGAGATCTGTCAATGCTCGATAGGCTGTGAGATCCAGTTGAAGAGGTGTCACCGAGACGAAGCCCTCAGCAAGCGCACCTACATCTGTACCGCGCTCGGGAACACCGGTCGGCGCATCCCCACCAATCCAATAATAAGGTCGGTTACGTGGGTCAATTCGCTCATCGAGGCGGCTGTGATAGACACGCAAGCCCTGGCGGGTCAGGACTATGCCTCGGATCTTGTCATCCGGTAGTGATGGAACATTTACATTGAGCAGGATCTCGTGTGCCAGACCATTCGCGATCACCTGGCGAACGATCTTCCCAGCAGCCCACGCTGCGGGTCCGTAGTCTATTTCACCAACATGTCCTTCAAGAGTTTCCAGGGAAACGGCAAGGGTTGCCAGGGCCACACAGTCAGACGGTGCACCATCGCTGGCGAATGCCGCTGTTCCATCGGCAAGCCGTACTTCCTTGACCCGTAAGGCCCGATCGAGGGTTTTGACATGTCCGCCTCCGGACCAGTTACGATCCGGTGCCAGAACCGTCACCCGTCCCAGCTTTCGCATTTCCTGCACCAGAGCGAGGAGCCCTGGCGCTTCTACACCATCATCGTTTGTTACCAGAATATGTTTTTCCATTCCTACTTACTTTCCTTCAAAAACTTGCGGCGCTTTTGTGCCGTGTCCACTGAAATAACAGTCACCAGACTGCCTATCATCAAAATCAACATCGTTTCCATGGTTTCCTAGTCTCCATTGAATACCATTGCGAAAAACAGGATCACTATCGTAATAAGGATGGTTTCTGTCATAGCTTCCACCTAACCCGCATTCGCAAATCGCGTGAACGCGCTGCCAATATAGTTTGCTGCCCAACTGCTGAGTATCCGAACGGAATTCCATTCCTTTTTCTTGTGAATGGATGTCTTTCCCTTGTGTATTGCGTTGAGCAGATCTTTCGCCGTATGTCCTTCAAACTCGGTGGCTCCCAATCCAATCGCCTGGGACACATGCGCATCACTGTTGCCAAGTTTGGCAATCCCCAGGTGTTCCCCCAGGATGTGGGCGTAATGGTTGCTCATTTTATCGATCGCCGTGGCATTGTAGGTCTCGATGCCGATCAGTACCTGGGCTACGTCAGGATTGCGAAGGGCTTTCTTGATCGAGTAGGCGCTCAAGCTCTTCATTCCCAGTCCACCTGCCATCGGATGCGGCGCGAGGCAAAAACCACCAAGTTCGCCTACCTTAAGAACAGTCTCAATAAGAGGTAAGCCCGGATCTACTTTCTGGAAAATGTTATACGCCAGTAGATCGCCCTCGGCAGTGGTAATCTCAATGCCGGGAATGACTTCGATTCCATATCGAGGTGCAAGCTCCAGAGCTTTGAGCGACCCGGTAATCTCATCATGATCTGTAATAGCGATCACATTCAACCCGATTTTCCGGGCACGGTCCAAAACAGCGGGGACAGTTGCTGTGCCGTCATAGCTGTAGATTGTGTGGGTGTGTAGATCTGCAATTCCCATAATTTTCCTTTTGTTTCATCACCAGTGTATCGGGTCATGTTTAAGGACACGCCAAGAACACTTTAAGAGCTTGTTAACGTTTTCGGGCAAGGGGTCGAGTTCTCGATCACTGGAGTTATGGATTCTTGAACCAGTACTGGAAAGCCAAAACTTAAAGATTTTGGAATTCGTTTACCAACCGTTAACATTGTTTTCCAGGGGTATTAAATAATTAGTGATACAGTTGAAAGTGACATACAGACTGCAGTCATTAAAGGCTGGTTCCCGACGATGTTTTCGGACAACCAGTCTCTAGAATGGAAGTGTAGGATGCGGAAAACATTCAATCAGGAAATGCACGAGATCAAGGATGATGTTCTTCTCCTTGGCAGTATGGTCGAAAATGCTGTCATGGAGTCGGTTCAGGCGCTGAAAGACAATGATCTGGATCGGTCCAAGCAGATCTTCAAAGGGGATCTCAATATCAACAGGCGGCGATATGAGATCGAAACATCCATTATGGTACTGATGGCTACGCAGCAACCGATAGCGCATGACTTGCGGATGCTTGCCGCCAGTCTGGATGTCTGCACTGAACTGGAACGGATCGGCGATTATGCCAAGGGGATTGCGACCATCAACCTGCGGTCGGAGGGATTGAGTATGCCAGCCTTGCTTCGCGAGGTGTACTCGATGGCGGAGAAAGCAGTGGATATGCTGCACCGTGCCATGACCACCTACGCCAATGAAGATGTTGAATCGGCGACGTTGGTCATTGCCGATGATGATATTGTCGATGCCTGTTACAACAGCCTGTACACAAATGCTGTACAGAGCGTGATCAACGATCCGCGCAATATGGACCGTGCCAACTATTTCATCTGGGTTGCGCACAACCTGGAACGGTTGGGGGACCGGGCGACGAATATCTGTGAGAGGGTTGTGTTCATTGTGACCGGCGAGAGACATCCTGAAATGATCGCAATGGCGTAGTCTGCTGGATGAGATGCCTACAATAGCTGCCATAGATGCGGGGTCCAATGCAATGCGCATGGTAATCGGTCAGGTGGATGAATCCTGGCAGGTCCACGTGCTTGACAACATCCGTCTGCCTGTACGTTTAGGGCAGGATGTTTTCAGTCGGGGTTATCTTGAACAGACGACGATTCAACAGGCCGAAGAAGCCTTCTTGAAATTCAGGCACATGGCGGAGAATTTCAATGTGCAAAAACTTCGCGCTGTGGCAACGAGTGCCGCACGAGAAGCATCCAATCGCGATTTGCTTGTGGATCAGATCGCCAGGAGCACTGGTATCCTATTGGAATTGATCGACGGAGAAGAAGAAGCGCGTCTCATTCATCGTGCTGTGATGCACACGTTGAACTTGAAAGACAAACGCACATTGTTAATTGATGTCGGTGGTGGCAGCATTGAAGTGACTGTGTCTACCGGCGAAAACATGATCTCAACCGAGAGCTATGGGTTGGGCACCGTTCGTCTGTTGGAAAAATTGATTTTGAACGGCGGCGATCCTAAAAAGTTTGGCAAATGGGTGCGTGAATATGCAGAAGCGGCGCGTCACCGGATCGAACAGGATATTAGCGGAGAGAAAATCCAGGTCTGTGCGGGAACCGGCGGCAACGTCGAAGAGATCGGAAAGTTGCGTCAAAGGTTGTTCAAGGAAGACAGCGACCGTGTTGTCACGCTGGATGAGCTTGGAGAGCTGATCAAACGTCTGAGCTGCCTGACCTATGAAGAACGAATTCAAAAGTGGAAGCTTCGCCCGGATCGAGCGGATGTGATCCTGCCTGCCTCCATTGTGTTGCACATGATCGCTCAGGAAGCGGGCGTCAAACAGGTCCTGATTCCTAACGTCGGATTGAAAGACGGCATACTTCTGGAGATTGCCGATGATCTCTCACAGCGTCCGCAACTGCACCGGCATGAGCAAGCATGGGAGTCCGCGCTCCATATAGGTCGCAAATACAAATTCGACGAAAAGCATGGACGACTGACCGCCAAACTTGCGGTCCGCCTGTTCGAACAGTCCAAACCGCTTCATCATTTGGATGATGAACATGTGTTGGTTCTCGAAATCGCAGCGCTCCTGCACGACGTTGGTCATTTCATCAATGCCGTGGACCATGAGAAACATGGTTTCTATCTGCTGGCTGTAAATCACCTGATCGGTCTGACTCCTCGTGAGCAGACTATTGTAGCAAACCTGGTTCGCTATCACCGCAGGCAGTCTCCTTCGACTGGCGATGGAAATTTCAAGTCGCTTTCCCAGCAGGATAGGAGTATTGTAAACAAGCTTACAGCTCTCCTCCGGCTGGCCGACTCGATCGATGTCAGCCATGACAACCTGGTGAGCAATGTAAAACTCAGCGAAACAAAATCGGGCTGGTGCATTCAGATCTCTGGTCGGGCGGATACGATGCTTGCCAATTGGGCAGTTGAGAAGCGGAAAGATTTCTTCGAAGAAATCTTTGGTGTGCACCTCTATATAAATTGAAGCTGCCATGATAGAAGAGAACTTACCAAAGTCAAATGCCGCTCAACTATTGTTGGATGGACTGGAAAAAGCCTGGCGAAAATATCGCTCTGAGTTGAAACGCTGTCGTGAAGAATTCTCAAACGAAGCCGTTCATGATCTGCGTGTGGCGGCACGCCGGCTGCTGGCGATCATCCGATTGCTGCATTCCATTGTGCCGTGTCCGCGCCTTCAAAAGACGATTCGGACCCTGAAGGAGCAGCTGGAAGAGTTTGATGATCTGCGCGATACCCAGGTCATGCTGGCAGAGATTTCAGAAACCGTCCAGGAATTGCCAGAGTTACAGGCATTTCAGAAACAACAGAGACATCAGGAAGACAGGCTCCTGCGGAATGTGCGAAAGCAACTTAAAAAGTTCAACACCAAGGATCTTTCCAGGCGTATCCGCAGGATCCATGATTCAATTGAAACGGAAACACACAACGACCTGGAATCGGAGATTCTGCAGGCAGTCGATGATGCCTATCTGACCGCGAAGCAACGCCTGGCTGTGGTAGATCTTGCCCGCCCAACGACAATTCATCGCGTGCGGATCGCATTCAAGACCTTCCGGTACATGGTTGAAATTATTAATCCACTCCTGAAAGACTTTCCCGAAACCAACTTGAAATCCATGCATGGCTATCAATCGCTGATGGGAGAAGTTCAGGATGCAGAAGTATTTCGCCAGACTCTAAATGATTTTTCCGGCAAAGCTTCCTTCTCTGATCCCGAAGCTATTCACCGTTATTCCGAGCGTCGCCATGCGGAAGCTATCGCTGCCTATGCAGAAGACATGATGCAGTTACACAGCTTATGGCGCGCTGAACCTGACAAACCTTTTCCCTGGGAGAAACCACTATGAAACTCTACTTGATCCGCCACAGCAATGCCGTTGAACCGGGAACACCCGACTACGAAGACGACAGCCAGCGTCCGCTTACCGAAAAGGGACGTGAGAAGATGCGCAAGATCGCCTCCGCGCTCAAAGACCTTGGTGTAAAACCGGATGTGATCCTTTCCAGCCCATATGTGCGCGCGGCTCAGACCGCAGAAATCCTGGCAAAGATCATGAAGTATAAGAAGAGAATTGTCCATTCCGAGTCGTTGATTCCCATCGGTGATACGGATACGTTGATCGGTGAGATCAATGAAAAATATACAGTGGATGAATTGGTACTCGTCGGACATGAACCATCCTTGAGTTCATTGATCGGCACGCTCACATCGGCGAGTCCAGATGTTGCGATCAACCTGAAGAACGGCGGTATCTGCTGTCTCTCCGCCGATGATCTTCATGTGGAACGAAAAGCCATATTGGAGTGGCTCCTCACGCCCAAAATCCTGTCCCGCCTGGCATGATGGCTGAAGGCAGCAGGACTGCCAAAGGTTGACATACGTTAACCTTCAAAACGATAGCCACCCCCTCGAGCAGTTGCAATTCTCGTGGGTTTTTGTGGATCCTTTTCAATTTTCTGCCGGATCCATCTGACGTGAACATCGACAGTACGGCTATCGCCGATGAAGTCCCATCTCGTAGTGTACAAAAACAAAGATATGGTTGAGAACCATGGTTAAACTTGCTTCATCCATTCTCGCCGCCAATTTTGCCCACCTCGAGGCACACGCCCGCGAAGCCATCGCGGCTGGCGCGGATTGGTTACACATTGACGTGATGGATGGTCACTTCATCCCCAGCATCACCTTCGGTCCGCTCATTGTGGAGACTCTGCACCCGTTGAGCGAAGAGACCGGTGCGTTGCTCAATGTGCATTTGATGATCGATGAACCGGATCACTACATCGCCGATTTCGTTAATGCAGGAGCGGATATTGTCACAGTCCACGTGGAGGCTTGCACTCACTTGCACAGAACGATACACCAGGTCAAAGAACTGGGAGTAAAAGCCGGGGTCACACTGAATCCAGCCACTTCGCTTGCCATGCTGGAACAGATTTTGCCGGATGTAGATCTTGCTCTGATCATATCCGTCAATCCAGGCTTTGGTGGTCAGAAATACATTCCGTCCTCGGCGGCAAAGATTCGCTGCTTGCGCCAGATGTTGGATTCGATCGGTTCGGATGCATGGCTGGAAGTGGATGGTGGAGTCAATGCAGAGAATGCGGCTGAAATAGTGCAAGCAGGGGCAGACGTATTGGTTGCGGGGAGCGCCGTATTCGGTGGGACGAAATCCGTCGCTGAAAATGTGTCCGCTTTGCGAGCGGCGTTCAAGCAAATTGATTATGCCAGCTCGGGAATTTAGCAATCTTCATAAGATCTTTCCATCATGCCAGCACTTTCATGTTCCTGACAAAAGTTTTCCTTTACAGAACAAGTGATGAAAACTTCCTGTCATAACGCTTAGTCAATCGAATGGCCCTTGCGGAAAAGTGTCGCAAAACAAAAAGTTTCATAATGAACAACCACCCCCAAACGATTGGGATGGTTGTCTGATTTTAATAGCACTCGTTACGAGCTTAGTATGGTTAAGTGCTATCACATGTGATAGCACCACTACAGGGCAGCTAACCTCTGGGCCAGGATCGTAATTCCGTTCGTCAAATCTTCTTTGCCGAAGTTTTGGATAAATACAGAGAATTCATTGTCAAACTCTCTTACAGTGTTTTGATGGAGCCGGGAAAGGATCTGGCCCCGTTCTTTCTCATCCACATGCACATAGATCTGGTCGGTAATCGCAATATTGCTATGCATCATGTTGCGCGAGAGGGCGTGGTACTCTGCCATGGTTTTACACCGTTCCAGCCCGTAGAGAGCGTAGCCGTGGCGATACTGATGCGGGGATCTACGCGGTAATCCAAACATGTTGTTTATGATTCCCAGGCGCTTTCGCAGTGCATCAGTCCGATACTTCCCCGGGATGAGAAGCTTTGTGGTTTGTTCACCCCACTGCTGGTGGATCGGTGCATACCAGGGATGATCCACTGGAAAATTTGCTCGCACGAATTCATCCCAACCTCTTGCAAAGTCTAATAGCTCTGGAATATTGTGTAGATACGTGGTGGCCGATTTGGAATTTTTGGTGTTGACGCCATACTCGACCTTTTGCTCAATACAGGGGTATTTCTCGTTCAAATGCACGGCATGGATGGGAAGACTGACGGCAGCTCCTGCCCGCGCACCACTCAGAAAAAGCAGGCAAGCCACTGCCTGATCGCGCCAGAGAGCAGTATTCGCTTTTCCCGGTGTTGTCCGGATGATTTTCAGGACTTCCTCGAAACTCACATATTTATCGGTACTCTTCCGGTGGACCTTGATCGGTGTCAGGTCTTCTACCCAGAAGGCCGGCAGGCTGGCAAACTGCTTCTCGTGATACAGCTTCGCCCAACGCAAGAATGCGCGCGCGGTTTCCACGATCTTTTTCTGGCTTTCCTCCGCAAATTTCTTGCGTTTTACATAATCCGCAAACGGCGTTTTGATGAATTGGGCTTTCTGGAGAGGCACCTCCATTGCCCAGAGAAGCAAATGGTTAAGCCAGAAACGATAGCGCTCCACCGATTTGGGATTTTTCATTTTGACCTGGAGCAAGTAGGCTAAATACTCCTGGACAAGCAGGAAATTTCCTCGGTACACCAATCCTGAATCACTCTGCACGATGGATTTCCTTTGCTGTTATTTCGTTGAGGGAATAGGTGGGGATGCGCCCGCCTCGGTTGATCGTACAACCACAGTTTGGGCATTTCCCGCGGATCAGGATCAATTTGCCTTGCATAGGCTTGGTAGATATTTCGGTCATTTGAACAACTCTGTTGCAGCGCATACAGAATGCTTCGTCATCGCGTAGTTTCCTCTTTCTCTTAGGCACGCGCATATTGGCAATCCAGTCGGCAAATTCCCGGCCGTTGATCCATATGTGCCCACGTGCATCCCGAAAGTGAGGTGCACCAACGCTCAACCAGTCTCGGAGAGTTCGTTCAACTAGGTCGAGAGCCGCGGAAATCTCGCTTACGGTGTACAGCATAGGTAGCAATCCTGGACTTTTGACGATTGCCGAATGGGGTAGTTGCAGTCGTGTCATGTGGTTACCTCTGCGCCCAATATATAGTTTTCCAACCCAAAGTTCCACCCGTTTTGGACAAATTTTGGTCATCTTCGCGACAGGAATGCGACATCGAAGGTTTTCACCCCTCATTGCGCTGTGTTCTATAGTTTATCTATTGAAAGTCTGGGGCTATTTAAGAACCTAACAATTCTGTTTAGTCGGCTGCCCTATGAAACTCGGCACTTAGGCAAAAAATCGCGTCGGTCAAGCTACCTCCCCCCTTTAAGCCAATGTAAGATTTACTTGGGAAAGACTTTGAATAAGGAAATCATATTTTAATTTGCAGGGAGTTGTTCTGAAAAGCCTTCTGGAGCGCAAAATTCATTCAGTGTGGTCTATTTCGGAACACTATCAAAAGTACTTGGCAGAAGCCAGCATTCTACTAAGGAGAAACAAATCGATGTCTACGATTACGAAAGTCCAAAATCATGCACCAATCCCGCCGCAAATACCAAACGAGTTATTCCAACTTGCACGCGCCACCCTCGGTCAGGCTAATCCACTTGTCACGGCAATGTGCTACCCTCACTGCCCACAGATTGCACGCTCGTACTTAGATGGGGTCCAACCAGCCGACGTATATGATCCTCTTGTGCATGGTTTGATGGACTATCTCACAGGAAAAAAATTTACGCAGGTTATCGAGGAATACGGGTTGCTGCAGTTGCTACCAACGCTTCGATCATATTTTACGTTTATCATGAATTGTCGATCTTTGGGTGAACCCTTAGGCATGGAAGCAGAACTGGCCCTACAGTATCACACCGATCCAAACGCTGAAAGCGTGTTAGGAATGGGAATTCAGCTGGAAAAATTCGGTGGCTCATGGGCAAATCTACAATCCTATCTCCGTGCATGGTCAGTCCTGATGCAAACTTGGAAATCCCAAATGAATATGCCTTTGGATAATAGCGTCAAAAGGGAGTTCTGTAGATTTGAAGTCTTCACTTCCGTTGTTGTGAACCAGCAAGAATGGCAACTTGTGGTGCCGACGTGGGGCTGGAAAGTGACAAAAGGGATGGATAGGCAAATCTACCTTGGGTTGCTTACAACCCGCAGCCAGGGGCTTGATGCTCTCCGCTTTGGGTTAGTCGCTAATGGGGTTTTACCTGGTGAAGAGCCAGATACGAAACCTTATATTTATGGTCTGGACCGGGACACAGGAGCGGTCTACCCGCTGACCCTGCCTCTTGAACAGGATCAGATAAGCACGTTAGTATCCAAATTGCATGCTGCCGCATGCGAAAGTCCAAATATGCCGCTGGGCGCCTTGCGAGGTATGACGATTTGTTTGTCGTGCGGATACCGGGCATCCTGTTTTGGAGACAAAAATCGTATGTTTAGATCCGCGGCAAGAGATCAATCCGCACAAAATTCAACAAAGAGTTGGAACTTCAAGGGTAAGCCGAACGCCGCGGACACAATAGATGACGAGGTCGATGATGAGTAGCAATAAGCTTACAGCAAACCCTGACCGTGACACCAGTTGCGCGAATGTGCTGACGTTCTCAAAAAATGAAAAACAACTCTTAGAAATTCTGAATATGCCACCGGAAATAGCCTGCGAAATAGCGGTGCCGTTGGAAATCCGGCATGGCATTTATTCCATTCCAGGGGTTTCCAATCTAGTACAGTCGCCTGCTGAAGAGGACTTGTTCACCGTATACCGGGTCTCACTTGCTGGTCTCATTCACCGCTATCTGCAGGATACAGATGATATTCACCTGCGGGGGTTGCTCCTCATCTGGATCATCAAAAGTCACGTGCTGTACAGAGGCTATTCGATAAAGAGAGCCTTATCTATTGTTCAATCGGCAAACATTGTAGATGATCTGTTTGAGATGTTGACGGAGTATGGCTTCATCAAGCCGAGTGAATCTGCAACACTCTCAAAAAGTACACTGTCCAGGACCCTGGAAAGGCTGTCTGTCGTTGATGATCGAACCGCTCAGAGACATTTCAGCGCAGGTCTAAAGTTACTTTCCAGTGTTTTGGGCGCATATCTTCCTGCCTTGTCGAGGTTAAGCCCCCTGAAGGCAGCGCCAGAGGCTGTGGAAGCGCCAACAGAGTCCCTCGATATAGCATCCAGGCTAACCCGATTCGCATCGGCGAAATACCGGCACGCCCCGGCCGTAGCCGATTTCTTTCTACCTATAGAAATGCTATCCAGCCTGCCCATCCGGATAAACGGTATTCTGCTTGAGTCGAAATATCTTCTAAATCACCTCGCCGGTCGTTCCGGCACGATTACGGGCTCTCGGGGAAGCGGGCGTACAACGCTCATGATGGCATTAGGAGCCGATCGTTCACCAAATAGCTCTGGTGCAGTATGTTACTACGTTTCGGCGCCAGATTATCTTCCCTATGCTCAACAAGGACTCGGATACGAACATCTCATCGTTGATCAGCTCTTAGGGGATGATGTTAATCAAAAAGACATCAGAACCCCCTTATTGGCTCAGGTTAAAGAGCTTGACAGCGATGGAAGCTTGACATTGCTTATTGATAACATCGACCATCTCACGCTCCCATCACAGTATCTGGTGCTATGGCAATTATCAAAGGCGAAATCAATCTATTTTTCAATTTTGCCTTGGATGATGCCAAAAATCGATGACGCAATGCAAAAATACGGTTTCTCGAGCGATTTGACCAAGATCGAACTCGTCGATCTCGATTTCCCACGAATTAATGAGATATGTAATACTTCGTACCGGATAATGGAGGTTGAGAACCCACCACAGAACACCGCCGCATATATTCACAGTCAATTCGGTGAATTTGCCTGCACCCCTCTCGCCGTGGTTGCTACATGTCGAGCAAGCATACCTAGCGACCCGCGCATCAAGCAGTATCCTGAAAGAGCACTCGTATCAGAGTTGCTGCGGCGGGATGGGTTGAGGGACGTGCCTATTCCTAGGACGCTGGATAGCCTCGATACCCAACTGGGCGACATTATCCGCCTTGGAAAAGCGGTGAGATATTGCATCGAGCGCGAGCCGTCTTATAACTTTATGGATGATGATCCAGAGCATCGTGAGCCTGTTTGGATGCCGATACCTCTACTCCAAGAAGATTTTGGCGTTTCCCTGGACACTATCGCAAAGTGGCGTGTTTTTGCATTGGATGAGCCTGGTAATCGCGTACGGTTTTATTGTCGAGTTGTCGAGGAACACATCGCTTCTGTTAGCTGCTATTACCTTGGAACCTGGCAGCGTACAATCCTCGATGGGCCGCTAGTCGGGCTCAAAGGTAGCGTTATCGCCAGGATTCTGCAGGACGCAGCATCGTGGGCACAGCGATATCCCGAAAGCATAAATGACAATCCAACCTTTTTGAAGACAGGATCCTATGTATAAGGGTCTACCGGTTATATGGCGACCAGGCCTCACCACTTTGGGTTGGCTCAATCTATTCGTTTATTGCATCAATGGAAAGGCGGGGCTACCTCCATCGGCATGGGATGAGATTATTACTCGGCTGATGAATCAATTGAAAGCACGTTCCAGGTTTCCGTGTCTTTGGGTGAAGGTAGATTCGCAAGGTAAATGGTTTGTAACCGAGCTGAAAATGTTGCTCTCCCAGAGGTCTCTACCCATATTGATTACGAATGCTCGTGAGGAACGAGATCCAACGGATCTACTGGGTGAATTCCTGGTTACCCCAAGTATGACGCCGGCAAAGCTGCTTGAGCCGAATTTTTTGACACCGATTTTCTCAGAAGAAACACTAAACCAACGGGAAAAAGCTAAGCTAGCGATCTTGAGACCCTTAGCGCGGATGTTTTCCGCCTTCACCAAAGAAGTTGCTTCGATCTCAGGCTTTGGCTTAACATATGTTAGACCAATACTATTAGAACTTGTGGAAGAAGGGTTCGTGGTGCCTTTTGAAGAAAGCATCACGCCCAATAGCCGAAAGTATCCCTCGTGGAAGATTACACGTAAAGGTCTACGGTACGTTCTGTCTTCATGGAATATTCCAGCGAATGTACGTATTATGAGTGTTATCAAAGAACAAAAATATTCTGGGCGCAAGCATCGGAAAATCTCAAGATTCGGTCGAGCAAGGATTTCAGAAGCCTACACCGTGGACTTTGATGTTTGGGACGCCTGGACTGAACCATCTCTTGGTCGCGCTCACCCTGATACCTTGATAATCGGTACCTATAAAGGGATAGAAACTCTTATCTGGCTTGAAGTCGAAGCTGGGAAAAAATCCGAAAAAGACGTGGTGGACGATCTCATGGGCCGTTACAAGCAGGCAAGGGCATTCGCAGAAGAACGCAAAATAAACGTAATTTTTGCCGTTCTTTCGCTACCATGGGTCTTAAAGGCACTGGAGAACTATGGCTTGTTTCTGATACCTGGCAGCGTGGCACTCCTCTTTGATAATTGGCGTCACCGAGGATATCTACCGGTGCCAATTTTTGGTGGATTTAATTCATTGGGAAATGATTATGAATATATTAAGAATCTATCTCAAATCATCAAGAAGAATCCAAATCAGTTTCTTCCCAAACTTTTGCCTGCACTGTTGGATGATTAAAGGATCTTCTTATTTCCAAGTTGTCCTTTGTCGAGAAGATAATATCAGTATATAAAGTGGCGTACCGTGTTCACACTGCGTCGCATAACTTTGGGGCAACATGGGGTAACACTAATCTGAGCAGTATTAGATACATTTCCAGCGGGATGATGTGACACTTCGGTGACCGTTCCGAAAGAAATTAGGGAGTGGCTAAAAGGATGGGCTAAATTAATTTCTAGCCACGAATTCACCGAGACCTTTGAGAAAAACTCAGAGCTCTTTGTGGTCTCAGTGGCTAAGCCCACGAGATTAGCCACTCTCTACTCTTGTGGGAATAGATAAAGTTCACATTGGCGAGTATACTAAAAAGGATGGATACCCGTTACAAAGAAGCGTCTGTTAAAACGGCAGATAATCTCAAGACGACCGCGCAGTCGCAACTCCTGCGCGATCTCTCGCGATTATCACTTCCAGAAATTGAAGCCATCACGAATCTGGTGTCACAAATCATTCCTGCTGGAAATGTACCGGGAGCCATCCTAAGTGGGTTGGCGCGCCTGCCAGGGCACCGACCTCCACCCAAAACCATCAGGCGTGATGTAGATTTGCTGTTTCGGGGCGTGGAACAGGTACTCGACAAAGCCGTGTACGCGGCGTTCTTCGCCGGACCAGCAGCCGTTATTTGGGGTTACCAAAATTTGCTCAAGTTAGCGGGCAAAGATCCTTCAGACTCGTTTCCCGAAGGAACCTGGCAGTTCTACGTGGACTATGCTTTACGGGAGGACACAGCCCGGCATACAAACGAGACTCATGGCTTTGACACGATGCTTGCACAGCATCACCTTCAATTGAGTGAGGTAGACCGCATGACAGCCTGGGTTATGGCTGCGATTCACTGTCTGCATCAATTCGATGACCTGGTTGCCAACGAGTGGCGGGAACGCGTCCGAACGAAGCTTTTACGCGATGCAACTGCAAACCTGCCTGATGCTTCGCGATACTCCAGGCTTTATCGAGATTGGGAGGTGCATCGCCCGTATGGTCGCGGTCAGGATGCGCGCCGTGACGAAAATTATCCCGCCTATCGACGCGCTAGGTTTGACAGCTTTCTGGACGGTGTGTTGCGTGAGTTACCAGATGGAGTGCATCGCGAGTGGAAAGCCAATGTAGGCGTCGCCGAGATGGAGGAGCTCCCTGCCTATCAGCGGCAGATGTCGATTTTGGCATACCTCGAACCGGGATCGTATGGTGAAGCACGTGTACCTATTCCTATTGGACAAGTCCATGTCGGCGTCATCCATCAAGGTCGCTATCATCTCATCCCGATTTGTTTGCCGGCCGTCAACCAGCCTGTAGACG
>WNFZ01005822.1_pt1 | contig 15677 bp, 10 predicted proteins | sample 5400081 | NCBI WGS metagenome assembly WNFZ01 (sample SAMN13153365, study PRJNA577476) | soil metagenome | isolation source: 80 cm soil or saprolite under grassland replicate 1 | place: USA:California | collected 2016-06-15 | reverse complement strand
TTTATGCACTTATCCGAACTCAAGACACAGCACGTAAGCCAGCTGCTCGAAATGGCGACGTCGAACGAGATCGACGGCGCCAACCGCATGCGCAAGCAGGAGCTGATTTTCGCGCTCCTCAAAAACCGCGCGAAGAAGGGCGAATCGATCTTCGGCGACGGCACGCTGGAAGTGCTCCCGGACGGCTTCGGGTTCCTCCGCTCACCCGACACTTCCTATCTCGCTTCGACCGACGATATCTACGTCAGCCCGTCGCAGATCCGGCGCTTCAACCTCCATACCGGCGACTCGATCGAGGGCGAGATCAGGACGCCCAAGGACGGCGAGCGCTATTTCGCGCTCGTCAAGGTCGACAAGGTCAATGCCGACGCGCCCGAGTCCTCCAAGCACAAGATCCTGTTCGAGAACCTCACGCCGCTGCACCCCGACAAACACCTGAAGCTCGAGCGCGACATGAAGGGCGAGGAGAACATCACCAGCCGCATCATCGACATCATCGCCCCGATCGGCAAGGGCCAGCGCGGCCTGATCGTCTCGCCGCCCAAGGCCGGGAAGACGGTGCTCATGCAGCAGCTCGCGCACGCGATCACGGCGAACAATCCGGACAGCACGCTGATCGTGCTCCTGATCGACGAGCGGCCGGAGGAAGTGACCGAGATGACCCGCACGGTGAAGGGTGAAGTCGTCGCCTCGACCTTCGACGAGCCGGCCTCGCGCCACGTCCAGGTCGCCGAAATGGTGATCGAGAAGGCGAAGCGCCTGGTCGAGCACAAGAAGGACGTGGTCATCCTGCTCGACTCGATCACGCGCCTGGCGCGCGCCTACAACACGGTGGTGCCGGCATCCGGAAAGGTGCTCACCGGCGGCGTGGACGCGAACGCGCTGCAGCGCCCCAAGCGCTTCTTCGGCGCGGCGAGGAACATCGAGGAAGGCGGCTCCCTCACCATCCTCGCGACCGCGCTCATCGACACGGGCTCGCGCATGGACGACGTGATCTACGAGGAGTTCAAGGGCACCGGCAACATGGAAATCCACCTCGACCGGCGCATGTACGAGAAGCGCATCTTCCCGGCAATCAACGTCAATCGGTCGGGCACACGGCGCGAAGAATTGCTGATCGAAAAAGAGATCCTGCAGAAGGTGTGGGTGCTGCGGAAGCTGCTCTACCCGATGGACGACCTCGAAGCGGCGGAATTCCTGGTCGACAAGATCCGCGCCACCAAGAACAACGGGGACTTTTTTGACTCCATGAGGCGCGGTTAAGCGCGTCCCGCCTTCTTCCGGCTGCTTCGGCCGGTTAGACCTAGCCGTGCGCTCCGGCGAAGCGTCCGCTCTTCTCGACCGCTGCCCGATTCGCATCCACGCCGGGCACGGCCAACCCTACAAGGAAGCGTTCGAAATCGCCCGCCGACAGCGGCTTGCTGCGCAGGTATCCCTGAAATTCGTCGGTTCCCAGCGAGCGCAACAGCTTGAGCTGCGCCTCGCTTTCTACGCCCTCGGCGACGACTTTCAGGCGCAGGTTGTGGCCGAGTGCGACGATCGCACTCACAATCGAGGCATCGTCTGAATTGCCGGGCAGGTCTCGAACGAAAGACCGATCGATCTTGAGCGTGTGGATCGGGAAGCGCTTGAGGTAGCTCAGGCTCGAGTAGCCCGTTCCGAAATCGTCTATCGATATGTGCACGCCCATTTCGCCGAGTTTCCTGAGCACCCCCTCGGCTCGGGCGGCGTCCTGCATCACCACGCTTTCGGTGACTTCCAGCTCCAGGTTATCCGGGGCGAGCCGGCTTTCGTACAGCGCCTCCTCGATCGATTTCAGCAGGTCCTTCTGGCGGAACTGAACGCCCGAGATGTTGACCGCGACGCGCAGTCCGGCGAAGCCCCTGTCCCGCCAGGCCTTGTTCTGCGCACACGCTTCCGTCAGCACCCATTCCCCGATGGGAATGATCAGCCCGGTCTCCTCCGCGAGCGGAATGAACTCCCCCGGCGCGACGAGCCCTTTTTGGGGATGCCGCCACCGAAGCAACGCCTCCATACCGGTGATCGCGCCGTCACGCACGCGGACTTTCGGCTGGTAATGCAGCTCGAACTCGTCGCGCTCCAGCGCGCGCCGCAGATCGTTCTCGAACGTCAGCCGCTCCGGAAAGAAGGTGTTCATATCGGCGCCGAAGACTTGAAGCTGGTTGCGGCCGGAGGTTTTTGCGCGGTACATGGCCGCGTCCGCGTTGGTGATCAGTTCCTGCGCGGTACCACCGTGCAGGGGATAGATGCTGATCCCGATGCTGGCGCCGATGCCGAGTTCGTGATCCTGTACCCGGAACGGCGCTTTCAGGGATTCCAATATCTTCGCAGCCACAGTCGCCGAATCCTCCGCCCTGGAGATCTCGCGCAGCAAGATGACGAATTCGTCCCCGCCCAGCCGGGACACGGTGTCCTCGTTGCGTACGATGCACTGCAACCGTGCCGCGACTCCCTTCAAGAGTTCGTCTCCGACGAAGTGGCCTAAGGAGTCGTTTACAAGTTTGAAGCGGTCGAGGTCAACGAACATGACCGCCGATCTGCCGTCCGCGCGCTTGGCGCTCGCGATCGCCTGAGCGATGCGGTCCTCGAGCAGGAGCCGGTTCGGAAGCTTGGTCAGACCGTCGTGGAGGGCGGCGCGCTGCAGCTCTTCGTTTGCCACCTTCAGCGATGCCGCCAACTTCGCCGTCTCGGAAGCCATGCGCGAGTCGAAGGTGGATAGCGCCAGGGTGACGCAGAGAACGACAAAGGTGATCGCCGCGATCGTTCCCGCCATCCAAGAGTTGTCAACTATGGTCCCTGTCAGACAGACGGTGTCGGGGGCGAAACGCGCGGCCGCCATGCCGGTGTAGTGCATGCCTGTGATGGCGAATCCCATGACGACCGCGGCGAGGAGCTTGGCGTACATCCACCAGGAGACTTCGCTTCGCAAGGTGAATGCAATCCACAGTGCGGCGAAGGATGCCACGATCGCTATCGCGATCGAAGCGGCAAATATCAGCGGATCGTAGTGGATCGGCGGGAACGCCTCCATCGCGAACATGCCGGTGTAGTGCATGGCGCTGATGCCGATCCCCATCAATACTCCACCCTTCGCCAGTCGCTCTAGGTTCAGCGTGTCGCGGCTCACCGTGTACAGAGCGAAGCTGGACACGACGATCGCGATCAGCATCGAAAGCAGGGTCACCGGGATGCTGTAGCCCATCGGGACCGGCAGGCTGAAGGCGAGCATTCCGATAAAATGCATAGACCAGATGCCCGTACCCATCGAGATGGCGCCGCCGTACAGCCACCAGCGGGCCGCCGTGCCCTTGGATGAAGTGATGCGGCTCGCCAGATCGAGCGCCGTGTACGACGCCAGAGTCGCGACGACCACTGACAAGAACACAAGCCAGGAGTTATAGCTTCCGGTCATTTGGAGCTCGCTATTAGTTTTACCACGCGTTAACGAAGCAATTATCCTGCCTGCTGCCTGCGGGGTGAATCGGGGAAAACCCTGAAAATCCTCGCTAATTTCCTGATACGCGGGATTCCGGGCTTTCGCATCCTTGCGTAAGTTCGTGATTTCCAGGATAATTTCCCGTTTTATCGCGGAATCCAGATGGGCCCGCCCCATGAAACCCAAAATTCATCCCGAATATAAGGAAATCACCGTCATTTGCAGTTGCGGCAATACGGCCTGCCACCCGTTCTACACGGGCAAGCAGAAGATGGTCGACACCGCCGGCCGGGTCGAGAAATTCCGCCAGAAGTACACGAAAAAGAAGCCCGCGACCAAGGCAGCCAAACAGGCTTCGGCCTGATGCGCATCGCCGCGAGCGGCGCCGGCCCGTTCGAAAGCGCCGCGCCCGCGTGTTGAAGTCCCCTCGCGCAACGGGTAAAAAGGCAGCTTCGGCTGCCTTTTTCGTCTGAGAGACCACCCAATGAACTTCGCGGCCGGCCGTATCACGCTGCCGCTCGCCCCGGCGCTGCTCGCGCTGCTCGTCCTCGCGTACCTTCTGCCCGGCCTGGTCGGACACGATCCGTGGAAGACCGACGACGCAATCGGGATCGGCATCGTTCATCAAATGCTCGAGCACGGGCGGTGGATCGTGCCGTACCTGGCGGGCGAACCGTTTCTGGAGGACGGGCCGTTCCATTACTGGATCGCGGCGCTGGCCGAGAACGTTTTCGGACTGGTTCTCGCTCCCCACGACGGCGCGCGCCTGGCGAGCGGCGTGATGATGGCGGCCGTGATCGCCCTCGTGCACCTTGCCGGCCGCGAGCTCTACGCCAGGACCGAGGGGATGAGCGCGGCGCTCGCGCTGCTCGGCTGCCTCGGACTGCTCGTGCACGCGCATGAAACGCTCGCCGAAAGCAGCATGCTCGCGGGGCAGGCGCTCGCCTGGTACGGCATCGCGCTCGCGCGGCGCAAGCCCCGTATCGGAAGCTTGGCACCGGCGCGAATATCTGCTCAGCTTGCTTCCCGCATTGCTCGTGCCGCTCGGAATCTGCGGCGGCTGGCTCGCGGCTGCGGAAAGCCGCGCGCCCGGACTCGTCCTCGCATGGTGGCAAGCCAACGCCGTCCGGTTTGCGGTTCCGCCCGTCGAGGCGCTCGGCTACTGGGCGCAGACGCTTCTCTGGGCGACGTGGCCGGCGTGGCCGCTCGCATTGTGGACGCTGTGGGAGGCGCGCCGCCGCACATTCGAGCCCGGCACGCGCATGCTGATCGCCGCTTGCGCCGCTTCGCTCGCCGTGCTGCTCGCGCTCGACGCTCCGCGCGAGGTCTATGGCTTGCCGCTGCTCCTGCCGCTTGCGCTCCTTGCGGGCGCCGGCGTTCCGAGCCTGCGCCGCGGCGCCGCCAACGCGCTCGCGTCGTTCGGCGTCATGAGCGCGGGGTTTCTCGGCGCGATCATGTGGCTGGGGTGGTTTGCGATGATGACCGGCGTCCCTTCGAGAATCGCAGACCGCTTCTCCAAGCTCGAGCCCGGCTACGTGCCGCAGTTTTCCTGGACGGCATTCGCGGTCGCGCTCGCGTTTACGCTCGCGTGGCTCTGGCTGATCCTGAAAAGCGAGCGCTCGGCGTTCCGCGGCGTGACTTTCTGGTCCGCCGGCATCACGCTGCTCTGGTGCCTCGCCATGACCTTGATCCTCCCCTGGATCGACTACGGAAAGAGCTACCGTCCGGTCGCGCAGGCGCTGAAAAAGCACATCCCTGCAGGCACGCGCTGCATCGAAAGCCGCGGCCTGGGCGAAGCGCAGCGCGCGGTGTTCGATTATCACGCCGGGGTCGTCACGCAGCGGCTCGAGCTCCGCGCCGAGAGCCGCTGCCCGCTGCTCCTGGTACAAGCCCGCCAGGGAGAGCCCGACCGCACGGGCCCGGGCTGGAAGCTCCTCTGGGAAGGCAGCCGGCCGCGCGACCGCGAGCGCTTCCGGCTCTACCAGAAAACTGATTACGAGATGAGGGGATACCTCCCCTCTTACTCCCCTAAATCCGAGGCTGTTTCAGTTATTCTGAAACAGCCTCAAAAACGATCGTGAGCAAGCTCACCCGCTCGCCCGCCTGGCAGGCCCTTGCGGCGCATCAGAGGCGGATCGCGGCCGCGAGCCTGAGCGAGCTGTTCGCTGCTGACGCATCGCGCGCCGGGCGATTCTCGCTCGAGGCGGGCGGACTGCTGCTCGATTACTCCAAGCACCGGATCGACGCGGAAACGATGCGGCTCCTGCGCGAGCTCGCCGCCCAGGCGCAAGTGCCCGCGTGGATCGCGCGCATGTTCGCCGGCGACCCCGTGAACGATACCGAGGGACGCGCCGCGCTCCACGTGGCCTTGCGCTCAGACCGCAGGGCGTTTCCGGAACGCGGCGACGTGATGCCTGCGGTGCGCGCCGCCCGTGATCAAATGCGCCGCTTCGTCGATGAGGCTCAGCGAGGCGCCCTCAAGGGCGGTGGCGGCCTCCCGATAACCGATATCGTCAATATCGGCATCGGCGGCTCGGACCTCGGGCCGAGGATGCTTGCGCGGGCGCTGCGCAAGCTCCGCAAGCCCGGTCCGCGCCTGCATTTCGTCGCCAACATCGATCCGGCCGACCTCGACGCGGCGCTCGCGGGCCTTGCGCCGGGCACGACTTTCTTCATCGTCGCCTCGAAGAGTTTTACGACGGCCGAGACCCTCGACAACGCCGCGCGCGCCCGCGCCTGGCTCGAATCAGCGCTCGGGGAGTCTATCGAACTTTCGCGCCATTTCGCCGCGGTCACCGCAAACGCCGCGGGGGCCGCAGCGCTCGGTATTCCAGCCGAGCGCGTGTTTCCGCTGTGGGACTGGGTCGGCGGGCGCTATTCGGTCTGGTCCGCGGTGGGCCTGCCGGTCGCGTTGACGGCCGGCATGGACGCTTTCGAGGAACTGCTCGAGGGCGCGCGCGCCATGGACGAGCATTTCCGCACGGCGCCGCTCGAGCGCAACCTGCCCGTGGTGCTCGCGCTGCTCGAAATCTGGCATGTGAATTTCTTCGGCGCCCGCAGCCGCGCGGTGATCCCCTACAGCGAGGACCTGCGCGATCTTCCCGCCTACCTGCAGCAGCTCGAGATGGAATCGAACGGCAAGCGGGTGGACCGCGACGGGTACGAGGTCGACTACGAGACGGCCCCGGTCGTCTGGGGCGCGGCCGGCACGCCGAGCCAGCACGCCTTCCACCAGCTGCTGCACCAGGGAACCCATCTGATCCCGGTGGATTTCGTCGTGATCGGGCACCACGGGGAATCGTCGGGCGCGCGCGCCGCCCTTGCCGCCAATGCGCTCGCCCAGAGCTCGGCGCTCGCCTTCGGCAACCCCGCGCCGGACGCGCCGCACAAGGCCCTGCCCGGCAACCGCCCCTCGAGCACCTTGCTCCTCGAGCGCCTCACCCCGCGCTCACTCGGCGCGCTGATCGCGCTGTACGAGCACAAGGTTTTCGTCGAGGGCACGATCTGGAATTTGAACAGCTTCGACCAGTGGGGGGTCGAGCACGGCAAGAATCTCGCTCGCGCGCTGCTCAAGGGCGAAAAATCCACCGAGCTCGATTCTTCCACCCGGCTGCTGCTCGCGCGCATGCGCGGGCGCGATTGACTCGGGCCGCGGCCGGACTTACGCTGACGGAAACGGAGAACACCATGAACGAAGACACCTTCAATTTGAGCATCCGCAAGTTCCTGAAAATGGTCGGCGTAAGCTCACAGCGCGAAATCGAGCAGGCGGTGGCGAAGGCGCGCGCCGGCGGCGCGATCAGGGGCAACGAGAAATTCCCGGCCTCGGTCACGCTCGAGGTTCCGGGGCTCAAGCTCTCGGTGAAGTTCGACGGCAGGATCGAGCTCGAATAGGCGGTCGCTCAAGCCGTGAACAAGCCCCGCGAGCTGAACACTTCCTTGCTCGATGAGCTGCGCTCGCTCCTCGGCGACCGGCTGACGACCTCGCGCGGCGTGCGCGAGCACCACGGCAAGGACGAATCCTACTTCCCGTACGCGCCGCCCGACGCGGTGGTGTTTCCCGAATCGACCGGGGAAGTCCGGGACATCGTCGACCTGTGCCGCCGCCACCGGACACCGATGATACCGTTCGGCGTCGGCACGTCCCTCGAGGGCCATGTGCTCGCCATCCACGGCGGGGTGTGCGTCGATCTTTCGCGGATGAACAAGGTGCTCGCCGTGCACGAGGCCGACCTGGACGCCGCGGTCCAGGCCGGCGTGACGAGAAAGCAATTGAACGAGCATATCCGCCACACGGGTCTTTTTTTCCCCGTCGATCCCGGGGCGGACGCGACGCTCGGCGGCATGGCCGCGACGCGGGCTTCGGGGACGAATGCAGTTCGCTACGGCACGATGCGGGAGAACGTTCTTGCGCTGACCGTGGTGCTCGCCGACGGTCGCGTCATCACCACTTCGCGCCGCTCGCGCAAGTCGGCGGCGGGCTACGAGCTGACGCGGCTGTTCGTGGGGTCTGAAGGAACGCTGGGAATCATCACCGAGCTCACCGTGCGACTCTATTCCGTGCCCGAGGCGATGTCGGCCGCCGTCTGCTCCTTTCCGGACATCGCCGGCGCGGTCAACACGGTGATCCAGACCTTGCAGGCGGGAATTCCGATCGCGCGCAGCGAAGCCTTGTGCGCGACGACCATGAAGGCGATCAACGCCCACTCGAAGACGAGCTGGCGCGAGCAGCCGACGCTGTTCCTCGAGTTCCACGGGACGCAGTCGGGCGTCGAAGAGCAAGCGAAGCTGGTCCAGGAAATCGCCCGCGAGAACGGCGGAATGGATTTCGAGTGGACCACCAAGCCCGAAGACCGCAACCGGCTCTGGTCGGCGCGCCACCAGGCCTATTTCGCCTGCTTGCAGCTGCGGCCCGGCTCGCGCGCCGTCTCGACCGACGTGTGCGTTCCGATCTCGCGGCTGACCGAGTGCATCGTCGAGACCTCGAAGGACATCGAGCGCGCCTCGATGCCGATCCCCCTCTTCGGCCACGTCGGGGACGGCAACTTCCACTGCGAGATCCTTATCCGGCCGGACAGCGAATCCGAGCTCGCCGAGGCCAAGGCGTTCAACGAGCGAGTCGTGAACCGCGCTCTCGCCATGGAAGGCACCTGCACCGGCGAGCACGGGATCGGCTTCGGCAAGATGAAATCCCTGCGGAAGGAATTGGGCGAGGCGGTCGACCTCATGGCGACCTTGAAGCAGGCCTTCGACCCGGAAAACCTGATGAATCCCGGAAAGGTGGTTTCGCTTAGGATTAATTAGATATAGCAACCGTGCTTACATCTACTTCTACAATCCCTTGCGGGACTAATCGTGAATTAGGAAGTGACCTTGATACCACCCGATTACTACGCGCCACGCGACTTCTGGCAATTGACCAAGAATAACCCGTACACCTAGAACCCGCAAAAACAAATGGCAGTGAGGGGACCCTCCTGGGTTCACTCCTGCTAAGACAGAGTACGTCAATTTCCTTGCTTCGCCACTGGAAATGAGAAATTTTTCACGACTCCAAATTTGATGAAGAAACTCCGCTACTACTCCAACTAATGACTGAAGTTCGTTTGTTTTTAACTCTAGTGTCGCCATAAGTTTTTCCAGCCGCGGAGAAATAATCCAGTTCGTCTCTCTCGCGACATCGCAAAGTATTTCAGCGTTAATGGACGTAAAGTGATATCGGGACTCAACAAACATGGCAATAGTGTTCGAATATTTGTTCCTTTCAAGAACACCGCGGGAGACGCACGCCAGTAAAACCGGCTGAGTCCAAACTGATTCCACTCCGAACGAACCCTTTCCTAAGCGCCTGAGATGCCAATCGTCAGATATTAGGACTCGATTCGATCCGCTCGCCGCCAATAAGGTCTCGTAGTATGCCCGACCCATTAGACGCTTTGCGCCTTTCGGATCGCTTTCTTCAATGTCTCGCTTAGGTATGGCCGGGACAATCTCGCAATGTTCTTCCGCCCACTTCAGGACGGACTCCAACTGACCCACATGCTTCGCAACGTCTTCCGCAGTTATTTCTTGTCTCACGAATTGCTCGCCCTGTTTCCCGATAGTCATGTACCCATCTCGATGGATGTCAGATTCTGCGATCGCTTTTCGATATTCGTCCAAGGCTGCCTGAGTTACCGCAAGCTTGCCGCATAATAGTTGCACTGAATCGAGTAGCGACAGGGTGTGAAGAAGAAATAGCGAGATGGGTTCTAGAATGAAACCCTCTTTAGAATTTGCAACTAGCCCTAACGCTATTTCGCGCTCCTCATGAGATCCAAGGCACACCGCGATGTTGAACTTCCCACCTACAACAAATCCTCTCCAAACATCCAGTACGTTTCGACCGATCAATTTTGCTACAACGCATATCGGAAGTTGCTTTTCCGTATATAGCTTTTCGACTTCAGCGATCCTTCTCGCGTAGCTCTCGACAGAGTGAAGAATCGGACTGAGGCGTTCTTCCGGCGTGCCTGCTTTAGGGAGCGGCACACGAAACATTGCACCCGTTTCAGGAAAGCGGGTTTCGAAGGTCTCCATCGTGTCATGAAGCGCGTACAGGTATTTCTGCTTAACCCAGACAATCGTTCCCTCTTCTCTGAAAAACGCGCTCTGAGACAACAAGACAACGTCGTTCCGACGCAGCCCCAATGATCGCTTAGCGAGCGAGTGATCTGGCCTAATTTCAGTAGCAAGAAGATCTTCCAAAGGCCGATCTTCAATAATAAAAACCCGTTCCTTCTGCTCTCGATCGAGAACTGCGAAGGCCATATCCGTTGCAATCAAGGTCGCTTCATCTTGTGGCAACGACAAGCCGCGATCAGAGAGAAGAAGTCCCACAATGTTTAGATGTGCGTCCTTTGAGCCTGGATACCTTCTGCGCGCTTCGTACGCTATTCTGACTGCTTCCAATGGTCGCCCTAACAATCGGTGCAGGCGGGAAAGATGAATGAGTTCTTCGACGCGAAGGCTGGCGTGAAGCTCATCCTGTCGAGCCAGGTAGGCTTCAACGGGAGCCTTATCGTTAAGCGTGATAAGAATCTCGGCCCATCTTAGGCGTACGTGGAAATCCTGGGGCGCTTTATCAAGGCATTTGTCGAAATACTGGCGGGCTGCCGTGAGATCTCCGACTTGAAACGAGAGCTCGCCGAGAACACGTAGGTAGAACGCTTTTTCTTTTATTGTGTTTGGCAGACGCTCCGACAAATCGACAATTTCTCGTCTACGGTCTGTCTCCATCAGCGCCCCAACATACCTCTTCAAACTGCGAGTATCGTTGAGAGGTGAGCAGTGCTTTCGATATATAGGGATCGCGTCCTGGTATAACTCCCAGTCAACCAAGAGGTCAGCCAGCATCAGCCACGCGCGAGTATCCGTAGTAGCATCAACGATATCCTTCGCCTTCGCGAGATATGCTTCCGCTGCTACGGAATCTCCATCCTCTTTTGCGGCCGCCGCTGCCGCGAGCAGGCTACGGTAATCCGGCGGTCCCTGTTCGAGAAGACTTTGAACTCGCTCTCTCGCCTTGGCAAAGCCGAACTTCTCAGCCAATAGTTCAATCAGCAAGCATCTTGCAACCTGTGCGAGTTCTGCATCGGGCGGTTTAGTGATAAATTGCTCCAGCACTACTATTGCTTCGGCGATATCACCTGACCGGCGCAGTACTTCCGCATGCAGCAGCACATAATCAGAGACACTGTCTGGTTTCAGATTCTGAAAGATCCTTTTTGCTTCATCATTTTTTCCAGAATCGAGCAGCAGTTGCAGCTTCCGTCGAAGTAAATCGGGAGAATCAGGCCTGCGGATTAGGCCCTGGTTTACCGTTTCGTCAGCACGTTCGCGTTCCCCCAGAACGATAAGAACACTACTTAGATTTGCTGGACAATGGTCAGATACGGCCGCCAATTCCGTGTCTCGCAAAGACGCCCACGCCGATCCAAGAAGAGAAACAGCTTCGTCTAGCTTTGCTCGCTCGACATCTGACAAAGGGGAGCCAAGATAGAGTTTTCCCGCCCGCGATACCTGCTCTGCGAGACACTCCCCCAAAGCCATTTTGAATTCGGAAGCGTCTGGAGCCCGTGCATAGCCCTTGCGCAGGTAGGCCTCGGCTTTCTCCAAGTTTCCCGCCTGACCGAATCTTTGGCTTAGGGAAAAAAGTACCTCTATATCTTCAAGGACTTCCTTTGGCAGGATTTTCTCGATTTCGACATCATCCCCGAGCGCGGTATGTCCCTTGATCAAGCTTGCCCACACAAGCGCACTACTTGGATGTTTCTTTGTCGCTTCCTGTGCAGCAACCACGGCCGACTGAGGGTCATTGCGCAAGAGCAGTGCAAGAACCCTGTTCGAATGAGCTTTATCTGTCGATGAATCGATCTCGTATGCTTGAAGAAAATCAGCCGCAGCACCTACTTCATCTCCCAAACCAAGTTTGGCGGCCCCGGAGTTCGTGATAATCCTGAATCGGATATTTCCGCCAGCCGAATGCCAAATCCTTCCACGAACTCTCTCTAGAAGTTCGAGTGCAGTGCGCGGCCGATTCTGACGGATAAGATCTCTGCACTGGTCAATTTCCGCACCGATCTCCCGATCTAAGTCATCACTTTTCTGTGTAAATGTCGCCGACCGAAAGTCTTCACGAAACGCGTGTATCTCTGCCAGGAGTTCTTTATTGCTGCTCTGCTGCGCCTCGAAAGCTACCTCCTGTTTCTGCTCAATCCGCTCTCCTGTTGCTAGAGCTTTATGCGCAGTAGGACCGAGCTCTGGATAGTAAATATCGATTACTTGCGGATACGCCGCCAATCTTGAATGAATTTCTGGCCACGCTAAAACGCAAACGTCAAATAAACCCTGATTGCGGTGGTCAAGAGTGATCTGTCGTGCAACTTCTTGGACCTTCGCGTCGCTGTTCGCCGTCGTAGCGAGAATAAATTCGCCAAGTGGTGGTTGAAACTTTTGGGCCTTTTCTATTTCCTCGCGGAGTTCCTCCTCCGTGACTTCGCCACCATACCGCCCATCTTTGCCCTTGCATTGAATACCCGCGTAACGCGTTTGATCCCTTGGCAAACCAAAAACATCAACGCCATGTTGCGGCTGGCCAGTCCGTCCGTTTAGCTGCGTATTTTTGTCTCCCCAAATTTCTCGCCATATGAGGTGGCATAGACGCTCGAATTCCTGCCAGTTACTCGGCGGAGGAAGCTGAATGTTGGTAAAGTCAGCCATGATTTGCTTTTTTCTCTTCGTGCTGGTGTGAGCTCGCCAAATTCTAAGTCTTATAGCAGGCAAGCTGCGAGTTGGTTGCCGCCAATGAAGGCCCCATGCTGGCTAACCCGACAAATAACGGACGGGACTGGTGCGCACTGGGTATGATGCTGTTCTACGAAGCTGCGGCTTCGAGAAGCGGTGGAAGGACCGTCTATTGCCGAAGTCCGGACATTTATAAGATTTGTGCGAAGAGTGTATTAATTAGAGCTTCAGAAAACTCTCCCGGTAATACTTCAGCTCCTCGATCGACTCGTAGATATCGGCGAGCGCCTCGTGCTTGCCCTGCTTGACGAGGCCCTTCGCGATGTCGGGCTTCCAGCGCCGCGCCAGCTCCTTGAGCGTGCTCACGTCGAGGTTGCGGTAGTGGAAGTAGGCCTCGAGGCGCGGCATGTGGCGGGCGAGAAAGCGGCGGTCCTGGCAGATCGAGTTGCCGCACATCGGCGAAGTCTGCTTGGGCACGTGTCGCCCCAGAAAATCGAGCATCCGCTCTTCCACCGCAGCCTCGTCCAACGGCGAGGACTTGACCTTGTCGACGAGCCCGGTGCGCGCATGGGTGCTCTTGTTCCACTCATCCATTGCTGCAAGCACTTCGTCGGGCTGGCGCACGACCAGGACCGGCGCCTCGGCCAGGGCGTTCAACTGTGAATCGGTAACGACGATCGCGACTTCGATGATGCGGTACTTGTCGGGGTCGAGGCCGGTCATCTCCATGTCCAGCCAAACGAGGTTGTTCTGGTCCTGCGCCATGTGCTTACCGCGATTCCTTAGAGGTTGCCAAGTATATCAACGTCTTGTGTCCGTCCCGGTTGTAGTCCAATGGCTGCGCGGCGTTTCTGCTACCGAATTGCAACCCGCTTGAGACTTGCTGGCGCCCAAGCGAGCGCTTCGTCTAGCACCGGCTGTATTGAAGCGAGTTTCCGGGGCTTTGGGACGATTGGTGCTGTACTCAACGTTTCAAAAGCCGCGATGACTCCTGCAACGAGCACTGGGCGTAGAATACCAGCGTACAACGTTAGCGGGGGTCGCTCCCACCATGGTCAAGAAGAAGAAGATGAAGAAAGCGGGAAAGTCGAGAAAGGGAGGTGGTTTTCATAAATCGAAAGCAAGGCGGGGGCACCACGGGTACTCGGTTCAGCCACCTCGCCCGCAACCTGACCGGCCGCCGAGAAACAAAGAGGACGACGCGGATGAGTGACACGAAAAATGCCCCACAGCGGAAACCGGCCCCTGTTGCGCCGCCGGGGGTGAAAGAACCGCGACGTTCGCCAGGAACACGCACAGACGATACCAAACGGGTAGCGCCGCCGCGTCCGCAGCCGGTCGAACCGCCTGGCCCAAGGAAAACGTAATAGGAGAAATTCAGCGTGGAGAATCGCTATCAACTCATGATGAACCTTGCCATGTCGGCGCGGTATCACCAACTTTCTGAGAAATGGTACCTGCGTCTGAATGACTTTGGTACTTTCCTAAGTCTGCTCGCTGGTTCCGCAGTCTTCGCGGGACTGCTGCGGGAGAGCACTTTGCTGACTACAGTAGCGGCAGGGCTGGTAACAATCTTCTCGGGCATTAATCTTGTTGTCGGGACCGCGCGAAAGGCCACAGCACAGCGAGAACAATACCGGCGCTTTTGTGAGCTAGAGGCGAAAGTGCACGAAATCACTAGCGACGAAGAATTGCGAGCCGAGATCAAGAAGATTGAGCGGGATGATGGCCCGATTATTCCCGCGTTAGTTTGGGCCGCATATCACCAAAACCTGCTGCGATGGGGGCAAGACACTAAAGAAGCTGAGAACGCAAAGCGTGACCTTCACTGGTGGCAGCGTTTGCCGTTATTGCTAGTTTAAGGCGCAAAGGCAAGCGCTGCCCATGCATGACCCGCTATTTCGGCAGGAACGCGTTTACGGCGTCAAACAGATCCCGTAAAGTAATTCCCGTACGCTCTTCTTGTCATGGATTGGGCAACGATAGGCGCTATTGCAACAGTAGCCGCGACAGTCCTAGCCGCGGTGCTGCATTTTCTCGGGATTCTCGAAAAGATCGCGGGATGGGCGCGCGGGGCGTGGGATAGCCTGCGCGGGAAGTCGGCCGCTGTGCCCTTGCCGCCTCAACGGTTTCCGCTTGAACCGCTTTCGCAGTTCAAACTGCTTCCACAACATTACTCGGTCGAACTCTCTGCGCAGCTTCCGTACGTGGAAGCCAGTTTCTTCGTGGTCAATTTTCTATCCCGCGCTATCACACTTACTGAGGTAAAGCTATCTCTGCGGCTTCTCGGCGCTTCGCCGATAGAGGCGATTCCATTAGTTCTGCATGATTTCCGGATTGAACCCAAGGACACGCCGATAGTCGTTTGCCGAAGAAACCTGTCGGATTCGGAATTGCGAAATCTTCCGTGGAGAGCGGGGCGTGAGAGTGGTTCGTTCGAGCTTGTCGCCAAAGCAATGGACGACAATAAGACGCTCTCTTACGGGCCGGTAAGTTCAAGATTCATAGAAGGATGGATCAATGGTGTTGTCAAGGGCAAGAGTGGGGCATAGATTGTGCACTCCACCGCGGGCGCAGTGTGCAGGCTGGGAGCATGGGGGCGACTTTTCAGAGGCTCGCGCGAGCGGTGAATCAACTACTTAGAAATAGACCGAGGACAGCACATAACACGCTGACATGAGGGCCGCCGTTGAGGTTGTTCTGGTCTTGCGGCATGCCGCTTTTCCGTGAGCCCCTGTGTAAAATGGTGATTGTCGCACAATCGACCTTCGCTCAATGCACGGGTTCACCGCTGTTTTTCTCGTCGCGCTTGCGTTGACCACTCTGGTCCGTCTTTGGCTTTCGCAGCGGCACATCGGCTACGTCCTTGCAAATCGCGATGCGGTTCCCGCGGAGTTTTCGGCAAGCATTGCGCTCGCGGCGCACCAGAAGGCGG
>WNFZ01006387.1_pt1 | contig 15681 bp, 20 predicted proteins | sample 5400081 | NCBI WGS metagenome assembly WNFZ01 (sample SAMN13153365, study PRJNA577476) | soil metagenome | isolation source: 80 cm soil or saprolite under grassland replicate 1 | place: USA:California | collected 2016-06-15 | reverse complement strand
ACTTTCTGAGCGTTGTCGACGAAATGGTACTTGCTGAGCAGTACCTTCCGATCATCTGGCAGTGTCTCCAGGTAGGCTTCAAAATAGCCCTTGATCTTTTCGGCCTCATATTCCTCCGTCTTTTTGATATCGCCAAGATCCGCGTAATGCACGATCAGCGGCGGCTCATCCTTGATGCGGTACTGACCGTCAACGACCTCGGCTATCTTGGGAAAGACCTTCAGGCTTGTACGGCGACTTGCCTTCTTCTCCTCTCTTTGGAGGCGTTCCTGTTCTTTGCGGTTCACCATCTCCATCAGCCCCTCAACGCTGAAGTGCAGGTACCACACGGGGAAATATTGCATGGTTGCCATGTTCTGCATCAAGGTATGGTACTCCTGTATACTCCCGACCACAGACTGCCTGATCTCTTGAGCCGTGTAACCGTTCTGCCGCCCTGCCACCACGATGCTGGCTGCCAGCCGCTTCACATCCCACTCCCAGGGTCCAGGCAGCGTCTCGTCAAAGTCGTTCACGTCGAAGACCAGGTTGCGTTCTGGTGTGGCGAAGAAGCCGAAGTTACTCAAATGGGCATCTCCACAGATCTGCACCTTGATGCCCGAAACGGGCGTTTTCGCCAGATCAGAGGCCATGACCCCCGCCGAGCCGCGCAAGAACGCGAACGGTGAGAGGGACATGCGTCCATAACGGATGGGCACAAGGTGCGGCACGCGGGTGCGGTTCGACTCCTCGAGCAGACCAATCGGATCGAGACGATCAGCAGTAGAGGCCCACTCTCCATGGCTGGTACGTAGGGCCCTGGAACGCAAGGCTTTGCCGGCTGCATACCGCTCAACACGGGTTGCATAACTCGATATCGGTTCGGTAAATTCGATTGTTGTCATTGAAAGCCTCCTTGAGCATACTCCTTCCAACACATTGGATGACCCTCCAGAAACAGGCGTTACTCTAATGACCCCCTCGCTCTGCCAGCACCTTATGCCCACAACCCTTTATCTGCCAAAAATAGAGCCTGAGACCTCGCACACGATGACCATGGGAAATGTTAGTGCAAAGATAGATTGTTTGAAGCCGCTTGTCAAGATACAAATACAGCCGGTCCCTCAGGTTGATGCATTGCTCTTTATCAGCTAAGATAGGGGTGGCCCGCGGTACCCACGACCTCAACCACTCCGGGTTGGAAAGGAACAAATAATTATGGCAGCAAACAGTACAACTGCCTATTTTCTCAAAGGGGGAGGGTGGCTTGATCTGCTGGGCAGTATGCCATTTTCCGCGTTGGCGATTTTCCGCGTTGCCCGATTGTTCCGAATCGTGCGTTTACTGCGTAAAGTAACAGGCGGTGAATTAAGACGAATTCTCACGAGACGGCTCGCTCAAAGCACACTGCTCTTTACCCTAGTCATTGCGCTGATCCTGATTTTCACGATCAGTTGGATTGTTCTTCAAGCTGAACAGAATGCTCCTGGTGCAAATATCAAAACGTATCATCAAGCCGTCTGGTGGGCTTTCGTCACCATTACAACCGTTGGCTACGGTGATTACTACCCTGTTACCAATGTGGGCCAATGGATGGCAATCATCCTGATGTTTTTTGGCCTTGGCATCATTGGTGTGTTATCAAGTTATCTCGCGAGCACGTTTATTTCCCTTCAGAGAAGAAGGAAAGAGAGAGGAGACGGAGAAAATGAGCAAGACAAAGATGAGGAAAATGATGAGGACGAAACTACAAACCTGGAAGCTGAACTGGCGACGATCAAAGAAGAAATGGCCGCAATCAAACAGTTGCTTGAAGAGCGCCTCCAGGCACAATAAGTCGGTCTGGAAAACCGCCTAGATCATCTGTCGAGCGTGGGAGCGCCCAGATAGCTCCACCAGGGAACACACCAGAACGACCGTTTTTGCGTCTATCCAGTACAGGTGCGCGATGACGGATGCCAAGGGAGCAGGGAAGAGGTGCCAGGAATGCATCGTTGTCCGTTGTACGAGGCTGAGGTATACTAACTCTATATCGCTTGTTTTTTTGGGGAGAGGAGCCCTACATTCATGGCATTGACAAACTTCACGGGAGCAGTGGCAGTAATCACCGGCGCCGCAAGTGGCATTGGGCTGGCAACAGCACACGCTTTGTACGCCGGGGGCGCGCATGTTGTCCTGGCAGACATCAATAGCCAGGGATTGCAAAAAGCAAAAAAGTACTTACGGGAGCGCAATATTGATGCAACAGGTATCATTCTGGACATCCCAACAGACGTCACCAGCGAACAGCAAGTGCAAGCCCTGATGCGCCAAACCGTCGAAACCTGTGGACGCATCGATCTTGTGGTGACGAGTGCAGGCATTGGGCGTGGTGGCCCTATCGACCTCTTCACGGCCACTGAGATGCAGACAATGATGAATATCAACTTCATGGGTACATACCATTGTGTGCAGGCTGCCCTTGCAACCATGCGCCGGCAACAGTCAGGCCATTTTGTATTACTTAGTTCAGTCGCAGGAAAACTCGGTGCGCCTATGCTCACCGCTTATTGTGCCTCCAAATGGGCGATACGAGGCTTCTCTATAGCGCTCAGAGCCGAGTTACACGGCAGCGGCATCGGAGTGACCACCGTCTACCCGGCCTGGGTGGAAACGCCAATGATTCACCAGGAACAAGATGCCACGCAACTGCTGAATGTTCAGGCTCTCCTTACAGCAGAACAGGTCGCAGCAGAGATTCTCCAGGCAGTGACCGCGGAACGACGTGACCTGACCCTGGCTCCCAACCCCGATATAGCCCTCATGCTGCAGATCATGAAAGATGACCCTGATAAAGCGGAACAACTTGCCGGCGCAGCATTTCGGCAGAGGATGGCAGAGACCTCTGTCCAGCAACAGGGCTAACACGACAGCATAGCACTTGAACGGACGGTTACATATCATGGATTACGGCTATTATGGTCCAGGCAGCGCGACGTGGAAAATTGCCAGCGAAGCAGCGATTTCGCTCGGCGGCACCCGCGCTGTACTGATGCAAATAGCCCATCCACTCGTAGCGGCAGGTGTATTCGAGCACAGTAGATATATGACCGATCCTTTCGGCCGTGCGGAACACACTTTCGTGTTAGGCCAGATGATTACCTTTGGCTCCACCACCACCACCCATGATGCCGCCCGCACAATCAACCGCCTCCACAAACATGTCCACGGCACGCTGCCAGACCGGGCTGGCGCCTATCGTAATGGCACTCCATACACGGCACGTGACCCTGAACTGCTGCTCTGGGTGCATGCTACACTGATCGACACCATCTTATATACCTATCCCCTCCTCATCGGGCCGCTCAACCAGCAAGAACAGGAACAGTACTACCAGGAGTCGAAAACATTAGCGAGCTTGCTCGGTCTTTCTCCTCAGGATATGCCCGAAACAGTGCACGACCTCCGGCAATATGTCGATGAGATGGTGCACAGTAACCGATTGGCAGCAACACCCCAGTCACGCCAACTGGCACGCCAGGTGATTTTCCCACGTACTCCAGCCTTTTTACGACCCGTGTTACACCTGAATGCTCAAATAACCAATGCACTCTTGCCTCAGCCTATTCGCGAAATCTATGGTATAGAATGGAGCACGCGACAGCAGCGAGCCATTGAATTGTCACTGCAAGGTCTGCGTATGGTTGTATCGCAACTCCCGCTTTCTCTCCGCATATTTCCCATTACGCAGCGCTTGATGCGCCAGGGAAACCTTCATAAAAATGGCGCATAGGAGGGTCAGCAAGAAAACTAGTGAGAGACCACACCTGACACGAAGAAGGCCAGCAGGACAATCCAGCTAATAAGAAAAGCGATGAGCAAGCGCAGAGCTATGCCCGAAAAAAGCCATGAGAAACGGCGTTGGTCTTTTGTTGTGTTTTGTACATGGGTATTCAATCCATCCATTGCCATACTTTGCTCCATGTTCACTGGTATCCAGAAAATGGTTCTATGCACTCAATCCCCCCTATCTACTCATTAGAACGTTTTGTGTCACTTCTCGTTAACAATCAACGCACTTTTGGCCAATCTCGTCTGGTTGATCGACACTGCTCACATTCGCAACTGGTTCGCAGTTTCTCGTACGTATAGATCCCTGTCTTATGCCCATCCTCCCAGATTGGCGTCAAACCGTAGCGGCCTACAGGCTGTATATTAACCAGAGTCGTCTCTTCAACACTCAGGCTCTGCCTGCTCTGCAACATACCTGGCTGGTTGCCTTCTCCCGCACACCAGGCACACGGGCATGCCCAGCGCAAGGCTTCCCAGCCGTGGACACTTTCGTGCTCATCGCTCCAGGTTAATATGAGTTTGCGGTTCTCCTCGTCCAATAAAAAGGAGGTAGGAATTGGATGATCATACTGGCTCATGAGATGTATACCTCTGTGATTAGAACAATACGGATGAAGACAATAGAAATGCCTGTTACATTCCCTATTATATGCCTTTTTGGTGATGTAGTCTATTAAGAGGTGTATATTCCTCAACTTGCCGATCACACCTGGTTATGCTCGGAGAGATTCTGCCAGAATCTCCTGTTGTCCTCCTTGTGCTATACTACAGCAATGGGTGGGGTGGAGCAAGTAAAAACTCCTAAAAACTCCTAAGGAGAGAACTATATGACCAATGAACAGCAATTACCTCTTGCCGGCAAAATCGCGCTTATCACGGGCAGTAGTCAAGGAATTGGCCGGGCAACAGCACAGCGTCTCGCGCGCAATGGAGCCGATATCGTCATCAATTATCGCAGCAACGCTACCGCTGCCAAAGAGGCAAAAGCCAGCATCGAAGAACTGGGAAGGCAGTGCGTCGCAATACAGGCTGACGTCAGCCAGGAAGAGGACGTCACCCGACTCTTCGCGGAAGCGAACCAATTACTAGGCCCCATTTCCATCCTTATTAACAACGCAGGTACCACACGGGATAAGCTCATTTTACAGATGTCACTCGCTGACTTTGAGCATGTAATGGATAGTAACTTACGCTCAGCGTTTCTTTGTACAAAAGCCGCACTGCGAGATATGATGAAGGCTCGCTGGGGACGGATCGTCAACGTCTCATCAGTGGCAGGTCTCCTCGGTTCAGCAGGCCAGGCAAATTATAGTGCATCGAAAGCAGCCATTATTGCATTGACTCTCAGTACCGCGCGCGAAATGGCCAGTCGCAATATTACCGCCAATGCAATCGCCCCAGGATTCATTCCAACGGATTTGACAGCCTCACTGTCAGAACAGCGACGCGATTTCATCCTTAGCTCTACGCCATTGGGCCGTTTTGGCAGCACCGAAGAGGTTGCAGCGGCAATTTGTTTCCTCTGCTCACCAGAAGCAGGATATATCACCGGGCAAGTTCTTCGTGTCGATGGAGGCATGGCAATTCACATCTAAGGAGCATCCGGATGAAACAAAATGGGTACATCCACTCTCTAAAAACGTCAGATATACTAGCAAACGGTAAAGGAGTATGCATCGATGGGATTAATGGAAACAGAAGAAACCAATAAATTCACATTTGAGGCATTCGCAGCACACCCATTTTACACTGATGTCAATCGCGCACTGGTTCAACAGGCGCTCGCTCACCTCTCATCACGACCGGTTGATGATCCACTCACCATTGTAGACATGGCTTGTGGCACAGGAGCTGTTACCAGGCTTGTCGTGTATGAAATGGCTCAGCAAGGAAGACAGGTACACATTATTGGAGTTGACCCATCAGCCGAAGCATTGCGTCGCGCCCGGAAAAGTATGGAGATAATGGGGGCGAAAGCAGAATTCATTCAAGGAGACGCAGATGACCTCCCCTCTCTAGTGCACGACGTAGACTTAGCCTTCTTCTGTAATGCCATCCACCTTGTTCCCGATAAGCTCGAAGCATTCAGGCAAATGGCCTCAATACTTGCTCCTGGCGGTATTTTCGCCTGTAACAGCGCGTTTTATGAAGGCACGTATGTTGAAGGAACTGAGCGATTTTATCGGCTGTGGACACGGAGGGCGGTAGGTTGGCTGCGCAAAGAACATCCTGACGTGCACTTGTCACGCGAGGCAAAAGCTATAGCAATGCAATGGCTGACGCCTGGAGAATATATTGATCTGCTTAAGCAAACGGGTTTCAAAACAGTCGAAACGACGAACCAGGACGTTTTTATTTCGCTAGACGCCTGGAGAGATCTTGGCCAATACTGGCTCTTCATTGAAGGAGCACTACCGGGTGTTCCCCTGGCACTTGCAGCATCGGCACTTGAACATGCTGTTTACCAGGCAGGGCAGGAATTGGGTCAGACAGAGGTTGCTCGTACCTGGTTACAAATTATTGCGACAAAAGCATAAGCGCCCAAATTCTATCTTCTTTGTGTTACAATAAACAACAAGGATATCTACCAGGGACTATCCTTTGGAAATAACGTAACAAAGATATCCGCAAAGCCAATTTTTTCAGCAAAAATGAGGAGTCATGTTGCATGCAATGGGCTGTCCTAACGGCTGCCTTTCTCGCCTCCGCTGTTGAATTTGTCGAGGCATTTACCATTGTCCTGGTAGTTGGAGTAACTATTAACTGGCGTAGTGCGCTGGCAGGCGCCTTTTCAGCAGCGGTTACCCTTGCACTGATTGTCGCCACACTCGGGGTCGCGCTGGTCAAATATGTACCCATCGATATTTTACGTCTTGTTGTGGGCATTATACTTATACTCTTCGGCCTCAAATGGCTGAAAAAGGCCATCCTCCGCTATAGCGGCCTCAAAGCCCTGCACGATGAAGAGGCCATCTTCGAGGAGACCCAGGCTGAACTGCGGGCACGCGGTGAAATCATCGCGCCACGTTTTGAACCCTTTGCAGTAGCCCTCTCCTACAAATCAGTGCTCCTGGAAGGTCTTGAAGTTGCCTTCATCGTGATCACCTTCGGCAGTAGCGCGGTTACCAGCACGTGCAGCAATACCTGTGGCATTAGCTCGGCAGCCATTGGAGCAACCATCGCCGGGATACTGGTGATTTTCGCCGGGGCGGTGATCCGCGCACCTCTGACGAAAGTGCCAGAAAATACACTCAAGTTCGTGGTTGGTATCATGTTGACCTCCTTTGGTACATTCTGGGCAGGCGAAGGTTTTCATGTCTCCTGGCCTCTGGCAGATGTGTTCATTCTCATACTAGCAGCAATCTATCTTGTGGCTTCTTTCCTCCTGGTTACAGCACTAAAACAGGTGAAACAGCGCAACCTGGCACTGGCCGGAGCAAGCGTTACCTCCAATGTGACGGTTGAAAGGCACGAGGAGGTGCACCCATGAAAGTCATCAAAGCCATCTACAACTTTATTGTTGGAGACATGATCATCCTGGTGGGCGTTTTGCTCGCCACCCTCCTTCTGGCGCTGATTGACAACGTCAAAGCATTGTCATCCCTTCAAAGTGTCTCAGGACTCATCTTAGTTATTGCGGTACTTACTGTACTCGGTCTCACGCTCTTACGCGAGGCTAGAGGGAAAAGGTAGAGCTTACTACCTCAAAAACGAAGCAAAATAGTTGACGTTAACCTGACAAACTGCTAAGATAAGTCACAAAAAGTGCTTTTAGAGCTATTTTAGCAGTAAGGCTAACAATATGCAAAAACAACCAGAGACCTGGCGAAGCTTGCTGAAATCAATCATTAGCGATCCCCAGGAGAGGCAACGATTGGCCGAAGAATTGGGCATCAAGCCAATCACCTTGATTCGTTGGGTCAACGGCGAATCAGATCCACGCCCACAAAACCTGCGCCACCTCCTCACCGCTGTACCACAGTATCGCGACCAGATGCTTGAATTGATCAGGGAAGAGACAGGCTTTGAGGAATTTACAAATACAGGTTTTGACGAATCATCGATAAGTATCCCTTCTGCGTTCTACAATCGCGTGTTTACCGCTCGCTCCTCAACAGTCGAAAGTATGCGTTTCTGGTCGATTTGCAATCTTATATTGCAGCAAGCAGTCAGCCAGTTTGATCCCGACCGATTGGGTATAGCAGTCAACGTTGTGCGCTGTATGACACCCTCACCTGTAGATCACAAGGTGCATAGCTTGCGTGAAAGCGTTGGATTTGGTACCCATCCCTGGAGTGGAGATCTGGAGCAAAAGGCTATGTTCCTTGGCGCAGAATCTCTCTGCGGCTATGTTGCCACCGTGTGCCGGCCTGCGTCAAATCAAAATATTGATGAAAAGCATAATCTGATTCCGGCCCACAGAGTAGAATATGAGAAAAGCGCATCTGTGCATCCCATTTTATTCGCAGGTCGGATTGCCGGTTGTTTACTGGTCTCCAGCACGCAATATAACTATTTTTTGTCGCAAACCCGCCTGACTTTTATCGAAAACTACGCAAATTTGTTAGCCCTGGCATTCGAACCAGAAGAATTTTACGAGCCTCAAGACATTGAGCTATTTGTCATGCCGAACCAGGAGGAACAGAAGAAATATTTCGCGGACTTTCGTCAACGTGTCGCGAATACGATGATCGAAGGTGCGAGAAACAAACGACCTGTGAACAATATTCAGGCTGAGCAAAGTGTGTGGCAACAGCTTGAAGAAGAATTATTACGACATGCGACAGAAACTCATTAAGAGACGGAGCCAGCATGCCAATCGATAATGGTATGTTTGTGGACTTTACTCAGCCGCTTGACTCACATTGGACACAGACGTGCGTTGGGGGTGCTACGCTGCGTTCCGTTGAATCCGCGCTGCGTATGGAGTTTCTATCAGCACGAAGTGGGCACTATGTCGACGCCCAGATTGACGACTATACAGGACGAGTACGTTCCGCTTTTCCCTGGAAGCCCCCGTTACGCATGGAGGTTCAAGCACGTTCATCGCTTCCTGCTGCCAACGCAAAGAGTACGAATGAGAGTGCTGGCATATTGCGGGGTACGGCAGGTTTTGGCTTCTGGAACTATCCGTTTTCGATCACCGGAGATCTCCTCTTCTTACCCGAAGCCATATGGTTCTTTTATGCATCACCTCCATCAAACATGGCGCTTGTACCCGGTGTTCCAGGCTGGGGCTGGAAAGCGCAAGTGGTACACAGCATGCGTTTCAGCGCACTAACGGCTGTAATCCCCGCAGCGCTTACAGTCGGTTGGTCAAGGCTCACAGGCAACACAGCGCCAGCAGCACAATGGATACAAAATCTCAGTGGAACCCATGAAACAGTAATCACAGCCGAGATGGACAGGTGGCATACATACCTTTTAGAGTGGCGGCACAGAGAAGCACGATTTTGGGTTGATGGCATCCAGGTACTAAGCGCTCAGGAACCGCCAACTCGGCCACTTGGTTTTGTTGCGTGGCTGGATAACCAGTACGCGATCGCCACACCACGAGGCACATTACGTTTTGGCACCATCTCAAGTGGGCCGCAATGGTTTGAAATCGGCTCGATCAAAATCGAACCATGCTGAACACGAAAAATGGCAGGAAGCCAGGAAGAGTGCAGCATGCTGCTCTTTTCCTGGCTTCCTTGACTCCTTCGCCGCTCACTATTTTTCAGCCAGCGGTAACACTTCGTCAATAATGCCATATTCTAATGCTTCTGTGGCACTCATGAAGAAATCGCGCTCTGTATCGCGCTTGATGCGCTCCAGGGATTGACCTGTGTGATGCTGAATGATCTCGTTGAGCACATCACGAGTATGGAGAATCTCGCGAGCTTGAATATCAATATCGGTTGCCTGCCCACCTATACCGCCCTGTATCAGGGGTTGATGCATATGAATACGGGCATGAGGGAGGGAACGGCGCAAGCCCCGGTCTCCCCCCATCAGCAAGATGGTGCCAAAACTTGCCGCCAGGCCAACACACGTGGTAGAAACAGGGCAGGGGAGAATGCGCATAGTATCGTAGATGGCTAAACCAGCAGTCACCGTACCACCCGGTGAATTAATGTAGACATTAATCTCTCGTTTGCCATCCTCCGCAGCCAGAAACAGTAGTTGTGCTACAACCAGATTTGCCAAGGTCTCCTCAATCTGGCCATTGACCATAATGATCCGTTCCCGTAACAAACGGGAAAAAATGTCATAGGCACGCTCGCCTCGCCCGGTTGTCTCTATGACAGTGGGTACAAACAAACTTGATGACATGATTTCTCTCCTTATGCCAGTTTCTGACGAACAAAGTAGTAGTGGATACGTGTACCGCCCTTCGTCGTCTCCAGATCCAAAACGCCCGTTAACAACCAACCTTCATTGCCTAACTCATTGAGTGTCGCGGCATCAGGAACAGCCATCTCGCGTGTATCAATGGTCAGTACTCGATACTCCCAGCGCGTAGGCTCTACCCGTACATTTTCATACACCACCGGCACCGGTATGGTAGGCTTGACATCCTGTTGCCCAGACATTGGCCGAAAAAATGATCGTGTTATTGACATACACTATTCCTCCTTTGCAATTCAAACAAATCCTACTTGAATATAACATGCTCATAGCGTATACTAGAAGGAAGAATCTATGCTAAAAGCATGTATATTATTCAGACTATGCCATAAGCATAGGAAGGAAAAACTACGATGACTGATTTACAAGAAATCATCGGGAGAGTTATTCGCAGGGAACGTCAGGATCGACACCTTACAATTAAAGAACTCGGCGATAAAGCTGGTCTTTCAGAGATCTATGTCGGCGAAATCGAGCGTGGGCAGAAATATCCTTCTGCTAAAGTACTGGAAAGTATCGCCCAGGCCTTAAATTTAGATATAGCAGACCTGCTAGAACTCATGGCTGAGGAGATTCGTTATGAGCGCGAGCCACATCATACCAATGCTATTGGCTTTACGCTCCCGGTAACACCAGGTCAGCCGCGCCGACTGGTGGTAAAAAAAATGGTCAACATGCTCGACGAAGGAGATGTGGAAAGCGTGGCAGATTTCAGTGCCTTCCTGCTCTCCAAACATTTCAACCCGCGCTAATGGCAAATGACACAAAAGAGAAAGGTCCATAGCACAGGAGCAATCAACCATGCCAGAAATCGACAGCGACCACATCTTTGGGTTCGACACCTTATCAATCCATGCGGGACAACGCCCTGATCCAACCACCGGCGCGCGAGCAGTGCCTATCTATCAGACGACCTCCTTTGTCTTTGACGACACCGACCATGCCGCCCATCTATTCGCGTTGCAGCGCTTCGGCAATATTTATACTCGCATCATGAATCCCACAACCGCCGCCTTTGAGGAGCGCATCGCCTCCCTGGAAGGTGGCACAGGAGCGGTGGCGACCGCCTCTGGTATGGCAGCCCAGATGGCCACGATGATGACGTTACTCCGCCCAGGGGATGACCTCATCTCCTCCAGCAGCCTCTACGGCGGCACCCACACTCAGTTTGACTTGACCCTCCGTACCTGGGGTATCAATACCATCTTTGTGGATAGCACTGATCCTGAGAACTACCGCCATGCCCTCACCCCACGTACCCGTGCCCTCTATGGTGAAACTATCGGTAATCCACGCGGCGACGTGCTGGACATTCGCGCAGTTGCTGATATTGCGCACGAGGCTGGCGTCCCCTTAGTTATCGATAATACCTTTGCCACCCCCTACCTGTGTCGTCCTTTTGATCACGGCGCGGATATCATTGTGCATTCGGCCACGAAGTTCATTGGTGGCCATGGCACCTCCATCGCGGGTGTCCTGGTCGAGTCCGGCAAGTTCCCCTGGGATAATGGAAACTTCCCTCATATCGTTGATCCTTCACCAGGTTACCATGGTGTGCGTTTTTATGAAACTTTTGGCGATTTTGCTTTCGCTATGAAAGCCAGAGTCGAAACCGTTCGCGATACAGGCGGCTGTATACGCACTGCAGGTGGCACAGTTCCTGCAGGAGCACCCCGCCGTCAGTTGGGTGCAATACCCCGGTTTGCCTGATAATCCCTCATATGCGCTGGCCAGACGCTATCTCCCACGCGGCGCCGGTTCTATCTTCACCTTTGGCGTCAAGGGTGGCTATGAGGCAGGCAAAAAGGTTATTAATAGCGTGCGTCTGTTCTCGCACCTTGCCAACGTCGGTGATGCCCGCAGCCTGATTATTCACCCCGCCAGTACAACCCATCAGCAGCTTTCGGCAGAGGACCAGTTAGCGGGTGGCGTCACTCCCGACCTGATACGCCTCTCGATCGGCATTGAGAACATAGAGGATATTCTGTGGGACCTGGATCAGGCTCTCCAGGCAAGGGGAGCAAGTATGCATTCTCGATAAAAAAAAGAGTTTCCCCATTGTAGGGGGCCGATTTATCGTGCACCGCCGATTTATCGCGCACCTTTGATTTCATCACCTTGAAGGATACACAGCATGGCACTTTCAACACCCGACATGTATGAACGTCTCCATCTCCTGCAGCAATACCGGCACGTTGCCATCGTTGGCGTTTCGGCTGACCCCTATCGCCCGAGCCACTTCGTCGCCATCTACCTGCAGGCCGAGGGCTATGATATTATTCCTATCAACCCGCGCTACGCCGGACAGACGCTGTTAGGTAAACGCGTATATGCAACCCTGACAGAAGCTAAAGCAGCTGGGAAACAGATCGAGATTGTAGACGTCTTTCGTCGTCCCGCAGATATTCCTCCAATTGCGGACGAGGCTATAGCTATTGGGGCCAAAGTGCTCTGGCTTCAACTGGGTATCCGCAACGACGAGGCAGCCCAACGAGCGGAAGAGGCAGGACTGACGGTCGTCCAGGACCGCTGTATGAAAATCGAACACGCCCGGTTTTTCGGCGGCCTTCATACTGTCGGATTAAATACAGGAGTGGTTTTGGCAAAGAAATTGTAATTGTAGGGGGCCGATACTGACAAATCTACACAATAGGCCAGGGATAGCCTGCGGATTGGTAGATTGCCTCAATCGTAGCCAGGTTCTCTATTGTCTCTTCCAGGCTGAAAGGGAATTGTTTCCCATAGCGGATACTTGTCGCGAAATGCTCTACCTCGAGACGATACTGATCTACAAGCGCGAAACGCTGGTGGATGGTCTGCCCTTCCAATGCCAGGATGACCGCTGTCTCAATATGTCCAGGCGTAAAGGGAACTGGGATAGTAATCGTACCTGCTTCCCCAATTATTTCACTTACCAGCCCACAGCCATTAAAGAGCCGCCAGCCAGCGCCGCCTGTAAGCGAATATCATGAGGACGCGAACCGGCATTGAACGAAAACGAGGAGCGTATGAGCTTGACCTGTCCTATGCGGCCAGCAGCTACCTGCTCCAGAGCCCAGACCGTCTGTGGATGAAATCGATACATAAACGCTTCCATCAATAACATGCCAGTGTCGCTCGCTGTTTGTACTACTTTCAGCCCCTCTTCGGCAGTGATGGCAAGCGGCTTTTCACATAATACGTGTTTGCCAGCTTTCAACGCTTTGATGGTCCATTCCGCGTGAAGACTATTGGGCAATGGAATGTACAGCGCCTCAATTTCGGGATCATTGATGACGCTGTTGTAATCTCCATAAATAAGCACATTCGGGGCAAAAGCAAATAACTCGCGCGCTCGTTCGGGATTGCGGCTACCCACCGCCACTAAGCGTCCATTAGAGGAAGCTTGTATGGCGGGAGCCACCCGTTTGACCGCGATATTAGCAGCGCTGAGCACGCCCCAGCGCACAGGCATATGAAGGGATGTTTCATTGTATTGCATAAAGTGTTCACCTTTTCTCAAAATGTTCATTTCCGCCTGAATTCTGTACGCCTTCAAAAAACGTACCAGTCCTATTTGATACTGCGAAGTATCACTGCCCTATTATACTTTCTGAACGCTAGAGCTGCCGTTAGTAGCCAAAACTGCGCTCTTTTGACAAGCCAGGGTGAAAGAAACTTGCAACCCCTATGAAAACGTGATTACAATAAGCATACTTACAAATTGTAAGGCAGACGAAAAACCTCCAACGTCACAAGAGAGGATTTGCATTCGTGACACAACCTCATACTACTCACCCGCTTCGTGTTGGTGCCCAACTTCACCCCCAGCATACGACCTATCAATCGTTTGCCGACGCAGTCCGACGCGCCGAAGACCTCGGCGTTGACACTATATGGACCTGGGACCATTTTTTCCCGCTCTGGGGAAATCCAGCAGGAAACCATTTCGAAGGATGGACGCTCCTTACTGCAATGGCGACACTGACGCAGCGGGCTGAAATTGGATGCCTTGTAACCTGCAACACCTATCGCAATCCAGCCTTGTTATCGAACATGGCCAAAACGATTGACCACATCAGCAACGGGCGTCTGATACTTGGCATTGGCGCAGGCTGGTTTGACCGTGATTACAGGGAATATGGCTACGAATTCGGTACTCCCGGGAGTCGCCTCGCTGCTTTAGAAGAATCTCTGCAAATCATCCGATCCCGCTGGGAAGTAGATGTACCAAAACCAGTACGCAATCCTATTCCTATCCTCATTGGTGGTGGGGGAGAAAAGAAAACGCTGCGCATTACCGCTCAATATGCAAATATGTGGCATGGCTTCGGAGACCCAGAGACCTACCGCCACAAAATGAAGGTGCTGAACGGCTGGTGCGCAGAAATAGGTCGCAATCCCGAGGAGATCGAACGCACGGCTGACGCTCGAAGAAACGCCAACGCGGCGGAACTCGATGCCTATGTCAGGGCAGGAGCAACACATTTCATCCTCGGCATGGGAGCACCCTGGGATTTTACCGCCCTCTCCAGGCTGGTAAAATGGCGCGACGAGAGACGGGGCAATAAGGAACACTAGACTAGAAGGTTAACTTTACGATGCAGTTTTCTCGTATAACGTCCTCTGGGAAAGTCGCTGAGGAGGAACAAGATCAACATGCTAGAACGTGAAACTAAAACATTCCCGGAATTCACTCGTAGCGATGCGCGTATCAGCGAGTTGCTGGACCACCTGCATCAGATAGCCGACCTCCAGGCGCTGGGAGCCATTGCAGAATGGGATCAAGTTGCCGCGTAAACTGGTCGAGGAGCTTGCCCATGTCCAGGCCACAAGTTTCGAAGCCTGGCGCAGTGCCAGGGAACACAGCGATTTCGCTCGCTTTGCGCCAATGCTCAGTCGTACAATCACCCTGCGTCGTGAGGTGGCAGACCATTTAGGCTTTGCCGAGACGCGCTATGATGCATTACTCGATGAATATGAACCAGGTATGACATCCAGCAAACTCGATAGATTGTTCACACCTGTCCGTGAAGCCAGCAGGTCACTGCTGCAACGTATCGAAGCCAGCGGAAATACTATTGACGCCTCCTTTCTTGAAGGTTCATTTCCCGCTGAACAACAGATAGCATTATGTGAGCACCTGCTGCATAATATGGGTTATGACTTCTCGCGAGGCCAGATGGCTCAATCGCCCCATCCATTTACCACCAGTTTTGGCAGCCCTTTTGACGTACGCCTCACCGTCCGTCCCCTGGAAAACTTCCTACAGGCTGCGCTCATGGCAGCAATTCACGAAGGCGGCCATGCTGTCTACGAACAGGGGGTTGCACCGACCCTTGTGCGCACACTCCTTGCCAGTGGTGCATCCAGTGGGGCTCATGAGTCGCAATCACGCCTCTGGGAGAACGCCATTGGCCGCGCAGAGCCATACTGGCAGGGTCAATTCGCCGCTGTGAAAGAAGCTTTCCCTGCACAATTTGCTCACACAGACATACCAAT
>WNFZ01003981.1_pt1 | contig 15686 bp, 12 predicted proteins | sample 5400081 | NCBI WGS metagenome assembly WNFZ01 (sample SAMN13153365, study PRJNA577476) | soil metagenome | isolation source: 80 cm soil or saprolite under grassland replicate 1 | place: USA:California | collected 2016-06-15 | reverse complement strand
ACACGGGATGATCAGGCGCTTGGCATCGGCAAAGCGCCGCGACGGACGATGGCGTGGTTGCTTCTCCATGGCGTGCCTCCAGTGATGTGCTCCTACGAGCCATGATAGCACGTCATAATGTAATAGCAAGACAGCCAGGAGCCTCGCCCCTACATATTGTGGTGTCCAGGTAGTTTTTCAGCAGTCTCCTTCAGCGGTGGGATGAAGCGCGCTGCTTTAGCGGCTTCAGCCCAAAGTCGCACATACTTGCTATTTACGTTGACTTACACTATGCTTAAAGTATGCGCAAGACCTACAAATACCGCATCTACTTGCAGAACGGCCAGCGGCGTATCTTGAATGCGATGCTGGAAGAGTGCCGCTGGGTCTACAACCAGACGCTTGAGGCACGCGAGTTTGCCTACGAGCAGAGCATCAAGTGCGGCCTGTACGATACTCAGGCGATGCTTCCAGGCTGGAAAGAGACACGTCCATCGCTCAAATTGGTGCATAGCCAGGTCTTGCAGAATGTCCAGGTTCGAGTCGATCTGGCCTTTCAAGCGTTCTTCCGTCGCGTGAAGGAAGGTGCGGACGATACTGGTTATCCACGCTACAAGAAGTTTGGCCGCTACCGGAGCATCACCTACCCGCAGTATGGGAACGGGGTCGAGATTCGTGGCAATGATCTGGTTGTCTCGAAGATCGGGCGGATCAAGGTCGTTTGGCATCGGCCTATCGAGGGCCAGATCAAGACGGTCAGCCTGAAACACACGCCGACTGATAAATGGTATGTCACCTTCTCGGTTGAGGTCGAGCCGAAACGTCTGCCATCTTCTCCACTGGTTGTTGGTGTTGATATGGGGTTGGAGTCGTTCCTGACCACTTCGGACGGCAGCAAGGTTGAAAACCCACGTTTCTACCGGCGTGATGAGGCTGACTTGAAACGAGTTCAAAAGCTCAAAGACGCTGCCAAAAATGCCCAGAAGTGGGATGAAAATCGACGGCGCAAGAAGGCACTGGCCCATATCCATGAGCGGATCGCGAACCGCCGAGACGATTTTGCGCACAAGCAGAGCCGCAAACTGATTGAACACTACCAGATTATCGCATTCGAGGAACTTGAACCACAGCAGATGGGCCGCAGCAGTGGGATGCACAAAAGCATTCGGGATGTTGCCTGGTCGCAGTTGATTCAGTACACATGCGCCAAAGCGGAAGAGGCTGGGCGCACAGTCGTGCTGATCGACCCCAGGAATACATCCAAGATGTGCTCCAATCCGAACTGCGGCGAGCTGGTCGAGAAGGATTTGAGCGTTCGGGTGCATACGTGTCCTCATTGTGGCCTCGTGCTCGATCGAGATCAGAATGCGGCGATCAATATTCTACGCCTGGGCCTGCAAAACCTCCGGCTGTAACAGAATGACTGTGGGGCGGCACAGTCTGAAGCCCACGTGCCTCTGGCCGTGGGAGCCGTCACACGATGCCAGTGCGCTAAAGCAGCGCATACGGCGCGTGCTTGCATGTTGGGACGCGGGAAGCGCACTTCGCCTGCGCGGCGCTCCTGGCCACGCCAGGCGCGTCTGGGGGCATCTACGCACCGATCGCCAAAAATACGTCCGGGCTGCGTAGTGAAGGCTGGGTGCGGCTCATACGTTAGGCGGCCCAGGGCCATTCGTGACGAGGATCTTTCTATGCCGATCAGTGGTATGATCAGGGCTAGATAGTACAAGGCGCGTGCTGGCGAAAAGGCAATCTGCGCCAGCGCCCGCTGAGGACGGCATATGGATATAAAACAGCTCCTCGCCGGTCTGAACATTCTGCTGATCGACGATGAAGCGCTTGGCATCGACAGCGTCCTGGGCCGTCTTGGCGCGCGCGTCGTCATCTGTTCGAGTGTTGAACAGGCGCAGACGTATCTGGGCGTGAGCGGCCGGAATGCAGATGATATTCGGCGCACGCTGCCGCCCGATAAGCCCGACCTCTACGCAGCCTACCTGGTAAAATCGATCGGCCCGCTGCAAATCGGTCGCGAAATCGCCCGAATCATGAGCGAGCGCCGCGCCGCTGATGCCCCTGACTCCCCCGTTTGAGGTTATTATTCGTGCTCCCATGCGACAAGCCGACTGCAACATGAACGTGGTTGCTTCCGTTTTGGCCTGGTGTTCATCGTGCTGCTAAGGAGGTTTGTCCTGTCACGTTCCATAATGTGCGCTACAGTGCGTCATTGATACAGCAGAGAACGCAAGCGGCTGACGCGGGAGACGTTCGGTTTCGGAATGCCGTCAGCCGCAGGCCAGTTTGCTGCAGCGCCCCACGATGCCCCACTTGGTACTCCTTCCTCGAACCCACGCGCATATTCGGTCGATTGCTCGCGCGTGATGCATGATGACCCAGTCTTACAAAGACTGTCGATCGGGGAGGGGTTGAAAGAGGCTGCCCACCCTTGCTCCTTTTCCCAGTCTAACGCAGATCCACCATCGTTGAGTTGATACTCTTGATGTCGGGGCGGCCGAGCTGGGCCATCGCGCAGTCGATCTCATCGCGCAGCATGTCGAGCACTCCTCTGACACCTTCCTCGCCGCTGGCCGCCAAGCCCCATAGGTATGGCCGCGCGATCAGCACGGCCTTGGCTCCCAACGCCAACGCCTTGAGCACGTCGGTTCCGCGCCGGACGCCGCCGTCGAGCAGGATCTCGATACGGCTACCCACACGCTCAACGATCTCTGGAAGCGCCTCGATCGTCGCCAGCGTCCCGTCGACCTGCCGGCCGCCGTGGTTCGAGACGACAATGGCGTCTACACCGTGCTCGACGGCCAGCGCGGCATCCTCGCCCGTCATAATGCCCTTCAGCACGATCGGCATACGTGTGATCGAGCGCAGCCAGGCGATATCTAGCCAGGTCAGCGGCAGCATCGCCGGCTCCTCGAGCGAGCCGGCGGCGACCAGGCCGGCCTCCTCAAGGGTGCCCAGCCGGAGATCTGGCGGCAGGTGCAATGGCCGGCGCAGGTGGCGCTCGCGGCGCGGCTCGTAGAACGCCGTCACAGTGACGACCAGGGCGCGACAGCCGGTCTGCTCGGCGCCCGAAACGAGCTGCGCGATCGACTCGCGGTCGCCGAATGTGTAGAGTTGAAACCAAAGCGGCCCCGGCGCAGCGGCAGCGATCGCGCGCACCGAGTAGTGGCCCTCGGTTGGCACCACAAAAATCGTGCCGGCTGCCGCCGCGGCGCGGGCGCTGGCGATCTCGGCGTCCGCGTGCGCCAGGCGCTGGTAGGTCGTCGGGCCGAGCAGCACCGGGAGCGCGATCGGCTGGCCGAGCACCTCCGTAGTGAGATCGCGCTTGCCGACGTCGACGAGCACGCGTGGGCGCAGCTTGATGTGGCGAAAGGCCAAACAATTATCTGCGACGGTGCGCTCGTCCTCCGCGCCGCCGGCATAGTGATCCCAAGCCGTCTCGGTCAGCTTCTCACGAGCCAGCGCCTCGTAGTCAGCGACAGTGATCGGATTCATTTAGCACTCCTCAATCCATGCACCACTTCTACAATTGCTTAAGAGTTCGGTAGCACCGTAACAATAGCGCGTGCAAAACGTTCGACGGCATGCGGATCACTTTGAAGGAACAGAAATGGCTCAATTAATTCTAACTCCATGAGTATCAGCCGTCCATCGAGTTCTATTCCATCCACCCGCGCAAAGAGTAACGGATCTTTGATGCAGTTAACAATCTGCTGGGCTTGTTCAATCAGTGTCATCCCTGGCGACACCACCTCGACTGTACCACCAAAGTCATCTTGCACGCGGAAATCGCCTGCCTTCGCCTTTTTCAGTACCGCATGGCTGTACTGCTTATGAAAAAATACGAAAGACCATTCGCCATACGTTACTACTGGATCCATAAATTGCTGCACCAGCACATCTGAAAGTTGCAACATAGCGGCAAATCGCGACTGGTTCTGTCGCCCCTTCTCGCGGGTGATGCGCCAAGTATCATAGGCGGTTGCAGAAATGGCTGGCTTGATCACAGCCTCCTCCCAGCCCTGCTCTGCACAAATGGCTGCGAGTTCGGCCGTACAACCACGCTTAAGCCAGCGGGTAGGCGGAATAGCGACGCCCTGAGTTTGCAAGTCACGCAGGTAGGTCTTGTTCATATTCCACCGGAGGATTGGTGCAGGATTCCAAAGTGGCGCTTGGAGACGCTCCATAGCGGTAAGCCATGTGGAAAACGTGCTTGGATGTAAATGATAGTCCCAGCAGGAGCGCACAATCGCTGCTTCGTATGTGCTCCAGACGACGTCGGGGGCATCCCAGATGACGGCTTGTGTCTTCACACCATACCTCTGAAGGTATGAACACACCAGCTGATCCTCGGAAGTAAGTTGCGGCAGATCGCGATATGTGATGCAAGCAACAGTTGACATGTGATAATACTTCCGCATCTGGTATAAACGCGGCTGGCAGCAGCTACACGTGCAGTCGATCTTGCGTCAGTGGCAACCTCTCTGTAGAGAAGTGTCCACTTCATCCACTCACCTAGCAGCCTACTATGTGGTTATTCGAGCAACATGTGAGAAGGTGGCCCAACTAGGTTCTATTCTAATCCTTCGGTATAGCCCTGTGCAAGAGCAGCTTCATGGCTTCCTGATACTGCATTGATCAGTCTTAAGGAGGCTGGCACGGTCCGCAAGATGTGAACGACGCCGGAGTGAAGCGGTCAGAGGAGGGTTATTCAGCGAGATCGTTCTGCCAGAAGAGTACCGCATCGGAGATGGTGAGCTTGCCCGAGACGCTCTTCTGCATGTCTAGCCGGAAGAAAATTCTATTGTCCTCTTGCCGCAACAGACTAGCTGACACGAGCTCGTGCATGGTCCGGAAGGCTGAGCCGATCATGGTGTGTTCACTAACTATGGAGTCGTTGATTTCGACCCTCCAGGTCAGATCCACCGCCTTATCAGGCGCGATTTGATAGTACAGCACCGAGCGGGACTCCGGGTCGAGGTTAGCAGGCAAATTGAACTCGAACCCCTCGTCGGGGTCGACGCCGAGTTCGGTGTCGAATTCGCCTTCCTTGATGACCGTGCAGTCAGCTACGCGAGGTATGGTAGTCTCCTTTCATAGGTATTCTTTGGAGTGACACAGTTGTCCTCCTTGTGTTGCAGTAATTGCTTGCCGAGATGCTCATCCATCCTTACTGCTGAACCTATTCTAGCAGTTCCGCTATTACAAAAGTTGCGCTTTTTTGCATGTGATGTTGCGCTTTTTTACATGCCTCGATTGCTCCGTTTTCCTACGACCTAGCCTAATTTCCTCCGCGAGAATCGTTCTTCTAGTAAGATATGTCTCACGCGGGACAAGTGATGACTTCCCGCTGCGGACACACGAAAGCGGAATAATGGTGGTCAAATCACATAGGAGAACCGTATGGAGAGTCAGCACTCCCCTTCTACCTATGCGGCGCACTCGACCTTCGGAGACCTGCTTAGGCATCTCCGTCGGCAGGCATATATGACCCAGCGCGACCTAGCGCTGGCCACTGGCTACAGTATCGGCCAGATCTGCCGTTTTGAGGGGAACCAGTGCGTTCCCGATCTCCCGACCTTGACGGCGCGCTTTGTGCCAGCGCTCATCCAGGCGAGCGACACGGCGACAGCAGAGCGCCTGTTGGCATTGGCCGATACCGCGCGTGCTACACACCGGGAGGGACAACGTCGCCAACTCCCCTTGCTCCTGGTTTCAGAGGAGCCAGGTGTAGGACGCGATTCTGCTCTGGCGCTCCCGCCCCTCCCTATCCCCGCAACGCCGCTGCTTGGCCGTGAGCGTGAGGTTGCCGAGGTGTGCGCATTGCTCCAGCAAGCGACCGTGCGTCTGCTCAGCCTGACTGGAGCGCCCGGTATTGGCAAAACCCGCTTGGGGCTCCAGGCCGCCGCCGACCTATACGATGCTTTCGCCGATCGGGTCGTCTTCGTCGCCTTAGCGCCCGTCAGCGACCCTAACTTGGTCGCCGCCACGCTGGTGCAGGCGCTCGGCATCCAAGAGCAGGCCGGCCAGACAGTAATGGACTGCCTAAAGGACTTTCTGCGCAAGAAACAACTGCTCCTGCTGCTCGACAACTTCGAGCATGTCCTAGCCGCGGCCCCGTTGGTTGGTGAGCTGTTGGCGACTGCACCGAGACTGAAGGTGCTTGCCACGAGCCGCAGGCCTTTGCACCTGTCCGGCGAGCAGGAGTTTATGGTCGCGCCGCTTGCACTGCCTCCACGGGGTAAGGATGCGCAGGCGAGTGCTTGCACAGCAACCCTGACGCAATATGCGGCGGTGCAATTGTTCATTGCGCGAGCGCGGGCCGTGAAAGCGGACTTGGCTTTGACCGATGCCACGGCAGCGGCTATTGCCGAGATCTGTCACCGCCTGGACGGCATGCCGCTCGCAATTGAGCTGGCAGCCGCGCGCATAAAGCTCTTCGCGCCAGAGGCACTACTCCGGCGTCTCGAACGCCGGCTGCCGCTGCTAACAGGCGGGCCACGTGATCTACCCGCACGGCAACGAACCCTCCGCACCACGATCGATTGGAGCTACCAACTGTTGGACGCAGGCGAGCGGCGCCTGTTCGCCCGCTTAGGTGTGTTCGTCGGTGGCTGCACGCTGGAGGCAGTTGAGGCTGTCTGTACTGCGGAGGGTGAGCAGGGATGGGACGTACTGGATGGGCTGGCGGCGCTCGTCGATCAGAGTTTGGTGCGGCAGGAAGAGGGGCTAGACAGCGAGCCGCGCTTTGTGATGCTGGAGACCATCCGCGAGTACGCGTCGGAACAGTTGGTCGCACGTAGCGAGCTGGTAGCGACGCGCCACCAGCATGCAGGGTACTACCTCACGTTTGCACAAGCGGCAGAGTCTGGGGTGTCGGGGCCACTGCGCAAGCATTGGATTGATCAACTGGAACAGGAGCATGCCAACCTTCGGGCGGTATTGGAGTGGGCGAGCGCACATGGAGAAACCCAGCTGGGTCTTCAACTGAGCAGTGTATTGTGGCAGCTGTGGGATGCACAGGGGACGCTTACCGAGGGACGTGCGCAACTCTCGGCGCTCCTGGCGCAAGCACAGAGTAGCTCGCCCACGCTGGCCCGCATCAAGGCATTGTACGGTGCAGGCGTGATGGCCTGGAATCAGGGGAACCTCGACGCCGCGCACGCCCTCTGGGAGGAGCGCCTGAAGCTCGCAGGGGAGTTAGGAGACCAATTAGCCATCGCCGACGCGCTTCGAGACGTGGGATGGACAACCTATCGACACGGTGGTGCCGCGACTGGGCGCCGCATGATCGAGGAGAGTTTAGCGATCCACCGCAATCTAGGCAACCAATCGGGAGTGTGGCGGGCACTCGACAGCTTGGCGCACAGTCTGGCACAGATATCTTCGGAGCAGGGCGACTACGCCACCGTCCGCTCTCTGGCCGAACAGAGCCTGGCGATTGTGCAGGAGTTGGGGGATAGCTCAGGGATTGCCTTTGTGCGGCTCACGCTGGGGGAAATCGCGCGGCTCCAAGGCGATTACCGGCTGGCGCGCTTTCACTACGAGCAGGGTCTGGCGATGGGGCGCGCGTTGAACGACAACTATAGGATTGCGGAAACCTGCAGTAACCTTGGGTATATCACGCTGAACGAAGGCGGCACCGATCGCGCGACAGCGCTCTTCCAGGAGAGCCTGACGCTCAGTCGGCGAGCCGAACGCCAACCAGGAATGATCCTCTGCCTGGTGGGGCTAGCGGGGGTCGCTAGTGTGCGGCAGCAGCATGGACGTGCGGCACATTTGCTCGGCGCCGCTACGGCACTCCTCGACGCCACACACCTTACCCTAGACACAACCGATCGTCGCGACTATGACCGCATCGTGGCCAAGGTACGGGATGAACTGGATGAAGCTAGCTTCGCGACCGCCTGGGCCGAAGGGCGCACGATGCCGATTGCCCAGGCCATCGCCTACGCACTGGAGCCACTGCCGGAAATGAGGCCGCGCAGTGCGGTGATTGCCAGCGTGCGTATCAGCTGATCCGCCACCGCGGCCAGAATGCTGATGCCGTCAGTCTTATCCTCGACATCCGATTGAGGGAAACCGACTATCAAGCACCCTCCAATCGATCATAGCGCACATTATGGAACGTGACATCCTTGCAGCGCGTTCCCAAGCCCAGAACGGCTAGGCTGCACGTCGCACGACTGGCCCGATAACCAATCGTGCCGTCAGCCGGAGCGGCGGTGTTTTGCGTTCAGTTGATGGTTACGCCGCGTTCAGCCGGTATATCGCCGGCCGGCCTTGCGAAGGCGGCGTCCTGGCGCGTCCGGGTCCGTGCGGTGGACTCTGAAATTGGGCGCGATCTGACAGTTCGGAACCCGCCGCAAGCCGTGGGGCTTGAGCCCTAGCGGTCAGGCGGGTTTATCATTGGTTTCAACCCTTGATTATCGCGTTGTGATGCGGTATACTGTAATAGTACACATGTTCGTATTAAGGCTCTATGATCCGCACCCACATATTTCCCTGCTCCCTCCCCCGAGCAGAAGCCGATGCGCTCAACCGTGAGAGTGGGCGTGTCTACAGTCAGACCCTGATTTGGCAGTATCGCATCAAGAGGCGCAAGGGTATCTGGCTCAGTCCTGGTGCTTCTGAGCGCCTGGGTGACTATCTCACATCAACTACCCTCCACGCGCACAGTCGCGATGCGGCACAGCAGGCATTCCACAAAGCCTGCAAGACAGCGAAGACAAACCGAGGACTGGGGGCGAAGTATCCCCACAAGCGGAAGTTCTATCGCACCACTGTTTGGAAAAACACGGGCATCCGCGTCAAGGGCACCTCGCTCCTGCTGGCCCGCGCGAAGGGGCTGGCGCCCGTCGTTGTCTCGCTCCCGCCCACGCTCGTATCCTTGTCACCTGCCGCGTTTGTCGAGACGCGCCTGGTCTACGATCGGGTCAGCCGGCGCTATCAGTGGCATCTGGTCGTAGACGATGGCGTGCAGCCACCTGGCGCGCCGGGCAAGCAGACCCTCGCCGCTGACCTCGGCGAGATCCACCCGGCAGCGGTCGCGAACGAGCAAGGGGCGGTGGTGATCTTCACGGGGCGTGAGCTACGAGCGCTCAATCAGTACCGCCACAAGCGCCTCGCCAGCCTGCAAGCCCGCCAGTCCAACTGCACGAAGCGGTCGTGCCGGTGGAAGCGGCTGCAACGGCGCAAGGTGTATCTGCTGTCCCGCAACAACCGTCAGCGACGGGATATTGAACACAAGATCACACGGGCGATTACGAACCACGCGAAGGCGGAAGGCGCGCGGACTCTGATGGTGGGCGACCTGCGGGACATCGGGGGTGGCAAGCGACTGAGAACGAAGGAGCAGCAGAAAATCAGCGGCTGGTCGCATGGGCGACAGATCGCGTTCCTCACGTATAAGCTGGCAGCGGAAGGGATCGCCCTCCAACGGCAGAATGAGGCGTATTCGTCCAAAACATGCCCTCAGTGTGGCAGACACAATAAACCCAATGGGCGGAACTATCGCTGCTCGACGTGTGGGTTTATCGGCCACCGGGATGCGGTGGGGGCGGTCAATCTGGAGAGCAAGACGCTCTATGGCCGTTTCGGCTATATGCAGCCGCGCTCGGTCAAGTATCGGCGGGCCTTCCGCCGTAGTTCCTCCGACACGAGGCATGTAGCTCGTCAGCAATGACGAGAAGCTGCGGGGCTTCAGTCCCAGCAGAGTGTCACAGAACTGTCACCGCGCAGCGTCAGAGACGCTGCTTAACGTGCGCTATACTATAAAGACCGAGCAAAAATCAGTTGCGAGCGAGGCAGTATGCGCACGGTGGTTATGCCATGGCGCCGCCTGGATGCGGTCACGCGGAAGCGCGCCGGCCTGGCGGCAATCAGCGTATTGTTTGTGGCGAGCACGGTCGATCAGTGGTGGCCGGAGTTGACGGTCGTCACGCTGGTGACCGCCGCGGCGATCGCCTTTGTCTGGGGCTGGTCGCGCCGCGCCTGGCAAATGGACTGGCCCTGGGTCATGCCGGGCGAGCTGGCGCAGATCGCAGCGGGCGCGCGGGTCACCATCGCGCTGCTCCGCGCGCTCACGCCAACGATCGGCTCAATCGCGATCGGCCTGGGGGTTGCCGCCGCAATCTTGTTTGGTTCCCCGTTCAGACGCGCACGCGGGCCAGTGGACCCGCCCGAGTAGTTGCTCCATACCTGGCGAGCGTGAGAAGGATGAGGCGTTTGTGGTCGCAGCTCAAGCTGCTGCCATTTGTCGTGGAACAGGCGGTCGAGCCGGCCGCCTATCTTTACATAGTGATTTTTTCACATATTCACACATTGACATAAATATGATTGTGTGATAAAATCAGATCGTGCCGTGAGGCGCGCCTTTCGCACTGGTGCAGGAACGTCAGGAACCCACGGCTGAATGAGACTGCTGAAAAAGTCCTCTTGGTACACAACCTGTAGTAGGTGAGATTAGACTTACCCCTACATATTGTGGTGCCAGGGTAGTTTTTCTGCAGTCTCTGGATGTCGTGGGCTTGCGGGGCAACCGCAGGCCCGTCCTGACCATGACCAAGTGGTAGCCAACCCGCTCCGTGCGGGAGGCCATGACACTCCGGGCTGCGTCGCGCCAGGCCCGGACTCTGTCGCCCGTCATCATGAGCCGTGGGGTAAGCGGCGAAGGTGGTGGGTAAGACAAGCCTCCTGCACATGGTCGCGGCGCACATCACCCCCGCGAGGGGAGAGGCCCCGGTAACGGGGCATAGGAACGAAGCAAATGGTCTTTGTGATCTCAAGCGACGGAGCGCCGCTGGACCCCTGCCATGAGGCCAGGGCCAGGGAGTTGCTGAAGAAGGGCCGCGCGGCGGTTTGGCGCACCTACCCATTCACGATCCGGCTGAAGAACCGCACGGCGGCTGAAAGCGTCACGCACGATCATCGGCTGAAAATCGATCCGGGTAGCAAGACCACTGGCCTCGCCGTCGTCCAGGAGAGGACCGGGCGCGTAGTGTTCGCCGCTGAACTCAGCCACCGAGGCCAGGTCATCCGCGACGCGCTGCTGGCGCGCCGGGCCCTCCGGCGTAGTCGCCGCAGCCGCCACACCCGGTATCGGCCTGCGCGGTTCGATAATCGCCGCCGCCCGGCGGGTTGGCTTGCGCCGAGCCTGCTGCACCGAGTCCTGACCACGGAAACCTGGCTCAATCGTCTGCGACGGCTCTGTCCAATCGCGGCCTTGTCAGTCGAGTTGGCGCGGTTTGACACTCAACTGTTGGACAACCCGGAGATCAGTGGAGTGGAGTACCAGCAGGGCACTCTGCTCGGTTACGAAATCCGGGCCTACTTGCTGGAAAAGTGGGGCCGCTGCTGTGCCTACTGCGGCGTGACCGGCGTACCCTTGCAGGTCGAGCATATCGTCCCGCGCATGCGGGGCGGCAGCAGCCGTGTCTCGAACCTCACCCTGGCCTGCGCGGACTGCAACCAAGCGAAAGGGAACAAAACAGCCGCCGAGTTTGGCTATCCCCACATCCAGGCGCAGGCCAGGCAACCGCTCAAGGACGCCGCCGCGATGAACAGCGTGCGTTGGGCGCTCTATGGGCGGCTGCTGGCGACCGGGCTGTCCCGCGAAGTCGGCACGGGTGGACGGACGCGTGCCAACCGAGCGCGGCTCAACCTGCCCAAGGCGCATTGGAGTGATGCCGCAGTGGTGGGCGTGAGCACGCCGGACAATCTGCGTGTGGTGGCCAGGTCCGTCCTGCTCATCGCCGCCAAAGGGCACGGCTCTCGGCAGATGTGCGGGACGAACGCCAGCGGCTTCCCGATTCGCCACAAACTAGGGCAGAAACGGTTCTTCGGGTTCCAGACAGGTGACTTGGTGCGGGCGGTCGTGCTTACTGGGAGGCGGGCGGGCACTCACGTCGGGCGTGTGTTGTGTCGCGCCTCCGGTTGGTTTGACCTTACAACGAAGCAAGGTCGCCAAGCGGGCATTAGCCATCGGTATTGCCGGATGGTGCAGCGGGCCGATGGATATGCCTATGCAACCAGAAAAACGAGCGCGGCTTCCTGATACGACTAATGCGCGTGGGCTTCCGCCGCATTGTGTTGTGAAGAACGATCCAAGACCCGAAACCGTACCAGAAGCCCTGCGCGGGCGATGCGGGCGGTGGACGTGCGGAGGTCACACGCAGAGCTGTACCGGGCAGGCGCGTCTCAGCGGTCACAAAGATCGTCGGACAGAGGTATGTCTCTTCGGCGCCATGGGGCGTGTAGTTTAGTAGTAGGAACACCAGTCTGGTGCGGTGTGCTTCGATGCAGGACGCTGGCGCGCCTGATTGATGCGGCGTGGAGCAGAGGCAGCTCGCGGGGCTCATCCCCGAGGTCGGTGGTTCGATTCCACCAGCCGCTCCCATTTTGCTGCCGGCAGCGCCGACTGGCGCTGTTCGGCCGGAGTCTGCGGTGACCGGGCATCATTGCCTGGTGAGCCGCCGTGGTGGGTGAGGCTATTCTTATGCAGCGAACTCTTCGCGTACAGCTTGCGCCATCGTCCGCTCAAGCTGACGCGCTCGCGGAAACCAGTCGTCAATTTACCGCGGCCTTCAATCTGTTTGTCGAACAGGGATGGCGTGAAGGCGTCTCAAATGCGACCAAGCTGCATTTTCTGGCGTACTACGCGGTGCGTGAGGTGCTGCCGCAGTTGAACAGCAACCTCACCAATACCGCACGTGCAAAGGCCGCGGAATCGCTCCGCAGCGCCTTTACGCTCCGCAAGAACCAGGAGCGGAAGGTGAGCATGCCTCGTTCGGACGCCTGCCCGCCGCGCTACAACGTACATACCTACCGTGTGGATTGGGAGCGCCAGATCGTACGGCTGTCGCTCGTGGGCGGCCGGCAGACCATCCGCTTCAACGTGCCGGAGTATGCGGCCAAGTATGCCGGGTATCCGGTCGACACGGCCGACCTGATCGAACGTGATGGCGCCTGGTGGCTGCATGTGGTTGTGACGGTTCCCGCGCCCGAAGTTGAGCCGACGGATGCGGTCGTTGGTGTCGACTTGGGCATCGACCGCCCAGCGGTCACATCGAACAACCGTTTCCTGGGGCAGCGGCGCTGGAAAGCGGTTGAAGGTCGCTATTTCAGGCTGACTCGCGCGCTGCAACAGAAGGGAACCAAATCGGCCAAACGGCATCTGCGCAAGGCCAAACGCCGCCGCGCGCGCTTCCGACGTGACGCCGATCATGTGCTGAGCAAAAAGATCGTGCAGGCTGCCGCGCCGGGCAGCACGATCGTGCTGGAGAACCTGAAAGACATTCGCAAGCGTGTGAAAGCGAAACGGCGCAGCAAAACGAAGCGCCGGATGCATAGCTGGCCGTTCGCCAGTCTCAAATCTAAAATCGCGTACAAGGCCGAGGAACGGGGTTGTACGGTGGTTGCGGTTGATCCGCGACATACCTCGCAGACGTGTAGCTGCTGTGGGCATATAGCCCGCAACAACCGCCGCTCCCAGAGCACATTCATCTGTCGGCAGTGTGAGTATCATCTCAATGCTGACCTGAATGCCGCGCGCAACATCGCGGCCAAGTACCGTGCCGGTGGGCTGCGCAACCAGCCTATCGTGTCCACGTCCGGCGCGTCCGGTCGTGAGGCGCAAGCCGCGCGGCTTTAGCCGCCGCGGTAAGTTGACAGCCGGGGGAAGCGCCGGGGCGGGGAGGTTCCGCCCCGCCGGCAGCATGATCGACGCCTGGCCGCGGTGGCCAGGCAGGACGAGGAGCGACGCCGATGGCGATCGCCGCGGTTGCACGACATCATGCGCCAGGCGCGCGATGGGTTTGCACAGGGCCGGGGGCCTCGCCTTGTCCGCTTGGTGTGGGAGGTGTAGTCCACCTGCCTGCGCAAAACCGTACTAAAAAGCGGGTGCTTTGTTTACGTTGTGCAACTAGCACAACAGAAGCTCGCCACTTAGATTTTTGCCATCCGCCAGAGCTTGGCGAGCAACCAGGCGCTCTCTTCACCAGGAGATGCGCAGCCAGCCGCGCGCTCATGCGGCTGGCCGGCCAGGGCGCTCAGGCCGGATGCGATAATCCGGGTAATTTTTCCCTTCTGGAACGCGATCGCCTGCCGCGTCGCGCTGGCCAGCCTGGAGCGGCGGGACATGCGCCTGTAGCCTAAAACGCTTGGGTGGATCTGGCCTGATACGCCTAAGGTCGAGTTCTCGGTAAGGCGCCGGCGCGCGAGCGCCGGGCGCATCGGACGTGTCGGATTGAGGATTGTGACGCGCTGCGTGTCTGCGGCTGTGGCCGCGCGCGGTGGAGTCGCGACAACGTGCCTGGTGCATCTCGACGTAGCGGCGGAGCTGTGTGGCCTCAGAGCCCCGACGCCTGCCGCGTGAAGGGAACAGTCGTGGGTGCGTGTGCCGCCGCAGTCGGCAATTACGGCCACCGATGTTGGGGGTTCAAACCCCGTCAGGCGTGCCACAACGGACGTCGCCGTACACGACGAACGCCGTGCGAGACGGTGTAAGTTATCAGAACCCTTCAAGAAAACCGCCGGCTTTAGCCGCGCGGATGAATTGAAGCGCCCACAGGGATGGAAACCACGCTGCTTGCCGCTCGGCGCGAACGATTGCTGTATTTCACATTTGGCTTTCTAGTGCGCTAAACGTATTGCAATAGAACGTTTGATCTGGTATACTAGCGCCATGCAACGAACGATTCAGACAACGTATCGCTATCGCCTTGACCCGACTGCCGAGCAAGAACGCTTGCTCAATCAGTTCGCGGGTGCGCGGCGGTTCGTTTGGAATTGGGCCTTGAATCGGAAGCGCGAACACTTCCAGCAAACCGGCACGACGCTTTCGTACAACGATCTCGCGGCCGAACTCACCCGACTCAAACAGCAGCCCGCTACCGCATGGCTGCGCGAGATGGACAGTCAATCGTTGCAACAAGCATTGCGCGATCTCGAAACCGCCTATCAGCACTTCTTTCGCCGGGTGCGGAACGGCGAAAAGAAAAAAGGCTTTCCCAAGTTCAAGTCGCGCAAAACCGATACGCCGCGCTTCCGCATCCCGCAACGGGTTGCCCTTCAAGGCGCGTTTGTCTCGATTCCGAAGATTGGGCTGATCAAGACCATCGTTCACCGCCCGCTGGAAGGTACAACCAAAGGCGCGACGTTCAAGCGGGAGGCGTGTGGGCATTGGTACATCAGCCTGGTGACTGAGCAACAGATCGCACCGCGAACCGACCGACCGACCCGCACACACATCGGCATTGATGTGGGTTTGAAGTCGCTGGCGGTACTTTCGACGGGCGAAACAATCGCCAACCCGCGCTGGTATCGCACCCAAACACGCAAGCTCAGGCGCGCACAAAAGGCGCTTTCGCGCAAAGTCAAAGGCAGTCGCAACCGAGGCAAGGCACGTACCCAAGTTGCGCGATTGCACCAGAAAACCCGTAACCAGCGTAACGATTTCTTGCACAAGCTGAGTACTGATCTGATTCGTCACTTCGACCTCGTATCGATTGAAGATTTGAACGTTCACGGCCTTGCGAAAACCAAGCTGGCGAAGAGCGTTCTGGACGCTTCCTGGGGCATGTTTCGCTCCATGCTCACGTACAAAGCAGAACGGGCGGATAGCCACCTGATCGCGATTGGCCGGTTCTTTCCTTCCTCCAAAACCTGCGGCGCGTGCGGATTGGTCAACGCCGATC
>WNFZ01003828.1_pt1 | contig 15693 bp, 16 predicted proteins | sample 5400081 | NCBI WGS metagenome assembly WNFZ01 (sample SAMN13153365, study PRJNA577476) | soil metagenome | isolation source: 80 cm soil or saprolite under grassland replicate 1 | place: USA:California | collected 2016-06-15 | reverse complement strand
TCTGGCGATACCAAAGGTCGGCCCAGCGCTCGAGGAATGGCACGTCTTCCTTGCGCATGGCCGGCTGCCAGAGCGCGCTGTAGGCAGCGTATTGAAATGAGCGCATCATTCCGGCAACATCACGCAGGGCGGACCGCTTCAGTTTTCGCTCGCTGAGCGCCCGCGCGGGTTCGCCTTCAAAATCAAGAATGACGAAGTCTTTTCCGGTATAAAGCAACTGGCCGAGATGATAGTCGCCATGGATCCGGATTTTTGCGGCATTGGTGCGACGATCGAGAAGCCGTTTTTCGCGCCCGAGTATTTCTTGTTCCGCAGCTAGCACTTCTTTGGCTTCGGCTCGAAATGTTTTGGGCAGGTCCGGCAATTTCTTTTCGAGAAGCGTGAACGCGCGTCGTAGCGATGCGCGCATGGTTTGGTAAACCGAGCGCTGCGCCATGGCATTGAACGGCTCGGGCGCAAAGGCGCGATCTTCCATGCTGGAGGCGAGCGCAAGGTGCAGTTCACCGGTTCGTTGTCCCATCTGCGCTGCCTTATCAGGATAAATGCCTCCGATCAGCTCATCGATGAGGGCACCTGGCGGCGCAGTTTCGTTCTGAAGATCGGCTTTTCGTCCCAGCACCCGTTCGTAGTAGCGGCCCATGGCATCCAGGGTGAGCGTCCAAACGTCGCCTTCGTTTACGGCAGCGTTTTGCAAGAGACAAACAACAGTCGGATCGGCCTTAGGCCGGCGATATTCGATTGCCCCGAGGAACGCTGGTACATTTGGAAAATCGGCGCGTTCGGTGAGGAAGCAGTTTATTTCCACATCAGGATTCACGCCATCCTCCAGTTTGCGATATAGCTTAAGGAAGAATTTGTTATCAAAGAGCATCGAAGAGTTGCTCTGTTCACCGCCCAAAACATGCGATCTGTCTGAGATGACGAGATCACCCGGTTCGAGCGTCTTCCGCGCGACGCCCACCAGATCGCCTCCCCGTCCCTTGATAATCTGGCCTTGCGCGATCGCCTCGAACAATTGGGAGCGAAACTTCGCGTCCCAGATCGCGTCCATCAGGATGGTTTCCTCAGTGCTCGCAAAACGCGCGATGATCGCTTCCGGCGTGCTCTGGAAAACAGCCCGCGCAGCGTCACCGAATGCAATCTTTACCGGGAGGGCATACGTTTCCGTCGGTCCATCGAGATAGCTCACTTCAACGAACCAAAGTCGTCCAGCATCAGCGTCCGAGGAGACGGCAGGGTGCTCGATCACCCTAAGATGCCGCAAGGTCCGCGCTTTGGAACCAAACCAGCGGCGGGTCTGGATGTAATTGGGCAGGATTTCATTCTCGAGCTGTTCGCGCTGGCCATCGTTAAGCAAGGTATGCAATTCTGCATGCGCATGGATCGTCGGCACCAGGGGCTTCTTTGACGGCCGGCGGACCTCGGTCGGCGCTTGCAGGGCGAACCAGTAGTAGGCATGTGGGCCTAGCGTGATGACGTAGCGCGATTTCTTAATCGGACGAAACAGATTGCGGCTGAAGACTTCCATCGGGACACAGCCGTTGAAGCGCGAAAGATCGAGCTCCGCCGACTGCGCGAAGCGCGAAAGGTTCACTACCACTAGAATTGTTTGATTTTCGTACCGGCGGAGGAAAGCCAGAACTTTCGCATTATCTGGATAGAGAAACTCAAGGGAACCACGCGAAAACGCCTTGAAGTTTTTCCGCATCGCAATGACGCGCCGCATCCACCACAGCAGTGAGGAGAGATTTTTCTGCTGATTCTCAACGTTGACCGCTTCGTAGTGATATTCCGGGTCGATCGTGACGGGCAGATAGAGCTGCTGCGGGTTGGCTCTTGAAAATCCGGCGTTGCGGTCCGGACTCCACTGCATGGGAGTGCGGCAACCGTTGCGATCGCCAAGATAGAAGTTGTCCCCCATGCCTATTTCATCTCCGTAGTAAATGATCGGGGTGCCCGGCATGGAAAACAGAAGCGTGTTAAGCAACTCGATTTTGCGGCGGCTGTTTGCGAGCAGCGGCGCGAGCCGACGGCGGATGCCAAGATTGATGCGTGCGTGAGGGTCGCTGGCGTAAACCCGATACATGTAATCGCGCTCTTCATCGGTCACCATCTCGAGCGTTAGCTCATCATGATTCCGCAGGAACATTGCCCACTGGCAAGTGCCGGGAATCGGCGGAGTTTGCTCGAGGATATCAATGATCGGAAAGCGATCCTCCATTTGCAGCGCCATGAACATGCGCGGCATGAGCGGAAAGTGAAAGTTCATATGCGATTCGTCGCCCTTGCCAAAATAAGCGGCGGCGTCCTCCGGCCATTGGTTGGCCTCCGCGAGCAGCATTCGGTTTGGAAATTTTGCCTCCACATGAGCGCGCAGCTTGCGAAGATAGTCATGCGTCTCTGGCAGATTTTCGCAGATAGTGCCCTCGCGTTCGTAAAGGTACGGGACAGCATCGAGACGAAGTCCATCCACGCCCAGGGCCAGCCAAAAATCGCAAACGTTCTCGACCGCTTCGTGCACGGCCGGGTTATCGAAATTCAAGTCCGGCTGATGGGAATAAAAACGATGCCAATAGTAAGCTTTTGCAACGGGATCCCACGCCCAGTTTGAGGTCTCGAAATCCTTAAAGATGATCCGCGCATCCTGGTATTTCTCCGGTGTGTCGCTCCAGACATAGAAGTCACGTTCCGGTGAACCAGAAGGAGCGCGGCGCGACTTTTGGAACCACGGATTTTGATCGGATGTGTGATTGATCACCAGTTCGGTGATGACCCGCAAATTGCGCTCATGCGCCGCATCAAGAAAGGCGCGGAAATCATCGAGCGTGCCGAAGTTCGGATTGACGTCGAAATAATCGGCGATGTCGTAGCCGTCGTCACGGAGCGGCGATGGATAGAACGGCAGGAGCCAGATGGCGGTAATGCCAAGTTCCTGGAAATAATCCAGCTTTTCGATCAGGCCACGGAAATCACCCATCCCGTCGCCGTCGCTGTCGCAGAACGTCTTGACGTGTAGTTCGTAGATGACCGCGTCCTTGTACCACAGCGGATCGACAATAGTTTCGCGCTCGTCTGCTGCCATGTGGCTAACCTTTGCCGCACAAAGCGCGCCGTGCAATCATCCGATTTCGCCAAGGGGGTCCCGAGCCGCCTTGGGATTCAGTCTGATTAGCCCGCCGCGTCGAACACAAACACGAGCGTCGGTGCCAGGAGTGCGCGCTGGCTGAGCAACAAGCTACGGCGTTGCGGCGATAGCGCCGAACGCAGTCTCAAATTTTGGGCCTGCGGTTGCAGCAGCGAATTGTCATCGCTGGCCGAGCAGCATCCCCTGGCTAGCGATGCATTGCCATTGGCCATTACGCTCCATCCATGTGTCAGTGTAAGCGTAGGTTCTATCGAATGCTTTCCCATCTTTGCCCGTGCCTTTTTCTCGCGCCGTGCCAGTAACGACTGCGACGTTCGGCTTAAATACGCGCACGTTTAGTTTCTCGTTTTTGGTGGACGTATAACTATCCTTGTTGCTCTTAATTTCCGCTGAGATCAAGCCCGACTTATTGATGAATTTGCCCTTCGAAGAAATGCCGACAAAATCGGACGCCACCGCAGATTGCAGAAAAGAAGCATCATGCGTGGCAAGCGAAGCCTCCCACTTGTTCTCCAGCTCTTTCAACGTCGCTTCCACACTCGTTTTTTTTGTGGGCGCCGCAGCTGCGGGCGAAGTGGGTTTTGCAGACGCAGGCACTGCGGGTTTTTCTTTTTTCTGAGCGGCGGGTAGCTCGCCGGGTGTTGTAGTCGCTTTCGCTTCGGGCGTGGGCGCCGGAGTTTCTTCGATGGTCGTGGATGGTGTCTCTTCCGATGCCGGAGTAGGAGTTTCCTCACCTTGCGCAAGCACGAAGGTGACGAAGCTTAGAGCAGCGATGCCAACAAGTGACGTAATTAATTTCATATGATTTTCCTTCCTGAATGTCTTTCGAACGCAGGATCGCGCAGAATCTATTTTTCCATTCTGGCGGTCAGTGACTCCGACAGCTTTCGGGGTCAACCCGCGTTATTTGCCGGAATGTATTAGCGGTGCCGTCACCGGGTCAACAATTTATCCTCGGGTGCGAATGGAATTCACCAATTTGCGTTCTCTGGGCTGCGCCTGGAAACCGGTGGACGAAACCGTCTGCGCAGAGTAAGAGACGAAAGGCGAGTCTGTTCCTGATTCACCCGGTGGCCCTTGCAATTTGACCCCGAAAGCTTTCGGGGTTGACGATCTCCCCTTGGGCGATTCAACCTGATTCTGTTTCATGCATCGCAAAGCCGAGAAACGTGCCCGGGTCGCAAAACCGAAAACCAGGAGACGTATGCGGGCCGCAACACCAACGACAAAGAAACGAGCGCGCGCCGGAAAACCGAAAGCGCGACAGCTCTCGGTTTCACCGCCACTTGAACTGGGAGCACCAAGTGATCTGGATTTAATGCAAGCAATTCAGGCCGAAAACCCAGATGCGCTTGCCCAACTCTACGATCGATACAATGGCATTTTGAAAGCGCTTATTCTGCGCGTGGTCCACAACGAAGCCGAGGCCGACGATCTCTTGCAGGAAATCTTCATGGAGATTTGGAACCAGGCGAAGAATTTTTCTGCCCAAAAAGGCAAACCTCTCGGCTGGATGGTTACCCTGGCGCGGCGGCGGGCGATTGATGGTTTGCGCAAGAAACAGGCTTATGCCCGCGCGGAGGAGCGGCTGCAAAACGAAATTGAGCAGCAACCTGACGCCTGGGTGCATAACGCGACCGAAGAAGCAATCGTATTGAGCGACACGCGGGTTCTTATACGCAAGGTGATCAACGGACTTCCGCCAGCCCAGCAGCAGGCAATCGATCTCGCATTTTTTAACGGCATGAGCCAGCGCGAAATCGCCGCAAAAACGAATACACCATTGGGCACAGTGAAAACACGGCTTGAATTGGGACTAAAAAAAATCTATGACGGCCTCAAGGAGTTGAAAGATGAGCTTTGAGGAGTTCAAGAACCAATCGCGGCTCTATGTCATCGGCGCGCTGGAGCCGGAAGAGCAGGAAGAATTCGAGAGAGCGCGTGCAAAATTCGGTAAGAAAGCCGAAGACTTCATCACGGAATGTTATGGTTTGCATGAAGCGTTTGCCTTGAGCTTGCGGCCGGCGAAGTCTTCAGCCGCAATCAAGGAGCGGCTCATGGCGATGGTGCGGGCACGGAAGGAAACCTAACCGCCCGATCCCGGCCCTTGTTCCCAACCGCCCAATTCGCGCAGGATAAATTCCTGCAGAAAGCCATAGAAGTTTACCTGAAATAAGCTCAAGTCTCGGCGCGATCCGATCGGTGAACGAAACTGATCGCTCAACTCGCCATCGGTGAAGTGATATTTTGCGGCAATGACCAGCCGCGCCTGATTAAGTGCACTCAACCAGGCGTCCGCATGTTTCGAGGGAATGCGCAAGGTCCGATTGGCGAATTTGTTTTCGTTGCCATTTAGCTGTTCCAGGTCCGCTGCCACTGTTTGCGTCGCTGTCTGAAAGAGCCGCCGCAACTCAGGTTCGACATAAAGTTTCCATTCCGCGCAAATCTCCGTTTCTTTCCCATTTGTTGGCGGACTAAAGATGCGTTCTTCGGCGGCTGGCACACCCTCTGGATTTGCGCTTGCTGGGATTTGCCGGAGAAGTTCGGCGAGAAATGGATCCAGCTCGGAGATCTCGATCTCGTCGTTGCGTCGGCAAATTTCCATATCAACCAGCCTTTTCGAGCGTGGCGAGCAGGAGATAGCCGTGCAACTGCTGCACATAAAGTTCGCCGCGCTCACGCATGCCGCTCCACAAGATTGAGCGCCCTTTATGATGCACCTCGAGCATGTGTCTTTCCGCTTTTTCACGCGGATAGCCGAAGACGCGCTGGAAAACCATGGTCACATAGCTCATCAGATTCACGGGATCGTTGTGCACGACCACTTGCCATGGAAGGTCAAGTTCTTCTTCCGCACGAGCCTCTTTCTCGATGGTGGGCTTATCAATTGTCGAAGGTCCCGCATTTTTCCAAACATGGAACGTGGTGATCGCTGCACGTTTATTCATCGCCACCTCCTCGCCAAAGTGGCTCCGCACTCATATTGAAAAAGGCTAACATACGTCACCTTCAGTTCAAACGTGTGGATGCGATTGAGATCGAGCGTCTCTACCTCTTTGCATTCGCGGCTGTGAGAATTCGCTTTTGCATCCTCTCCATCTCACGGGAGTCAACGCGGTTGCGATCGTCGAAACCGTGCAAATGCAAAAGGCCATGGACGATGTACAATCGAAGTTCGCGTGCGAGCGAATTTCCGAAGACACGAGCGTGACGTCGCGCTGTTTCAACGCTGATAAAGATTTCGCCATGTTGAAACGTCAGCACGTCCGTAGGTCCCGTTTGATTGAGGAATTGCCGATGCAACGACGCCATTCGACGATCCGAGACAAGCCAAACGAAAATCTCGCTCAGCCTGGTTAGGTCCGTCGGTTCCCGCTTGCGCAGTCGCAGACACGCACGCAGCGCTTTCGCCGCGAACTTTTCGAGATCGCCAACGTTAATAGGAACAGTTCGTTGCAGATTGCGAACGGTGATCTGCGGAAGTGCTGCAGGGTTTGGATCGCTCCTCATCGAATTCGCCAACTGTAGGGGAGGCTGACAGCTTCCCCTACAGAACATTCCGTTGTTCGCGTTCATCGGGAGGTTTCCTTCTCTGGCTGCGCCCGCTTTGCATCAAGAGCTTTAAGGAGCGCATAGACCATTTCAAGTTTCGGCGTGTTTGCGCCGGCAGCAGCAGCGCGGCGCAGCGGCTCGCCCCAAATCGCTTCGACCTCGAGTGGCTTGCCCGCCCTCCAGTCAAGCAATGTGGAAGGTTTGTACGCGCTCATGTTTTCTGTGCGTTTGATTTGCTCAAGAGCCGCGGCGCTCTCCAGCGCGTGTCCGCATTTGTTTGCCGCATCAATCACCTCATTCATCAGGCCCAGGGTCACGCGATACAAAACTTCATCGGCAAGAATGGCAGCGGTATCGAGTCCGCCGGCGAGGATCGACAATCCGTTAAAGGGAATATTCCACACAAGCTTGCGCCAATGCTCGAGCGCAAGGTCCGCGGCGATGCCGCACTTGATTCCGCAGGCGGAAAACTGCGGCGATCGCATGTATGCGTTCGCCTGGTTTGCGACCGTACTCGCCGATCACAATATGCCCGTAATCGTAACACTCGATTTCCGTGCGCGAAACGCGACTCAAACAAATGAAGCAAAGACCACCCAGCATGCGTTCCGCTCCAAAATGCGCGGCGAGAAATTCTTCATTGCCCATGCCGTTCTGCAAGGTGAGGAGCATCGTCCGCTCACGCAGAAGCGGGGGGAAAAGATCGACGAGATCGGCATTGGAAATCGCCTTGACGGCGATCAGGATCAAATCGCACGGGCCGATTTCCTTCGTTGAGTTGTAACAGTTTACTTTTGCGACTCGGAAATTCTCACCTCTGCCGCGGACGTATAAACCCTTCTTTCGCACCTGGGTCAAATCGCCGCGCATCAAGAAATGCACGTCACTCCCGCCGTAGCCGAGTCTTGCTCCATAGTAGCCACCGATTGCTCCCGAACCGACTACTGCGATGCGCAAGCCCATTTAAGAGGTGTCTCGACTCTGCTCGACATGACAGGAACGAAATCACTAAACCATTAACCGTTTTCACGCCGGCGGTCTCAGTTCTGCCTGAAAATTCCGCGTGATCAAGCGCGCGCCTTTGTTGAACGTAAAATACGCCCACGCCCATTGGAAAAGCACTGCGAGGCGGTTGCGAAAGCCGACCAGAAAAATAATGTGCACAAAAAGCCAGACGAGCCACGCCGGAAGCCCGCTCAAATGCACGATATTTAAATCCGCGACGGCTTTGTTCCGTCCAATCGTTGCCATGCTTCCTTTGTCCCAATAGCGGAAACGCTGTGGTTTGCGTCCCTCGATCATTGCTAAAATGTTGCGCGCCGCGTGACGCCCCTGCTGCATGGCGACTGGTGAAACTCCCGGTAAAGGCTGCCCAGTCTGATGTGAAAAATTTGCGAGGTCGCCAATCACCTGGACCTCGGGGTGTGCGGGAATTGTAAGATCGTCGTTCACGATGACCCGGCCGACTCGATCGACCGGCGCGCCGAGTGTTTTTCCAACGAATGAAGCGTTGTTACCCGCAGCCCAGATTTTAACGCGGCATGGAACAAATTCGTCGCCTACCTGCACTCCGGCCTCAGTGAGGGCAGTCGCGCGCGCGCCTGTGCGCACTTCCACGCCAAGATCGACCAGTTGTTTCAATGCGCTCGCTGATAAATCTTCTGGAAAGGCAGCCAGCAAGCGCCGCTCGCCCTCGATGAGAATCACGCGTGTCTGAGATGGATCGATATGGCGAAAATCTTTGGCCAACGTGTAGCGCGCGATCTCTGCGATTGCGCCTGCCATTTCCACGCCGGTCGGTCCGCCGCCAATGATCACGAAAGTCATCGCCGCCTTCCGCGCTGCTTCGTCGGTGATTTTCTCCGCGTATTCGTATGCCATGAGAAGGCGACGCCGCAGCTCGATCGCGTCCTCGAGACTTTTCAGTCCGGGCGCCAATTTTTCCCATTCGTTATGCCCGAAATAGGAGTGCCGCGCGCCGGTGGCCAGGATTAGGAAGTCATAATCGATTTCCATCTCGATCGTCTTAATTTTTTTGGCATCGACATCAACCGATTCCACCTCGGCAAGGATTACCTCCACATTCTTGTATTTGCTCAATACAGCCCGCACTGGCGCAGCAATGTCGGCCGGTGACAGCGCGGCTGTCGCAACCTGATAGAGCAGCGGCTGAAAGAGATGGTAATTCGTACGGTCGATCACGGTGACGCGCACATCTTCGCAAGCCAGCTTTTTCGCTGCCTCCAGTCCACCAAATCCCGCTCCAACTATCACCACGTGCGGCTTTTCCGTTGGCGTGTTCTCCATGGGCAACAATTGTAGGGCGTTTCTGCGAAACGCCAATCTTCTGGCGCCTAACACAGGCGCCCACAAATCGATCCTTGTCAGCACTGCAATTTCCTCTATCTTTCGCCGCTTATGCCGAAATCGATCGCTCGCAACAAGACACGCAAAGCAGTGGCAAAACGCTTCAAGATCACCGCACGCGGGAAGGTCCTGAGAGCGCACTCTTCGCGCCGGCATTTGCTTTCATCAAAGAATGCAAAACGCAGACGCCACCTCGGTAAGGCGGCCCGGGTCCACGATTCGGATGTTGCCCGTATCAAGGCAAATCTGCCATTCGGCTAGCTGGCGGCTTCGGCTTGCCGCCAAGTCGCAAGTTACGGTGTGATCTCTCAGAGAGAGAATACCGCTTAGTACCCGGCAGGCGCGATTGCTTCGCGGCGCATCGTCGTGGTAGTAGTCGTTACCGTCGTCATTTGGCGCATGGCTTCCAGCGAGTTAGGCGCCGGCTCCGGACTATATAGATCGCGGCGATTAACGAGCGTAGTGCACGAGTTCGCCGCGGCGAAAAAAACCAAGAGCAAAACCAGCGCCAGCCATTTCATAGCGTCGATGCAAACAGAAGCATCATGGCTTGTCAATGCCCGGGTCCTTTTTTGAAAAACGCGATTGCATGAAGGCGATGTTGCGGGAAAATTCCCTTTCCGCCAGGGGCTATGGATTGAGGACTTACGAACCCCGCCAGGGCAGGAATGCAGCAACGGTAGTCTGATCCTCCTTGCCGTAGTTCTCTGGCGGGCTTTTTGGTAGGGCGCGACCGCCGGGCGCACTGCGGGCAGTTGGAATATGAAACTCCTCAAGGTGAAAACGGCGCGCTTTTCCCAAGTGGTAGAAGAATCTGGGAAACCGGAGGTTTACACGCTTTGGCAAAAACCGGCCGCCGATCGGCATTTACAATCGCAGATTAAGAATAACCGCGTCATGACGATCCAAAAGAGCGACGGCGGGACAGATTTTGGAATGGCTGGTTTCAAAGAAAGGAAAGGCGCAACTTATCTCCTGTTTCCCAAATCGCTGAAACGCTTTGCGAACAAGCGAATCGTCGGAATCGACTGGGCGCTTCTTCGTGAGTAGGGAACGTTCTGGTCCCTTCGCCACCTCGCCCATGCTGTAGTCCTCAGCGGATTTGGTGCGGTACTCCCCTCAGGGCCAATGCGCTGAGGACAGCGCACGCTACAGGAGGTCGCTCTAGCCCGGTGGCCAGGCGAGTGCGCGTTTGCCAAGCAGATGCACATGCAAATGCGGCACGCTCTCACCTGCGTCGGGTCCGCTGTTGATTACGACGCGGTAACCACTGGAAAGGTCGAGTTTCTTAGCGAGATCGCGTGCCACGAGAAGTAATTTCCCGAGTAACGCGCGGTCGTTTTCGGTCGCATCCGCCAGACGCGGCACCACCCTTTTGGGGACGATTAGCACATGCACCGGGGCTTGCGGATTCACATCGTGAAAGGCGACCGCATCGTTATCTTCCCAGATGATTTCCGCCGGAATTTGGCGCGCGATGATTTTTTCAAAAATCGTCATGGCATTTTTACGTACCTTCGCCACGCGTGCTCCCAAGGGGATTCGCGAGCAGGCGGGGCGGCAGGGACAAGTAAACTTCGGAATGAGCCGGCATTAGCGCAAGGAACAATTAAACAGCGTGACGCTCCCATTCGCCGTTAGTTTTTCGCGCACGAAACAGACGATTTCCTCACGCAGGGCGTCGCAGGCGCGCGTCCATGCTTTCACGCCGCGAAGTTGTTTCACGCAAGATTGCAGCGAGCAGAGTTGCAGGTCGTCCACGCCGGTCTCAATGAGCGTGTTGATCCGCTTTTCCAAGAGATCAAAAAACGCGAGCTCGTAACCCGTGCCCGCTTCGTAAGCAATGTCCAGCAACGAGATGGAAATGGGCGGCGGGGAAGGCGCAAAATGCGGCACGATTTCCTTATAACCGATCACTTTCAGGACGTAGCGCACGGTCTGCGAGAGCTGGCTGAAGGCGACTACGTTTTCGTCATTCCGCAGGTGCAGATAAAACGCAATGCTCTCGGTGACGTGATCGGTTAGCCACCAGCGCGGATAGCCGGCTTCATCAGCCGCCCGCGTGATCGCAGCGTGCAGCCAATCGCGATTGAACTCGAACAGTTGCCCCGAGTCCGTGCGGAGATATGGAAATTCTTCCTTAAACGCGACCATGATCCTTGTTAATTGCGGCATCGCGCGATCGAGCAGGAACGGTAGCCGACTCGCCCTGCGCTGTCTCAGGCGGAAACAATTCCCGCTGGAGCGCATTCGTCTTTACCCGGTGACCAAGCGTATGGATTGCGTCCACAAATTGATCGACATCCTGAAAGCGCTGGTAGACGGAGGCGTAACGCAAATACGCCACTTCATCGATGCCGCGCAATTTTTCGAGCACTTTGGCTCCAATGACCGAAGAAGGAACTTCGCGCCCGGTCGTTTCGAGTTCGTGGACAATTTCCTCTACCATATCTTCTAGTGTGAGAAGGCTAGTCGAACGTTTTTCAAAAGCTTTGGCGATGCTGCCGGCCAGTTTGCGCCGATCGAACGGCTCATGCGTTCTGTCACGTTTTACTACGCGCAGATCGGAACGTTCGATCTCCTCATAGGTGGTAAAGCGATATTTGCATTTCAGACATTCGCGCCGACGGCGAATGCTCGAACTATCCCGCGACTGACGGGAATCGATGACTTTGTCATCACGAGACCCGCACTTGGGGCAACGCATAGTGTCAGAGCGCTAATTAGCACACCATCAGTTGTGGCGTCAATGCTTCTTTCCGTTCTTTCTTGCTCTTCTTCGTCATCGCGTTTTGAAACCCCATATCGTAGTCAAAATCGGAGGTGGTAGGGCGCGACCGCCGGACGCGCCGCGTCGGACGGCCCGGCGGTCCATCCCTACCATTTGTGAGATAGCTGCCAGCGCTTCAGTGGCGCATTGACGCAGCCATGCGCCGAAGCTACACGAGATTTCCCATGCAGAACGCCAAGACAACCAGCGCAACCTACGGTCCCTGGCTTGTCGGTCTTGGCGCCGCGCTTTGGGGCACGGAGAGCGCGTGGCGGATCCCGCTCAACGAATTGTTCGATGCGAAGGTGATCGTTTTCTGGGAACACGTGCTCATCCTGATCATGTTCCTGCCGATTCTAATCTCGCGTTTTGACGAGATCCCTAAAATCCATGCGCGCACTTGGGGATACCTGGTTTTCTCCGGTTTCGCTGGCTCGGCTGTCGGCACAATCTTTTTCACGTTAGCGTTAAAATACGGGAACCCGACCGTGGTAAACGTGATCCTGGATATCCAGCCGGTTATTTCAACAATGGCTGCATTCCTGGTCTTCGGCGACCGGCTTGCCCCTCGCTTTTTCTTTTACGCCAGCATTGCGATTCTTGCGGGAATCTTCGTCTCGGTAGCGCATCCAGCGATGATCGGCGTCTCATTTGAGCGCGCCGGCCTGAGCCAGGGCACCGGGTTCGCACTCATTTGCGCGCTCTTCTGGGGTCTCTCGACCGTTGCCGGACGCGGCGTCATGATTGGCATGTCGCTTCGGGTCGCCGCAAGTTTGCGCATTGTCGTCGGGCTCACCTGCATGACGCTGATTCTTCTCACGTATGGCAAACTTCATGGCACCGCGCTCTGGCCGATAGCGGCGCAGACACACGCCGCAAAGGCGATCGTTTTGCTGGTTCTCCTCGCTTCGGTCTCAGGCGGAATTCCGCTCCTGATTTATTTTGAAGGACTTCGTCTCACGCGCGCATCGACGGCTGGCTATTTCGAGATGATGCAGACGCTCGCCGCCGTGTGCATCACCTGGGGCTTCTTTCACGCGAGCCTCTACCCGCACCAGGTCGTTGCAGCGCTCGTTCTCATCGCAGCGGTCGCCATGGTCCACCACGTTCAACTACAGGTCGAAGCACACGACTGATCGCTGGTGGCTTGTGGCGACTGCCCCGATCACAGGGCGGCGCTACGGTCTTCCAACAGAGAACAGAGCAAATCACAAAGCACAATCGCGCCATTTGCTCTTTGTTAGGGTGGAAATAGACTCGCTGTAGTGGCCGAGGACCATCAGGCAGAGACGAGGATATCCGGGCGCGGGTGGTCCGTAAGTCGCTGGACGGCGGTGGCGCTTGCTGTATGCGTTGCGCTACTCGCGATTTTTCATCGCCCAATTCTGCTGGCAATCGGGCGGCAGATTTTGCTCCGTTACGCCGCAAAAGAAAATCTGAAGGCCGATTTTCGTCTCGAAGGCAATCCCTTTAGCAACCTCACGTTCCGGAATTTTCGCGCATTTCCGGTTGGTCCTTCGGGAATCGAATCGATTGAGATCGATCATCTTTATCTTGATTACAGCGTGTTTGGATTTGCGCGACACGGTCGCTCCCATTTACTCGATAACGTGGAAGCGCGTTCGGCGCGCATTGTTTTAAATCCGTCCAAGGAGCCGCTGAGACCGCGTCCGCCGAAACCGCAACTAAAACTCCCGAAATTCTTTCCGGAGCGAGTCCGGCTGACAGACGCAACGCTGGTAGTCAGGAACCAACCACACGATTTTGTAGCCGAGCATATCGATCTTGATCTGAATCCACGCGGCCCGGGAGAGCTGCGGATGGCGCTGTTGCAACTGCCGGCCGGCGGTCGCTGGTCCAAAATTTCGGCGCCAGTTTCTTATGCGAACAAAAACTTAATCGTTCGCGACGTTGTCCTGAGCGATCAGGAACAAATTCAGGTTCTCGACGTTGATGCCTCGCACATCGACGCCAACACCCTCGCGATCAATTTCAATGCGGCGGTCGGGGGTGGCCAACTCTCTGCGTCGATCACATTAACCGAAGCGAAATCTTCGCTGGATACGAAGATCCATTTCGCTGCTGAAAAGATTGCGGCGGACTCCCTGAGCAAATTTGTAATTTTCCCGGCCGGAACTCTCTCGGGAGAAATCGAGCACCTCGCGGTTGATGGAACCGGGGTGATGCGCGACGTTCAGCGGCCAGAGCTCATTTTCATGAGCGGGGCTGTTGAAGTTTCAGTGGAACACGGCAGAGGGATTTTGCGGTCGGCCGACATCGTTCAGGACAAGAACGAGTTTCATGGCCGCGGGAGTGTCGAATTGCCCGCCACATTCGAAGGCTTTGGTCGCACGCCGACAACTCTGGAGGTTGCTGGCACCGCACCTGACCTTCAGCAACTAACTGCGGGAACGCCATTCCGGTTGAGCGGCTCGGCTCAATTCACCGGAAAGATCGACATCGTTAACGCCAAGATCGAAGCAAACCTTGGTGTGACCGCCACTTCGATCGGGTTTCCCGAGGGGACCATCGAGAAGATGAACGCCACGTTTCGCGCGTCCAAGGTTGTACCGCCCGCCGATAGTAAAAAGCCGTGGTTTGCAGATCTCCGCACTGCGATGGAAATCGGTTTAACCGATCTACATTACCGGGAATACGTAGTTGACTCGATCAACGCGTCGCTTAGCGGGCTTGATGATGTACTGGGCCTGGACCGGGTAAGTCTGCGCCGAAATCAAAACGAACTTAATGTTCACGGGCGATACCGGCTTCCAGAAGACCCCGGCAAGGCTTCGTCGCAACCAGCGGAGTTGGAGGTTGCCTTGAATGCGCCTGAAACCGGCGATTTTTGGGCCGCGGATTCGCCAAACACAGTGAGCGGGCCATTGCAAATGACCGCGCAGATCGACTGGAAACAAGAGATCGCCAACGGAACAGTCTCAATCTTCGGATCGAACCTCAGGATACGCGACTTGGTTTTTCGGCAACTCAGCACGCAATGCTCGGTTTCCAACAATGTGATCTACATAAAGGATTGCAGCGCGATTCTGAACGACAGCGATTTCATTAACGCGACCGGGAGTCTCAACCTACGACCGCCCTATCATTACAACGGGAAAATTTCCGCGCGCGTAGCGGATTTATCATCGCTTCAACCGGTGCTTAGCGCTTTCGGCAACGAGCGTGAGCTGGCGGGCTCATTTGCGTTGGATTGGGAGGGAAACGGGGATGCGCAGACGGTTAAAAATTCTGGGAAGCTGAAGCTCGTTTTGGGGAAGGGCCGTTACGGCAATTTGCAATCGGTTCAGGCGAATATCGATGCCTCGTACTCGCCCGAGGGTCTCGATGTCCCCATTATCTTTTTCGCGACCAACAACATGGATTTTCAGGCGATCGCCCAGGCAAAAGGCGAGACGCTGGAGATCAGCAAAATTCAACTCGACCAGGGCCAGGCGAAATTCGCAACCGGTTACGTCTCGATCCCGTTCGTGTGGGGAAATCTCGGGACGAGCGCGCCGGTCGTGCCGTCCAGCGGAAAAGTCGTCGCTACGTTTCAATCCGACAATCTCGACATCCGCAAAGTCTTCGAGGACATCGGCGTCAAACCAATGGCATCAGGGACTTTGAATGCAAAGCTCGAGGCCAAAGGAACGGTCGCAGACTTAAACGCGCGACTCGACGTGCAAATGCGCGATTTACGAAGCGAGGGATGGCCGCATCTCGAGCCGGCAACATTCGACGTTACCGCGGAAGTCGTCCACGATCGGCTCGCGATCGCAGGGAAGCTTCAACAAACTCGCATTCAGCCGTTGGAGCTAAATGCGAACATGCCGTTTGATATTCCGAAAATCGCTCGCGC
>WNFZ01003069.1_pt1 | contig 15704 bp, 13 predicted proteins | sample 5400081 | NCBI WGS metagenome assembly WNFZ01 (sample SAMN13153365, study PRJNA577476) | soil metagenome | isolation source: 80 cm soil or saprolite under grassland replicate 1 | place: USA:California | collected 2016-06-15 | reverse complement strand
CCGGCCATTCGACCATGCAGACCCCGTCGCCGTCGCGGAAATAGTCCGCCAAGCCAGCATCGCCAAATTCACTAGGATTCATGAATCGATAAAAATCAAAGTGGTACAAGTGTAATCTAGAAACTACATAAAGTTCAACCAGGGCGTAACTCGGGCTCTTTACCACCCCCTCGACACCGAGGCCCCGCAGCAGCGCTCGAACCAAGGTGGTCTTGCCGCTGCCGAGTTCACCGCGCAGGTAAATTCGCATGCCCGGGGCGATGCCGGCGGCCAGCAGCGTTCCCAGCCGCGACGTCGCCGCCTCGTCAGGCAGATGCGTGGTCCAGTGCATCTCCCGCGGCAGCTGGCTATGATTTGAAGAATGGGTCACATGAAAGCACCAGTCCACCGGGCGCGGCGGACGCGGGCGCACGATTTTGCGGCGCTCGCCGCGACGGTCAAGACCTGGGGACGCGAGCTGGGGTTCCAGGCCGTCGGTATCGCCGATACCGACCTGGCGGCGGTGGAGCCCGGCCTCGCCGCCTGGCTCGAAAGGGGTTTCGCCGGCGAGCTGGATTATATGCGAAAGCACGGCGTCAAAAGAACGCGCCCGGCGTCGCTCGTTCCCGGAACGCTGCGCGTCATTTCGGCGCGAATTGACTACCGTCCCGATGCGGCCGACAGCTGGAGCGTTCTCGCCGACGGCAGCAAGGCGTTCGTCGCTCGCTATGCTCTCGGGCGCGATTACCACAAGGTGCTGCGGGGACGCCTGCGGCGGCTTGCCGGAAGAATCGAACGCGAAATCGGCGAATTCGGCTACCGCGTGTTCACCGACTCGGCGCCGGTGATGGAAGTGGAGCTGGCGCGCAAGGCGGGGCTCGGCTGGAGGGGAAAGCACACGCTGCTGCTCTCGCGCGAGGCGGGCTCGTTTTTCTTTCTCGGCGAGATCTATACGGATCTTCCGCTCCCGGTGGACGCTCCGGTGGGCGAACATTGCGGCACCTGCGCCAAGTGCATCGACGTCTGCCCGACGCGCGCGATCGTCGCACCTTACACGCTGGATGCGCGGCGCTGCATTTCCTACCTGACCATCGAGCTGAAAGGCAGCATTCCGCTGGAGCTCCGGCCGCTCGTCGGCAACCGCGTCTTCGGCTGCGACGACTGCCAGCTCGTCTGCCCCTGGAACCGCTACGCGCAGGTCACGCCGGAGCCGGACTTCCGGGTGCGCAACGGCCTGGACAGCGCCGAGCTCGTCGAGCTTTTCGCTTGGCCCGAGAGCCAGTTCCGCGAGCGCATGGCAGGCAGCGCGATCCTGAGAATCGGCTACGAGCGCTGGTTGCGCAATCTCGCCGTGGGACTCGGCAATGCACCCAAGGAGGAGCGCGTGGTCGCCGCGCTGCGTTCGCGCGCGAGGGACCCTTCAGCGCTGGTGCGCGAGCACGTCGCCTGGGCGCTCGCGCGTCATGCAGCGAGCTGACTGGAGCCCTTCGCGTGTCGCGATCCGAGGAACCCCGTGGCGCCCGCCGAACCGAGGCGGGACCCGGTAGGAAAAAGAGCTCCGGCGTCCGGGATGTGTTTGCTATAATGTTTTCGATCGTCATCCACCCCGTCCGCAGATTTCCCGCCATTGACTGACGACTCTTCGGCCCGGACCCGGGGCGGAAGGAGAAAATCCGTTTGCCGAGTTTTACCGAACTGGGCCTGCTACCCGAGCTGTTGAAAACAGTTTCGGAGCAAGGCTATACCGAGCCGACGCCGATCCAGGCGCAGGCGATTCCTCTGGTCCTGCAGGGACGCGACGTCATGGGCGGCGCCCAGACCGGAACCGGCAAGACCGCGGGCTTCACGCTGCCTCTGCTGCAGCGCTTCGCGCGACACGCCAACACCAGCGCCTCCCCTGCGCGGCATCCGGTGCGGGCCCTGATCCTCACGCCCACCCGCGAGCTCGCCGCGCAGGTCGAGGAGAGCGTGCGCATCTACGGCAAGTACATCGGCCTGCGCAGTACCGTGGTATTCGGCGGCATCGACATGAAGCCGCAGACCGCGGCGCTTCGCCAGGGCGTAGAGTTCCTGGTGGCCACCCCCGGGCGGCTGCTCGACCACGTGCAGCAGAAGACGGTCAACCTGCAGCAAGTCGAGGCCTTTGTGCTCGACGAGGCCGACCGCATGCTCGACATGGGCTTCATTCCCGACGTGCGCCGCATCATGGCGCTGCTGCCCACGCGGCGCCAGAACCTGCTGTTCTCCGCCACGCTTACCGGGGAAATCCGCGTTCTTGCCGATTCGTTCCTGCGCGACCCGGTCCTGGTGCAGGTGGCGCGGAACAACGCCGCGGCCGAGTCGGTCACGCACCTCGTCCACCCGGCAAGGCGCGAGCGCAAGCGCGAGCTGCTTTCGTACTTGGTTCAATCGCGCGATCTGCGCCAGGTTCTGGTGTTCACATCGACACGCATCGGCGCGAATCGCCTCGCCTACCAGCTCAACCGCGACGGCATTCACACCGCCGCCATCCACGGCGACAAGAGCCAGCCCGAGCGGCTCCAGGCGCTCGCCGCTTTCAAGGAGGGCAAGGTGCGCGTGCTGGTGGCGACCGATGTCGCCGCGCGCGGCCTCGACATCGAGGACCTGCCGCACGTGGTGAATTTCGAGCTGCCCGGCGCGCCCGAGGACTACGTGCACCGCATCGGCCGCACCGGACGGGCGGGGGCGAGCGGCGAGGCGATCTCGCTCGTATGCGCCGAGGAGCACGAGCGGCTCGAGGCGATCGAGAAGATGATCCGGATCGGCATCACGAGAAAAATAGTCCCGGGCTTCGAGCCCGATCTCAGAGCGGCGCCCTTGATCATGGGTTCGGCAAACGGCCGTCGGAACCCGGGTGCGCGCGAGCGCCGGCCGCGACGCGGCGGCGAAGAGCGCGACCGGCTGACGCGCGCGAAGCACGGCGCGAAAAACCTCGATCCGATTTTCAGCTCTCCCTACGAACCGGAGAAGGCGGCGCCCGCCGCGCCCCGCGCCTCGGCTCCGCAACGCTCGCCGCGCCAGGTCGCCGCGCTCCTTGGCGGCCTCCCCAGGAACAAGTAAGCGCCGCTAACTTTCCCGGCGGAACGGGCTGCGCTCGTTCAACTCGTCCACGTAGCGCTCGATCCCCGCCGTCTCTTGCGCGAGAAATTTTTCCACCGCGCCAGAGAACTCCGGGTGCCGCAACCAGTGCGCAGACCAGGTCTGGGTCGGCATGAAGCCGCGCGCGAGCTTGTGCTCGCCCTGCGCGCCCCCCTCGAAGACCCGGATGCCGCGCTCGATGCAGAACTCGAGCGCCTGGTAATAGCAGACCTCGAAATGCAGCAGCGGGACGTGGACGACCGAACCCCAATAGCGCCCGTACAACGCCGTCGGCGAGTAGATGTTGAGGGCGCTTGCGACCGGCTTGCCGTCGAGCTCGGCAAGCACCATGAGCACGTGCTCGGCTAGCGTCTCTCCGAGGCGCCGGAAAAAGGCGAGGTTGAGATAGGGCGTCGAACGGTGCGCGCGGTAGGTGCTGTTGTAGCAGCGCGTGAAGAAGCTCCAGTGCTCGTCGCGAATCTCCCCGCCGGCCAGCCGCCGCAGGCGCACGCCCGATTCCTGCACCCTGCGCCGCTCCTGGCGGATTTTCTTGCGCTTGGCCGAAGCGAGCTCGGACAGGAACTCCTCGAAACTCGCGTAGCCGCGGTTCTCCCAATGAAACTGTACCGAGCGGCGCAGCATCATTCCCGCCGCTTCCATCTCGCGCGCCTCGGGCTCGGTCGGGAACAGCACGTGCAGCGAAGACGTTTCGCGCGCGAGCCGGATCGCGGCGCGAACGAGGAGCGCCCGCGTGGCCGCGTCGCCCGCAAGCAGGCGGGGTCCCGTGACCGGAGAAAACGGGATCGCGCCGAGCAGCTTGGGATAGTACGCAAGTCCGTGACGGTGATAGGCGTCGGCCCAGGCCCAATCGAAAACGTATTCCCCGTAGGAGTGGGACTTGAGGTACAGGGGCATCGCGCCGGCGAGCGATTCGCCCTGCCACAGGGTGAGATAGTGCGGCGTCCATCCGGTGGGCTCGCAGGCGCACCCCGTCTCGTGCAGGGCATGGAGAAACTCGTGGCGCAGGAACGGCTGCTGGCCGACAAGCGCGTTCCAGGCCCGCGGCTCGACGGCCGCGAGCGTGTCGACAAGCTTGACCGTGGGCGTGTCTTCCTTCAATCGGTGCGGTCCAAAGCGGCCCTCGCGGCGGGCCGATCTTAGAAGTCGATGTACGCCTGCGGCCTCGGGCGGCGAATGCCGCTATGGTAAACTTGCCGCATGGCGAGCATCGTCAAGATAGCGATTGCCCAGATCAATTGTACTGTGGGCGACCTCGCCGGCAACGCCGCCAAGATCCTCGAGTATTGCGAACGGGCGCGCTCCGCCGGCGCGGCCCTGGTGCTCACGCCCGAGCTCGCGTTGTGCGGCTACCCGCCGGAAGACCTGCTCCTGCGCGACGGCTTTTATCGCGACTGCAAGGCCGCGCTCGAGGGCCTGGCGCGCAAGGTGGCCGGCATCACGCTCGTCGTGGGGCATCCGCATCAATTCGAGGGGAAGCGCCACAATGCGGCGTCGGTCCTGCGGGACGGGCGGATCGTCGGTACCTATCACAAGTATACGCTGCCGAACTACACCGTTTTCGACGAGGAACGCTACTTCGAGCCCGGTGACCGTGCCTGCGTGTTCACGGTAGGGGAGACCCGCTTCGGCGTGAACATCTGCGAGGACACCTGGGGCGATCAGGGACCGCTCACCACCCGGCCGCGCGCCGACAAGGTGAGCGTCGGCATCAATATCTGCGCCGATGCGTGGGAGGCGAAGGCGCCCCGGGCCGCGCGCGAGGCGGGCGCGCAGGTGCTGCTCGTGCTGAACGCCTCGCCCTATCACATGCGCAAACAGGAGTCCCGTTACGACGTGATGCGCGAGCGGGTATCCGAGACCGGCATGGCGCTCATCTACGCCAACATGGTGGGAGGCCAGGACGAGCTGGTTTTCGACGGCGCCTCGTTCGCCCTCGACCGCCGGGGAGAGGTGGCCTGCCGGTTGCCGTCCTTCGAGGAGGCGCTGGGATTCGTGACGGTTGCCGACGGCGAACCGCAGCGGGGAAAGGCCGCGAAAGACGAGTCGCTCGAGTTCGAGGTGTACAAGGCCCTGCGCCTCGGGGTGCGCGATTACGTCGGGAAGAACGGATTTCCCGGGGCGCTCGTCGGCCTATCCGGAGGAGTCGACTCGGCGTTGACGCTGTGCATCGCCTGCGATGCGCTCGGACCGGAGCGGGTGCGCGCGGTCATGATGCCTTCGCAATACACCTCCGATATGAGCCTCGAAGATTCCCGCGAGCTCGTCAGGAACCTCGGGGTGCGCTACGACGAGATTCCGATCGGTCCGGTGTTCGATGCGTTTCTCGCGTCGCTCGCAACAGAATTCAGCCGCCTTCCCCCCGACGCGACCGAGGAGAACCTCCAGGCGCGCATCCGCGGCACGCTGCTGATGGCCTTGTCGAACAAATTCGGCGCGATCGTCCTGACCACCGGCAACAAATCGGAGATGGCGGTCGGCTATGCCACTCTCTACGGCGACATGGCGGGAGGGTTCGCGGTCATCAAAGACATCCTCAAGACGCTGGTGTACCGTCTGTGCCGGTATCGGAACGGCGTCAAGCACGTCATTCCCGAACGCGTGCTGACCCGCGCTCCCTCCGCGGAGCTCAGGCCCGACCAGACCGACCAGGACACCCTGCCGTCGTACGATGCCCTGGACGCCATCATTTCGGCGTACATGGAAAACGACATGAGCCCTTCCGAAATAATCGCGCAGGGCTTCGACGCCGGTGACGTGAAGCGGGTGGTCGAGATGATCCATCGCAGCGAGTACAAGCGGCGCCAGGCGCCGATCGGAATCCGCATCACGCACCGGGGTTTCGGCAAGGATTGGCGTTATCCGATCACGTCGCGCTACCGGGAGCCCTACGAATAGCGGGCGCGGCCGAGTTCGACCGCCGTTTGTTATACTGGCGCGGGAGTCAAGGCAGGAGAACGGCCATGAAGAAGATCGAAGCGGTCGTGAAGCCCTTCAAGCTCGACGAGGTGCGTGAAGCCCTGGCCGAAGTCGGGGTTACGGGGCTGACGGTGACGGAGGTGAAGGGCTTCGGTCGCCAGAAGGGCCACACCGAGCTCTACCGCGGCGCGGAATACGTCGTGGACTTCCTGCCCAAGGTCAAGATCGAGGTCGTGGTGACGGAAAAGATGCTCGAGGGAGCGATCGAGGCGATCGTCAAGGCAGCGCGCACCGGCAAGATCGGCGACGGCAAGATCTTCGTGACCTCGGTGGAACAGGTCGTGCGCATCCGCACTGGCGAGACCAACGAGGCGGCGGTCTAGGCCCTAAGCAGCACCAGCAGCGCGCCGCTCCCGCCCTGATTCGTCGGTGCCTGGCAGAAGGCGAGCACCTCGTCGCGTTGCGCGAGCCACTGCCGCACCTTTCCCTTCAGTACCGGCTCGCGCTTGGGCGAGCGCAAGCCCTTGCCGTGGATCACGCGAACGCAGCGCAGGCCTCGCTTGAGGCAGTCGCCGAGAAACTCCGCGAGCAGCGACCGGGCCTCGTCCCGGTTCGAGCCATGCAAGTCGACGGCGTCCTGAACGACCCAGTGGCCCCGCCTCAGTTTGTGCAGCACACTGCGGCCCAGACCGTCGCGCAGATAGAAAAGCTCCTCGCCGGTTTCGATCGATTGGTCCAGTGAAATGGGGCCGGTCAAGCTTTCGGCGAGCGTATCGTGCACGTCGAGAAGCGACTGGACCGGCAACGGCAGCGATCCGGCTTCAGGCCGCACGCGGGCCTGCGATCGCAGAGGCGTGGCATCGCGCACCGCCTCGCGAAACAGCGCAGCCGCGTCTTCCGGCAGGCTCTTCTTCGTGGGCTTGCGCATGGCCGCTCCTCCCCTGTGGTGCTCAGCGCAGGCCGTCCAGGTACTTTTCCGCGTCGAGCGCCGCAATGCAGCCGCTGCCGGCGCTCGTCACCGCCTGCCGATAGACATGATCCTGCACGTCGCCCGCGGCGAACACGCCCGGCACGCTGGTCGCGCTGGCGTTGCCCTCGCTCCCTCCGCGCGTGACGATGTATCCGCCCTTCATCTCCAGTTGTCCTTCGAAAATGCCGGTGTTCGGAGTGTGGCCGACTGCGACGAACAATCCCTGTACGCCGAGCTGTTGGGCTGCGCCCGTCCGGACGTCCTTGATGCGGATGCCGTTCACGCCCTTGGCGTCGCCGAGGACTTCGTCCAGCACGTGGTTCCAGCGCAGCGTGACGTTGCTTCGTTCGAAGAGCTTCTGCTGCAGGATTTTCTCGGCGCGGAATTTGTCGCGCCGGTGGATCACGGTGACCTGGCGCGCGATATTCGCCAGGTACAGCGCCTCCTCCACCGCGGTATTGCCTCCGCCTACCACTGCAACGTCCTGACCCTTGTAGAAGAATCCGTCGCAGGTGGCGCATGCCGAGACTCCCTTGCCCATGAACCTCGCCTCGGACTCGAGCCCGAGGTAGCGGGCGGAGGCCCCGGTGGCGATGATGAGGGCGTCGCAGGTGTATTCGCCCGCATCGCCGGCGAGCCGAAAGGGCCGCTCCTTCAGGTGTGCCGTGTGGATGTGATCGAAGATGATCTCGGTCTCGAAGCGCTCGGCATGCTTCTGGAAACGCTCCATCAGCTCCGGACCCTGGACTCCGCTGCCGTCGGCCGGCCAGTTATCCACGTCGGTGGTCGTCATCAGCTGTCCCCCCGGAGCGAGGCCCGTGACGACAACGGGTTTCAGGTTCGCGCGCGCCGCATAGACCGCCCCCGTATAACCCGCCGGACCGGATCCCAGTATCAGCAGGCGGGAATGTCTCGCTTTTTTCGACATATCAGGGTGGTTGGGACGGGGATACTCGAATTCAACCGCGGAGCGGTCCAAATTATAGCGCGGAAGGACTGCCGCTCCGGCTCTGAGGCGCGCCGTTGCGAGCCCGCCAATCGGTCCTTCCGCGGGAGTCACGGGTTGCGCACGCGCCGAAGGCAGGCCCGGCGAGTCTGATAAGATATGCGGGTCAAAGCGCCCGAAAGGAAAACGATGGCGGCCCCGGCCGGCGTGTCGATGCTGCTGCTGCGCAACGTACCGCTTTTTTCTGCATTGCCCGAGCAGCAGCTGGTCCTTCTCACCAGCGCAGTCAGCCGCAGGAGCTTTACCCGCGGCACGACCATCATTTCCGCAGGCGACGTGACGGAGTCGCTTTACGTCGTCGTATCGGGCCGGCTCAAGGTGATGATGAGCGACGACGAGGGGCGCGAGGTGATCCTCGCGATCCTGGGACCGAACGAGTTTTTCGGCGAGATGGGCCTGATCGACGACCACCCGCGCTCGGCGAGCGTGGTGGCGATCGAGGCGTGCGAGCTCCTGACCCTCTCGAAGCGCGACTTCAAGAGCTGCCTTGCGGAGAATTTCGAGATGGCCATGACCGTCATGCGCGGACTGGTCAAGCGGCTGCGGGAAGCCGACCAGAAGATCGGCAGCCTCGCCCTGATGGACGTCTACGGGCGGGTCGCGCGACTGCTGCTCGAGATGGCGGAAACCGTGAACGGTCAGAAAGTGGTGACGAAGAAGCTCGCCAAGCAGGACATCGCCAAGATGATCGGGGCCTCGCGCGAAATGGTCAGCCGGGTGATGAAGGACCTCCAGTCGGGAGGCTTCATCGAGGTTCGGCCCGGTTCGATTTTCCTGCACGAAACCATCCTGACGATCGATTGAGGGGGTCGGGCGCCAGCAGGGCGGTTCCGTCGCCGTCGAAGCCGGCCCGGAGTGCTAAAATTCCGGCATCGACCAGGACCGCCGCCCGGCGGAGCGCTGACAGGCCGCGAGCGAGTTGAAACAGAACCAGGCACCCCTTCCCGGCAAGGTTGCCGCGCTGCTGCGCGAATCGAGGCTGTTCGTCCTGGTTGCGGCTGCCCTCTATCTTTCCCTCGTCCTCACCACTTTCAACCGGGCCGACCCGGGCTGGTCGCACAGCGTAGCCGCGGGTGAGGTGCGCAACCTCGGCGGGAGGGTGGGCGCCTGGATAGCCGATATGCTGCTGTTACTGTTCGGCGTATCGGCTTGGTGGTGGGTCGCGCTCCCCGTATTCGCCGCGATCTGGACCTTTCGGCGCCTGGAGGGAGGCTTGAGCGGCGACCGGCGCTCGTTCGCCATCGCTCTCACCGGCTTTGCGGTCCTGCTGCTCGCCTCGAGCGGCTTCGAGGCCTTGCGCCTTCATTCATTGAGGATATCGCTCCCCCTCGCGCCCGGAGGGCTGCTCGGGAACCTCGTGGCGAGAGTGCTGCAGTCGGGATTCGGTTTCACCGGCGCCACTCTGATCCTGCTCACGCTTTGCGTGATGACGCTGTCCTTGTTCACCGGGCTCTCATGGTTTGCCGTCATGGAGAAGCTGGGGACGGTGCTGGAGTGCTCGTACCTTTGGACGCTCGAGAGATTGCGGGGCTGGCAGGACAGAAAAGCCGGGGCAATCGCCGCGGGCAAGCGCGAGGCGGCGGTGGGGGAGAAGCGCGGGCTGCTGATCGAGGATCACCCGCCGATCCGGATAGAACCCCCCGTGGTGGAAATTCCGAAATCCTCCAGAATGCAGAGGGAGAGGCAGGAGCCGCTGTTCCGCGAACTGCCCGACACGCCGCTGCCTCCCATCAGGCTGCTCGATGAAGCCGCGGGTGACGTCGAGGTCCTGTCGGCCGATACCCTCGAATACACCTCGCGCCTGATCGAAAAGAAGCTCGGCGATTTCGGCGTCCAGGTCAAGGTGTTCGCCGCCTACCCGGGGCCGGTGATCACGCGCTACGAGGTCGAGCCCGCCGTGGGTGTAAAGGGCAGCCAGATCGTCAACCTGGTGAAGGACCTCGCCCGCGCGCTGTCGGTGTACAGCATTCGCGTGGTCGAGACCATTCCCGGCAAGTCCTGCATGGGACTCGAGATCCCCAACCCGCACCGCCAGATAGTGCGCCTTTCCGAGATCATCAGCTCGCGCGCCTACCACGAGCTGCACACGCCGCTCGCGCTCGCCCTCGGCAAGGACATCGCCGGCAATCCGGTGGTCGCCGACCTCGCCAAGATGCCGCACGTGCTGGTCGCGGGGACAACCGGCTCGGGGAAGTCGGTTGCCTTGAACGCGATGATCCTGTCGATTCTCTACAAGGCCGAGCCGCGCGAGGTGCGGCTGATCCTGGTCGATCCTAAGATGCTGGAACTCTCCGCGTATCAGAATATTCCGCATCTGCTTGCTCCGGTCGTCACCGACATGCGGCAGGCGGCGAACGCGCTCGCCTGGTGCATGGGCGAGGTGGAGCGGCGCTACCGGCTCATGACCTGGATCGGGGTGCGGAACCTCTCGGGCTACAATCACAAGGTCGCCGACGCCGAAAAATCGGGCGCGCCGCTCATCGATCCGGACACGCTCGAATCGGGCGAGCCGCAGCCGCTGGAGAAGCTCCCTTGCATCGTCGTCATCATCGACGAGCTTGCCGATCTGATCATGGTATCGGGCAAGAAAATAGAGGAGCTGATCGCGCGCCTCGCGCAGAAGGCGCGCGCAGCCGGCGTGCACCTGATCCTCGCGACGCAGCGTCCGTCCGTGGATGTGATTACGGGGCTTATCAAGGCGAACATTCCGACGCGCATCGCCTTCCAGGTCTCGAGCAAGGTCGATTCGCGCACCATCCTCGACCAGCAGGGCGCCGAGTCGCTGATCGGGCAGGGCGACATGCTCTACCTGCCGCCCGGGGCCGGTATGTCCCAGCGGGTGCACGGCGCCTACGTCGCCGACCAGGAAGTGCACAAGGTCGTCGATTACCTGAAATCGCTCGGCCGGCCGGAGTATGTCGAGGGCCTGCTCGAAGCCGAGGAGGCCGACGGGGGCGCCGAGCCGGCCTTGAGCGAGCAGGGCGTTGAGGCGGATCCGCTGTACGACCAGGCCGTGGAGATCGTGCTGCGCACCCGGCGCGCGTCGATCTCGCTCGTGCAGCGCCATCTGCGCATCGGCTACAACCGCGCCGCGCGACTCATCGAGCAGATGGAGCAGGCGGGACTGGTCTCTGCCATGCAATCGAACGGGAATCGCGACGTCCTGGTGCCCGCGAAAGCGGAGTAGCCGGCTGCGATGGCCATCCGTTTCGTGCTGGCAGGCGCTTCTCTTGGAATCCTGCTGGCGCTTATGCCCTCGGCCGCCCCGGCGGCGGGCCTCCAGCGCTTCTCGGAGTTCATCAACGAGACCCTCACCGCGAGGGGCGAATTCGAGCAGAAAATCTTCGACCGCAACCGCAAGCTGCTGCAGGAATCGCGCGGAACGCTTGCGTTCTCGCGGCCGGGAAAATTCCGATGGAGCTACGTGAAGCCTTATGCCCAGCTCATCGTCGGCGACGGCTCCAAAGTATGGATCTACGACGAAGACCTGAAGCAGGTCACGGTGAAAAAGCTCGACCAGGCGCTGGGCTCGACGCCGGCCGCGCTGCTCGCAGGGAACAACGAGGCCATGCGGGCGTTCAACCTCTCGGACCGGGGAGAGAAAGACGGTCTTGAGTGGCTCGAGGCGCTGCCACGCGACAAGGAAAGCGGCTTCGAGAGAATCCGCATGGGCTTCAATTCTTCCGGTCTCAAAGTCATGGAGCTCGTCGACAGCCTGGGACAGACGACGGTGCTGAGGTTCGCATCGCTCGAGCGCAATCCCAGGCTGGATCCCGGGCTCTTCCGCTTCTCGCCGCCCAAGGGCGCCGACGTGATCGGCGATCTCGAATAGCCCTTCCTTCTCCCGGCGAGTGAATGACCGATCTGTTCCCCGCTCCCGTGCCGCTGCCGCCGATGGCGGAGGCCCTGCGGCCCAAGTCACTCGACGAATTCGTGGGGCAGCAACACCTGCTCGGGCCCGGCAAGCCCCTGCGTCTTGCTTTCGACTCCGGCAAGCCGCATTCGATGATCCTGTGGGGACCTCCCGGAGTCGGCAAGACGACCCTGGCGCGTCTGATGGCCGCCGCGTTCGATGCGCAGTTTATCGCGCTTTCCGCCGTGTTTTCCGGCGTCAAAGATATCAAGGACGCGGTGCGGCGGGCCGAGGAGGCGCTTGCGACATCCGGAAAGCGCACCATCCTCTTCGTCGATGAAGTGCACCGCTTCAACAAGGCGCAGCAGGACGCGTTCCTGCCTTTCGTCGAACGCGGGCTGCTCACTTTCGTGGGCGCCACGACCGAAAACCCCTCTTTTGAAGTGATCGGCGCGCTGCTGTCGCGCGCATCGGTGTATGTGCTCAAGAGCCTTTCGGGGACGGAGCTCGGAACCCTGTTCGACCGCGCCGCGCGGGAAGCCCTACCGGGACTCGCGTTCGACGCCAATGCGCGCGAGCGGGTGATCGGGCTCGCGGACGGCGATGCGCGGCGCCTCCTGAACCTGCTTGAGCTGATCCAGACCGCTGCGGCAAGCGCAGGGGTGAAGGAGATCGACGGCGACCTGGTGCAGAACGCGCTCGCGCGCAACCTGCGGCGCTTCGACAAGGGCGGTGACGCGTTCTACGAGCAGATTTCCGCGCTGCATAAGTCGGTGCGCGGGTCGAATCCCGACGCGTCTCTGTACTGGCTGGTGCGCATGCTCGACGGCGGCGTCGATCCGCTCTACCTCGGCCGGCGCATGGTCAGAATGGCGGTCGAGGACATCGGCCTTGCCGACCCGCGCGCGCTGCGCGTGGCACTCGACGCCTGCGAAACCTACGAGCGGCTGGGGAGCCCGGAAGGCGAGCTCGCGCTCGCCGAAGCCGCGATCTATCTCGCGTGCGCGGCGAAATCGAACGCGGTGTACGACGCGTATAATCGGGCCCGCGGTTTCGTGGCGGAGGACGGATCGCGGCCGGTGCCCGTGCATCTGCGCAATGCGCCGACCAAGCTCATGAAGGAGATCGGATTCGGCCGCGACTACCGCTATGCGCACGACGAAGCCGATGCGTATGCCGCCGGAGAAAATTACTTCCCGGAGGACATGCCGGAGGTGAAGTGGTACGAGCCTACCGACCGCGGTCTCGAGGCGAAGATCGCCGAGAGGCTCGCGTATCTGCGCAGCCTCGACGGCCAAGTGAAGAAAAAGAAGTAAGCATGCTCGATCCGCAGCTCCTCCGCAGCGACATCGACGCCGTGGCACGGCGGCTCGCGGCCCGGGCGTTCGCGTTCGATGTCGCCGCGTTTCAGGCGATCGAAGGCGAGCGTAAGACCGTCCAATCGCGCGCGCAGGAGCTGCAGGCGGCGCGCAATCAGTTCTCCAAACGCATCGGTCAGGCGAAGGCGAAGGGCGAGGACGCCTCGGGGCTGATGGCCGAGGCGAATCGCGCCAACGGCGAGCTCGCCGACCTCGAGCGGCGCCTGGAAGCGATCCAGACCAAGCTGCAGGATTTTCTCCTCGGCGTCCCGAATCTTCCGCACGAGTCGGTGCCTGTCGGCAGGTCTTCGGAGGACAATGTCGAAGTCCGGCGCGCCGGCTCGCCGAAAAAGTTGGGCTTTGCGCTCAAAGACCACGTCGATCTGGGCGCGGGGCTGAAAATGCTCGACTTCGACGCAGCGACCAAGATCGCCGGCGCGCGCTTTGCGTTGATGAAAGGGCCGCTCGCGCGCTTGCATCGCGCCATCGCGCAGTTCATGCTCGATGTGCACACGCAGGAGCACGGCTACACGGAGGTTTACGCTCCGTATCTCGTCAACGCCGAGAGCGTGCGCGGAACAGGCCAGCTCCCGAAATTCGAAGAAGACCTGTTTACGGTGCTGCGCACGGACGGAAAAACGGGCGAAAAGTTCTACCTGATTCCGACCTCCGAGGTGCCGGTCACCAACATCGTGCGCGACGAGATCGTGCCTCTCGAATCCCTGCCGCTGAAATTCGTCTGTCATTCGCCGTGTTTCCGGAGCGAAGCCGGTTCCTACGGCAAGGACACCCGCGGCATGATCCGGAACCACCAGTTCGACAAAGTGGAGCTGGTGCACATCGTGCATCCGGACAAATCGTACGAAGCGCTGGAGAGCCTCACTGCGCACGCGGAAGAGATCCTGAAGCGTCTGGAGCTCCCTTACCGCGTTGTGACGCTTTGCACGGGCGACATGGGCTTCCAAGCAGCAAAGACCTACGACATCGAGGTCTGGCTGCCGGGCCAGAACGCCTACCGGGAGATTTCCTCGTGCAGCAACTGCGAGGCGTTCCAGGCGCGGCGCATGCAGGCGCGCTTCCGAAACGAGAAGGGAAAGCCCGAGCTAGTGCATACCCTGAACGGTTCCGGGCTTGCGGTGGGGCGCACCCTGATTGCGATCATGGAGAACTATCAGCGCGCCGATGGCGGCGTGGACATCCCGATGGCGTTGCAGCCGTATATGGGCGGACTCAAGGCCATCGAACCGGCGCGTTGATCCTCCGCGCTGGTAAAATCCGCCCAACCGGAGAGGTGACGGAGCGGTTGAACGTGCCGGTCTCGAAAACCGGAATACGCGCAAGCGTATCGTGGGTTCGAATCCCACCCTCTCCGCCAGCGAGTCAGCAGCTTTTTTTTCCTTCTCCAGTACTGTCAGAAGAGGAGGCAAACGGATGAACACGGCAAGATCGCTCAGGGATAAATTGGCGAGAGGCGAGACCGTCTTTGGAGTCTGAGCGGCGTTACCGGACGCCTTCGCCGCGGAACTCATGTGCGTGGACGGCGTGGACTATATCTGCGTCGATCAGCAGCACGGGCTGGTGGACTACGCTGAAATGGTCGAAATGCTGCGCGCCATCGAAGGCCGGCGTACCGCCGTTCCATTGACGCGGGTACCGGTGAACCAGGCCTGGGTCATCGGCAAGGCGCTCGACGCCGGGATGCAGGGCGTCGTCGTGCCGATGGTGAACAATCGCGCGGAAGCCGCCGCCGCGGTGGCGGCCTGCCGCTACTCGCCGCGCGGCAACCGCTCCTTCGGCCCGGTCCGGGCCTCCATGGTGATGAACAGCCGTGACGTCGCCGTCATGGGGGACAGCGTCCTGTGCTTCGTCATGGTCGAGACCCGCGAGGGGGTCGAGAAGGTCGACGAGATCGCCAGCACGCCCGGGCTGGACGGGATTTACGTCGGTCCGGCCGATCTCGCCCTCGGATTGGGATTGCAGCCCGATCTCGACAAGGAAGAGCCGGAACACGTCGCGGCGGTCGAGCGCATACTCGCCGCGTGCAAGAAATACGGCATCGTGCCGGGAATTCAGTGCGGCAACGGCAAGGCGGCCCGCAGGCAGGCGGACCGCGGCTTCCGTTTCGTCACCTTCACCAAGGACTCGTCGCTGCTTCCCGCCGCGGTGGCCAGGGAGGTCGCCGCGCTCGCCGTCGGACCCGCGGTCCAGGCTGCCTCGCAGAAAGGCTATACGTGAGGGCCAACGCCAAAAGTGCGCCGCAGAAGTAACGTCACGCGCAGGAATTCAGGCAGATGTCCGACGAGCTCGATCCGAGGGCGGCAGGTGCCAGAAGGCTGAGGGACAAGGTCTGCATCGTGACCGGAGCGGGACAAGGCATCGGACGCGCTGCGGCGAAGCGCCTGGGGCAGGAGGGCGGAAAGATCGTAGTGGCAGACCGCGTCGAACCGGCAGCCGAGCAAACCGTCGGCGAGCTGCGGCAGCACGGCGTCGACGCTGCATCCG
>WNFZ01003855.1_pt1 | contig 15716 bp, 14 predicted proteins | sample 5400081 | NCBI WGS metagenome assembly WNFZ01 (sample SAMN13153365, study PRJNA577476) | soil metagenome | isolation source: 80 cm soil or saprolite under grassland replicate 1 | place: USA:California | collected 2016-06-15 | reverse complement strand
GAGCACTACCAGCAGCAGCGCCGCCGCAAACCAGCCGAGTTCCACACTGACCACCAGGCGCAAGAGACAGGCCGCCGCTGCCGGCCGCGGTGCATTCCGGTGGAACCGCCGGAAATCGGCTGAGTGCACCGGCGGCGGCCCGTGGGCCTGCTGTGCATCGAGGTCGAGGCGGCATCCGGACGAAGACAACAGGTAGCTGTGCTCAACGTGTGAGCGGCACGCCAGTGCTGGGTTGCAGGCGGTGCCTTCGGCCACCACATCTCTAGACCGCAATCGTAGCGTCGACAAGCGAGTGGCCTCCGTCGGATCGACCGATGGCCTCGGTCCTCGGTCTAATGAGGATCGAGACCCTGATTGGCGTCGGTCGCGTGATTGTCAGTTCGCGTAGCGCCGACACGTGCGGCGGTATCTTCGTTCTCGAGAGCTAGAACACAATTTACGGCACTTCACGAGAATGGTCCTCGGGTGCGCATGGGAGAGTTCGACATGCGGCTCCTGTGTTCGGCAGAGCCTCAGGAGAAGCCCAATGGCGCCAATCGCCCGCTCCGTGAAGCCGCCACTCAGCTGCGCAAATGGTCTGCGCAGTTTGGCGCCGAAACCTAACGGCCGGAGCAACCACGATGGCTGGGACGATGTGCACCTGAGGCCGACGGGACTCGCGCGCGAGCGGCGATCGCCGCAAAGGCATCGTGACGAGGCTCAGGATTCTCGCTCCAACGAAGCAGGCGGCCGACTGGGACCGAAGCCTCAGACATAGGCGCGCGTCGAGCGACGCGACATTTCGGAGACGTCTGAGCGACGCGATCGACCCAGCGATCGGGTCTGGCGCCAGCGGCACGCTGACACGAGCCCACACCTCGACTGCGAGTGCGCGATAACAACATACTCATCTCTCAGTGCCTCCTTTTCCGCAAGTGCTGCGCTTCAGCGGCGAACTATGCGACATCACCGGGGGCTTGCGGCAAGGGGACCTGCGGGCTATAGATTTAGGGAGGAGGGGGGACTTGCGAAGCCGGCGCCCGCGTTAACAGTTTGACGAACGAATCTACGCTCTGGCGTTAACAGGTGGCGAAACGTTGGGTTTGCACTCCACCCCGACGTGCGGAACTTCTTCTATTGGCCACTGTTCACTCGAGACGAGCAAGGCCTGCCGCAACGTTCGGCGACATGGTCTCCAAGAGCCGGAGCGGAATAGTTTCGCCGGGTCTTGCCGTAATGCGCAAGACGCGTACTCCGTCCTCTGGTCGAACGAGTGGCGGTTCATCGGAGAACAGGAAGTCGACAACTGCGTTACCCGAGTCACACGGATCTGAAACTCCACCAATCGCCGCCGCTCGTTGTCCGCCTAACGCGGTAACCCCCCAGACAAACGTGAAGAAACCCAGGAGAACCACGCGTAAAAATAGCGAAGTCCAGCGTCCTGGCGGGGTCGTGCTCACAGTTTCGACGGGGACGTCGGACCCACGGCCGGTCGGACAGAAATGGTCCAGTCGCCACCGGCGCGCAGGCGAAAGTAGTGGCGATTTCCCGTAAGCTCGCGGCGAGGAATCGTCACGTCGGACTCGTATGGGCCGACTGTGGCTACTACGTTGTAAGAACGCACGCTCGTTCCGCAGTCGTCGCTCATGATCCTGATCCATTTGAGCGTGCCGCCATCGGAGAGGACCACCCGAAATTCACCAGATCCCTGGTGGCTGAGGTGAACGGCAATCGAACGAGTCCCCGGGCTGGTGAACATTGGGCGTAGCCGCGACGGGCATCAGCGCCGGTATCCAGATGTGGAGCCGGCCGGGCGGCGTCATGGCCGGCGGCGCCACGATGACCGGCACCGTGAGCGACGGCACCGAAGTAGAGGTGATCGGCGAGGCCGAATTCCTTGGGCAGAAGTATTTTCAGATCCGCGAATCCTCGAAGGAGGGCTGGGTCGACGGGCGCCTCTTAGAGCTGCGGTAGTGGAATCACCGGCATGCGTTCGTTGCCGGAGGCGAGGCGTGCGACCAGCCCACGCCCCAGCACCGCTCCGTCATACGTCAGCAGTCCATCGCGATAGCTGAAGCTTGTCACGCCACCATCGTGCCGCAGCACACCGCTGGCGCGTCCGGCATTGTCACCGTAAACCAGCAGCGTTAGTGGCTCGCCGTCATGCTGGCCGACCCACTCTTCTTCTGGACCCAGCGGCAGCACTGCGCCACCGCGCACGAAGAGTGGTATGTGCTCGAGCGTGACCGGTATGTCCTGCCATTGCGAGCCTGACCACGGCTGACCGGTCCAATAGTCGTACCACGTACCCGGGGGCAAATAGACCCGCAATGCGTCGACGCCAGACTCGGTGACTGGACACACGAGCAGGTCGGGACCCAACAGGTACTGGGTATCAGCAACCCAGGCATTCGGATCAGTGCGATCAAGCATGACCAGGGCACGCATCGCCGGCATACCCGTCAAAGAGGCCTCATGGGCGCACGAATACAGATACGGAATGAGCCGATAGCGCAAACGAGCAAAGTCCCCGAAGATCCGCTCGGCCTGCTCGCCGAAAGTCCATGGCTCGCGTTGAGTCGTGCCGTGCGCTCGCGAATGTGAGCTCAACAAGCCCCACTGTGCCCAGCGTACATATAGCTCGGGGTCAGGCCGGCCCTCGAACCCGCCGATGTCGTGGCTCCAGAAAGCCGCACCCGACAGGCCAAAGCTCAAGCCGCCCCACAAAGTGCAGACCATCGAGGCATAGTTGCACAACTGGTCACCACTCCAGCTCACGGGGAAGCGCTGTATGCCGGCCCAACCCGAGCGACCCCAGACTAGCGGCTCCGCGCCTAGCTCAGCGAAGGCTTCGTAGAAGCACGCGTTGTAGAGGAGCGGATAGGCATTGTGCAATTGGCGGCCCGTCATCCCATTGGCGAAGATCGCGTCCTCGGCGATTGCCTCGCCAAAGTCAGTCTTGAAGGCCGCCACACCCTGCTGAATCAAGGTCTTTAGTCGCCCTTTGTACCAGCGTCTCGTCTCGGGATTGGTGAAGTCGACGATGGCAGCGCGCCGCGGCGGGTTGCCTGGCACCGTCGGGACGTAGCGGTACACATCTCCGCTCGAGGTGCGCGCGAAGTACCCGTTTTCAGCACCGGTCGCGAACACTTCGCTATCCTCGGGAATCCAGGGCTGGACCCACAACGAGACGCGAAAGCCCTGCGCCCGCAAGCTTGCAAGGTGCAAATTCGGTTCCGGGAATCGAGCTTCGTCCCACATCAGATCGGCGAACATTCCGGGGCGCAGCCAGCCGGGATCGAGGTGTATGACATCGGCCGGAATGTGTCGCTCGCGTAGTCCGTGGGCGACATCTTCAACTTCCTCCCAGCTCCGGTATGTGACGTACGACATCCAGAAACCGAACGACCAGCGAGGCGGCACCGGCGCTCGCCCAGTCAGCGCGGTATAGCGCTCCAGAATCGCGGGAAACTCGGGGCCATTGATCAGGAACAGGTCTAGCCGCGGTCCCTCCGTCTCGAACGAGAGTGAGACGCTGCTTTCCTGGCCACTGCCGAAATCCCATGTCACCCGCTGAGTGGTATGCACGAAACACCCGTAGCCCGCGGTCGATAGATAGAGCGGCACGTTCTTGTAAGCCCGTTCGTTCGAAGCACCCCAGGTGTTCCAGTTCCAGCTCTCGATCAGACGGCCGCGTTTGTCGAGCGGCATGAACTTCTCGCCGAGGCCGAAGATGTGCTCGTGTGGACCGAGAGCGAATGCTTCGTAGCAGCAGTTGATTCGACCGGCGAGGTCTCGCGCGTAGCCGAGCCAGCGGGTGCGGCGCCAGCCACGCAGGTTGGTGTCGGTCCGATGCTCGCCGACCACCAGCCGACCGCGCGTATCCAGAACCCGCAGTTCCCACGGCTGTCGCCTGATGGCTGCCGTCAAGGCGCCGAACTTGACTGTGATGTGCTCCGAGCCCTCCTCCACATCGACCGAGACAGGTTCGAGCTGGTCGGCGACCAGGATCGGCACGGGCAGCTCCACCGGAGGCGGTGCATCCGGAGGGACCAAAGTGAGTCGCAGCACGCTGCTGGAGCATGCTGTCAGCACGACTGAGCACACCTCGCCGTGATTGGTAAGGCAGGTAAAGACCACACGCGGACCCTGAACAGCGACGTTCGTGACCTGGTCCACGAACTGCATCTCGGCCTGCTCCGGCCAATCACCCAGCAGCCCGCCGAGCTGCATCATCGGGTTGCGGCCAAGCGCTTCGCCGCTGCTAATGCTGTCTACCCCTTCAGTCCCTGGGTGGCGATACCTTCGATGATGAAGCGCTGCAGCACCAGATAGATGACGACTACAGGCACAATGGCCATCACAGCCGCGGCCGTGTACAGGTCGTACTCGACGAAGTATTCGCCAATGAACTCGACCAGGCCGATCGTGACTGGGTACATATTGGCGCTCTGGGCAACTACAAGCGGCCACAACAGATCGTCGTAGCGGAAGATGAAGACCAGCAGCGCCAGGGCCGCCATGTTCTGTTTCACCAGCGGCACGACCACACGCCAGAACGTCGTCAAGTCCGAGGCGCCGTCGATGCGCGCGGCGTCGAGCAACTCACTCGGCACCGCGTACATCGCCTGACGCATCAGGAACACGCCGAATGGGCTGATCATCCAGGGCAGGATCATCCCCCAGTAGGTATTGACCATCGGTATCCGCAGCAGGTCCTGTAACTGGATCAGCAAATTGAAAAGAGGCAGCAGGTACGTGACGAACGGCACCATGGTCGCCGATAGGACGATCCAGAAGACCGCATTGCCCAGCCTGGATGGATGCTTGATCAGTACGAAACCGATCAGTGCACTCGTAAAGACGTCGATCGTGGTCACCGCGCCGGAATAGACGAATGAGTTCAGGAAGAAACGCGCGAATTTACCGCTCCAGACGCGTGCGTACGCATCGAGCGTGAAGGAGTGGGGCCACCAGGTGGGTGGGATGGCGCGAATCTCGACGACGTCTTTTACCGATGCGGAGATCACCCAATAAAAGGGAAACGCGAAGATGATGCCGAAGCCCAGCAGCACCAGGTACAGCAGCATCCGCCCCGACCTCCGCTCGAGCCAGGCGAGCGGCGCCACGGCGGGTCGGCTGAGCCGCGCTGTTGCGGCAGTCGTCTGCAGCCCGGCCATCAGAATTCGTATTTCACACGGAGGAAGCGGTACTGAAGGTAGCCGATCGCGACCATGATGCAGAAGAAGATAGCCGCGTTGGCGCTGCCCAGACCTTCGTATTGGTTCGTAATGGCCGTCTTGAAGATGTGAAAGGACATCACGTACGTCGCGAAGTTCGGCCCACCACGATCCAGACCGGTCGTGCCGGTCTGTGTCGTCATCACGTACACCGAGGTGAACTCGAGCATCGCGCCAATGGTGGTAATAACCACCACAAAAGCCATGGTCGGCATCAGCAGCGGCACGGTGATGCGCCAGAATCGATGCCAGGCATTGGCTCCATCGATTGCCGCTGCCTCATAGAACACAGCGGGAATGCTTTGCAGGCCGGCCAGAAACAGCACCATCGCATAACCGCTGATCTTCCAGATGCGCAGGATCGCCAGCGACGGCAACGCCCAGTCCGAGGAGTTCAACCAGCGGACTGGGCCCAGCTCAAAGAAACTCAGCAGCACGTTGAGCAGCCCCTGGTTACCTGGCAAATACATGTAGCGCCACACCAGCGCCACCGCGACCAGCGGCACGATGAATGGCACGAAGTACATGCTGGTGAAGAAGCCGCGGACTGTCAGGTTCTTCAAGCCGTTCAGCACGACGGCCAGAGAAAGTCCCAGGACAACCACGCCTGGCACCGTAAGCCCAACGAACGTGAACGTGACGGTGAGTGATTTCCAGAACAGCGGGTCATCGAACAACAGGAACCGGTAGTTCTCCAGACCGACCCAGTACTGCTCACCAGGCCGTTTGAATTGCAGACTGAGCCAGAACGTCTGGAAGATTGGCCACCAGATCAGCAAGCCGAAGAACGCGATGCAACCGGCCAGGACGACACGCGCCAGGCCACTCCGCGGCAACCAGCTTTCGGCGAACATGTCAGCGTCCGATGACGCGCGTGGTCAGCCCTCGGGCTTGATCCATTCGGGATGCGCCTTGTAATCCTCGGCACTGAGAATCGACCACTGCGGATTGGTCTTCAAATAATCGTTGGCTGCCTTTTCGACTTCCGCCAGGATCTGCTTCGGGTCAGCCTTTTCATCGCGGATTGGCGCCCACGGTCGAGCGAGGATGGTGCCCAGTTCGATCGAGTTGAAGCCGTAGTCGAGGTTGTTGCCCGGCTTCATCTTCTTGGCGAGCGGGGCCCACTTGTTGCCGCCCTTGTCTTCAGAGAACTCGGACATCGTCCACATCGACTTGAGGCTGGGCTGCACTCCACGCAACGTGCAGTAGCGCTTCAGGTAATCCGGACCCACCAGATAGCGCCACAACTTCCACGTGGCCTCGACCTGCGCCGGGTCCGTCGATTGCGTGGTCGCGCAAAAGCCGACGTCCGGTCCCGCGGCACCCAGCGGCCAGTCCTTCTTGGACGGATCAACCTGCGGCGTCATCTTGATGCCGTAGTTGTTCATCTTGTACTGCGTCTCGAAGAAGCCGTTGTTCCACGTCCATGCAAACGTCGTTACGGCTCGCCCTGTACCAAACTTCTCCTGGTACGTTACGCCGTCCCGCGCGTCGAGCTTGTGGACGTCATAAAAATCCAGAGTCCATTTGATCGATTCATACTCGAGGTCACGCGCAAGCTGCACGCGGTCCTTGGTGGGGAATACGTTGCCGTCCTGCCAGCCGCCCATCTGAATGCGGTAGTCCGCGCGCAGGCTGTCCTCGGTACCATAGATCGCGAAGCCGGTGCGTTCGAGTGTGTTGCCTTTCCAGACCGTGACGTCCTTGGCCCATTTGATGAATTCATCCCATTTAGTTGGGATTTGATCCGCGGTGATCTTGAGTTCGTCCAGAAGCGTCTGGTTGTAATACAGCACGCCGCCAAACGTGCCGTTCGGCAGGCCAAAATACTCGCCCTGACCGGCGCCCGGCGGCAGCTTATACAGATCGCCAACTTTGGCACCCATCTCGTCGCGTACGTTCATGACAGAAGCGGGGATCGGCAGCAGCGCTTTGTTCTTCCACAATGTGTCTTCGAAGGTCTCGTCGATCGAAGTCAGGTCGGGCGCGTTGCTAGCCGCCTTTGCTGCCAGGAGCTTTTGCTGGATCTGCGCCTCCGGCACGAACTGGATCTCGACCTTGATCCCCGGATTCTTCGACTGGAACTCCGGGATAGCTTGCTGCTCGGTCATGTCGTTGATGCTGCGGCGGTCGGTGAACCAGGCGGTGAGCTTGATCTCCTTGCCGCCCGCCACCACGGCTGGTGCCGCGGTGGATGCTCCGGCCGGCTTGGCGGGCGCCGCGGTCGGGGCCGCCTGTGGGGCGCCACCACACGCGGCAATGAGCGACATCGCGGCTCCGGCGCCAAGGACCGTGGCGGCCCGCAGGAACATGCGCCGACTCACAGTTCGGTTGTCCATCACATGACCCCCTCAGATATGGGCTTTTTCGACGGGCTGTTGGCCGTTGGTGGATCGCTCCTCAGCCCACGCTTTGAGCGGCACGTCTTCCGTGTCCTTCAGCAGCCAGTAGCGCGATGAGGGCTCGAAGTCGGGGTCACCTCCCAGCGGATCCACGCCGGGTGGCAGCCCACCCAGGAGTTGACGGCGAATTGGTGAGCTGCGTGCGAGCAGCTCCTCGTGCTGCTGGATATAGTCGGTGGGCCGTAGCCAGCGGTAGTGGTAGCCAACGTAGAACACTTTGCGGACTCTGTCCGAAAGATTGGGCGTCACGCAGTGCCACACCTGGGTTCGCCACAGCATGGCGGTGTTGGCGGGCACGTTCAACTCGATGAACTGGTCCGCCGGCACGCGGAAGTCCATGTCGCGCAGCTCCTGGGGCTTGCGAAGATGACTACCCGGGACAAGGCAGATAGCGCCCGAGTTTCGCGCTGACAGGTCGGACAGGTAGTAGCCGACCTTGATCTCCATGAACGGCAGCAGGCCATCGCGGGACGGCGCCTCGAACAGATACGGCCCCGCCAGATCGGGGTGCCAGACCAGGTTCTTGTACCCCGCAGTGTGATCGGCCCCAGAACCTCTCCCGAGCTCGCCGGCGTCCAGACCCTCGGGGTACGGCGGCCGGTAATCGAGGTGTGTCGTTCGAATCTGGATATTCCAGCCGATGGCGTCCACCACCAGCGGCAGCATCCTTGGATGATCGATCAGGTCAAGGAATGCCTCGTGTTGAGTCAAGGCGTTCCGAAGCGCAAACGGCTCATCCGACCGCAGCCCTTTCGCAGTGCGAACCCGCCCCGCGACCTCATCGATGGCCGCCAGCAACCGCTCGAGTTCGGCCGAGGTAAAGAAGTTCTCGAGCAGAATGAAGCCGCGCTCGTCGAAATCCCTGCGCTGCTGCTCTGTCATGGCCAGCGACGTCGCTGGCATCGCCACTGCCATGCGTTAGTCTCCTGCGCCCGCGCGAGTATCTGGCGTCGCAAGAGCCCACCGCTCGTGCTCGGCCCGTGGCTAGGGTACCACCGCTCTGGCCGCAGGACGTGGGACGCCGCCTCACGCCGTTGGTGAGCAGTGTGCCGGCGAGCGTACGATCGATTCAGCCTGTACGGCCCGACGCGCGACGATGAACCTTTTGCCTGGCTGGAGGTCCGAACCGTCATCCATGAAAATCACGCGTATCGCCACCGAGCAGTTCCAGTGGCCACGGCACAAACCGATCAGCAATGGCAAGCATACGTACACCCATGCCAGCCTTGGCATCGTGCGCATCGACACCGATGCCGGCGTGACCGGCATCGGCCTCGGCGGCACCGGGCTCGTCGGCCAGGCAACGATCCAGCAGCTAACGCACGAGCTTATCGGCGAGGATCCCATCGACGTAGAGCGTCTGTGGCACAAGATGTGGGTCCCCAAGATCATTGGCCGACGGGGGCTAACGACGCGGGCTATCAGCGCAATCGACATCGGCTTGTGGGACATACGCGCGAAGGTGGCAGGGCTGCCGCTGTACAAGTTGCTGGGCGGCTTCCGCGATCGGATACCGACCTATATCGCGGGCGGATACTACGAGCAAGGCAAAGGCCTCACGGAGTTGCAGCAGGAAATGCTCGAGTCAGTGGCAATGGGCGCACGAGCCGTCAAAATGAAGGTCGGCGCGGTGCCAATCCCAGAGGATGTGGCGCGCGTACGCGCGGTGCGCCAGGCCATCGGCCCAGAGGTCAAATTGTTAATCGATGCCAACTGCGCGTATCGCGCCTACGAGGCGGTCCAGATGGCCAAGCGCGTCGAAGAGTTCGATGTGTTCTGGTTCGAAGAACCGGTCGCTCCCGATGACTACGAGGGCCATCGCAAGGTAGCTGCGGCGACCAGTATTCCGGTCGCTACCGGCGAGAACGAGTACACGCGCTATGGCTTTCGCGATCTGATCGAGCACCAGGCCGCGTCAATCCTGAATGCTGACGCGAAGGTCCTTGGCGGCGTGACGGAGTTCATGAAGGTCGCCGCGCTCGCCCAGGCGCACGATCTGGACGTCGCGCCACACGGCTCGCAGGATATCCACGTGCACCTCGTGTCGGCCATCGCCAACGGCTTGATCCTGGAGTACTACCGTGACTCGGTCGATCCGATGTGGGCGCGTATGTACCTTCACACGCTGCGCGTAAACGACGATGGCACAGTCAGTCCGCCCAATGTGCCCGGCCACGGGGCGGAGCCCAACTATGCCGCGCTCGAGCCATTCCGTGTAGGCGCCGAATTGGTCACAGCATAGGCCTGGCCAGTGGCTCGACAGGCGCCGCGAGTCAGGGCCGGCCGCAAGCACAATTCGCTCCCCCAAAACAAGGCGTGCACGCCGCCTGAGCAAGACGCGTGATCGGGGCCGTCGACTGTCGGTCACACCGCCATATCCGTGGGGGCAGCAGCTACGCATTCCTGCTACGTCTCGTGACATTGTGGGCAGAGCCTCGCGTGCCGTGCCGCGCACTGTGATTGGTCGTTGGCCGTCCAGAAGATCGCGGCGAACCCCTGTGAGGCGGCAAAACACCGCGCGCGTAGTCGATCGACGATGCTGAGGACGTGCTTGAACTCGTCTGGCTCCTGCTCACAAGCATCGTTGCCTGGGTGCGCCCGCGCCCGGACCTGGCCCTCGAGAACCTGCTCCTACGCCATCAGCTCGCGGTGCTCACCCGTCCGAGTCGAAGCCGACCGCAGGCTCGGTTTCGCCTCGGGGATAAGCGGCTGTGGATCCTCGCTCGCCGGTTCTGCTCCGGCTGGCGCGGGCATGTGTCCTTCGTGACACCCGAGACGGTCGTGCGCTGGCATCGGCAGGGTTGGCGCCTGCTCTGGCGTTGGAAGTCCCGCTGTCGAGGTGGACGTCCGCATCTCAGTCCCGAGCTACGGAACTTGATCGCGACCATGTCCCGCGACAACCGGCTGTGGGCACCGAGCGGATCAGAGGCGAGCTGCTCAAGCTGGGCATCGTGGTTAGCAGTCGCTCGATTCGACGCTATCGTTGGCGCGGACCAGCGCGCTCACCCAGCCAGACGTGGCGCACCTTCCTGCGCAACCACGCCCCACCATCTGTGGGCAGTCGATCTATTGACGTTGCCCACGCTGACGTTCTAGACACTCTACGTGTTGGTGTTCATCGGCCACGGCCGGCGTGAACTGGTGCATGTCAATGTGACGGCCAACCGACGGCAGCCTGGTTGTGGCGTCAGGTCATCGAGGCTACGCCCTGGGGCCGGAAACCACGCCATCTGCTCCGCGATCGCGACGCCGTCTATGGCCGCGATTTTCGGAACCGCGCTGGGCGTATCGGCATCGATGCAATCGCCACGCCGATCCACGCGCCAAAGGCCAATGCCAGCGCGGAGCGAGCGATCGGGACCTTGCGCCGAGAGTGTCTCGACCATCTCATCGTGCTCGACGAGCGGCATCTTCGGACCGTGTTGACCGAGTTCGTGCAGTACTACAACCAGGAGCATCCGCATCGGACGCTCAGACTGCAGACCCCTCAACTGAAGCTGCGTCCGACCATAGGCAAGGTCCGTTCGCGTCCGGTGTTGAATGGGCTACACCACGTCTACGAACGGGCCGCCTGAGCCCGACTGAGGTTTTGCCGCCCCACACGTCATTCCAGCCGAGGTCGCATGTGCTCAGACACTATCAGCGAGGTGGCCGACATCGCCGAAGACGGACTCGACCGCAAGGCAGTGACGCAGGACTTTGCTTGGCTTCCTTCGCCACTCTGGTCTGCGCCTGTGAACGCCAATACAAGCCGGCAATTTCGCAAAGGTGTGTAAGTACAACCAGAAGCGGGGCAGGTGCGGTACAGCGCCATGCTGACGATCCGCTCGATGGTGGTCCCGACGATAACCGCCATGTCGTCGTACCCCCGGTGCTCAGCGAAGACGATCCTTCCCCGCCCCGGCACGCGGCCTGCATGTGACGATTCGTCACTGAGCCTTGATCCAGCCGTGAGGATTCACCCGACCCGTGCACAACCGACTCCGCCAGATAGCTGTTCGCATCGCAACTGGTGCCGTGCCGTCGACCAATCGCCGCGTGTTCGGCGTCGGTTCCACGGCTGCCAGTGCTGGCGAGGGAGGCGCGACGCAGCACTCAGCACGCTGGACCTGCATGTACCAGGACCAGAATGGTGTGCGGGCCAGCGCCGACTTCAGCTCTGCCCCTCAGGCGTTGGACTTCGCCGAACAGCATGCGCGCCTGAGGGGGGTGCGACGAGGGGAGTGGACAAGGCAAGGTGATATATGGCACCTGGTCACTCCTGTTGGAGACTATCTCGTGCGCGAGCAGTCCCAGCAGCAGGCGCGGCTAGAGCAGCGGCAGTGAGTGGCTGCCGGCGGGCGCTGCGCCGCGCGGGTGGAACATTGAGGATCAGGGCATCGTCTGGCGCAGTACCGCACGCACCACGAGACGCTGCGTATAGTCCCCGATCACCGGTAACCAGCGTCCTGTGCACGTGATCGGCGTGACCGACGGCTCACTACTAGAGTGCATCCGGGTCATAGCTGCCGGTCCTTCTCAGTCATGCTGCCAACTGAAGCTCGGAACGGGCGGCGATCTTGCCCTTCAGCCGCTTGTAGAAGCGCACGCCCTTCTTCCGCTCGAAGGGATGGGCCATATGGGTGTTGTAGGTGACTATGAAGGCTTCGATCTCCTGGGTGGCGATGCTCGCATCAGCGAAGTCCGCTCGGCGCAAGCACTTGCGACTGAGGATCGAGAACCAGACCTCGATAAAACTCAGCCAAGACGCGTGCACCGGTAAGAAGTGGAAGACGAACGTCCGCTGCGGATGGGTTGCTAACCAGTTGGCAACCTCGGCTGACCAATGCGAGCTGACCGGATCCAGGATCAGATGGATCGGCTTGCCCGCAGGCGTCTGCTCGTCGAGCAAGGCCAGCAGTTCGCAGAACTCGCGCGAGCGGTGCTTGAGGCGGACCATGCCACACACGTGGCCATCGTTGACACAGAAGCCCGCCAGCAGGTCCACGGTGCCGTTGCGCTTGTACTCGAACTCACGCCGCGCCACGCGACCAGGGGCAGGCGGCTGGTCTGGCGCGGTCGGCTGGCGTACGCCAATGCCGGGCTTCTCATCGACACAGAACAGCGGCCCGTCGGTGGGCGGACTGAGCAGCAGCTCGATGACCGCCACGGCTTTGGTGGCGAACTCGGGATCGCGATCGTTCATCCAGGTGCTAAAGACGGTCCAGGCGAACCTGGTGACGCTTGAGGATGACGCCGATGGTGCTCTTGCTGGGACGGCCCAGGCCAAGCTCGGGATGGGCGGCCACGTACTGCGCCAGGTCTTTGATGCTCCAGTGGGTCTGCCCGGCCCGCGTCGGATCGACCTCGGCGGGCTTTTGGCAGGCCAGCACCAGGAGTCGAGCCTGGATGTCGGCATGGTACTGGCGCGGCGGTGGACACTTGGGATGATCCTTGAGTCCATCCAGGCGCTGCTCGGCGAACCGATGGCGCCACACAAAGATGGTCCGCACGGCCAGACTCATGTCCTGCGCGATGGCGGCATCGGTCTGACCGGCAGACCTGGGCCGCAGCCTCCGCATTGCGTTCGCTCAAGGCGAAGCTGGTCTGGGCGCTGGCTCGTTCGACGAACAACTGGACGGCAGGGATGCGGGCAAGGTCGGCGAGCGCGACCAGCCGTTGCAGGTCAGGAATTGCCAGTGACGGCACGCGCCAGGCGACCTCGCCACTGATGCCGACAGGCTCGCGACTGGTCGCCAGGACCTTCAGGCCCAGGCAACTCTTCAGGAGGCCGTCAATCAGGGTTGCGCACGCATTCAGGAGGTGCTCGCAGTTGTCCAACACGAGAAGAAGCCGCCGACGAGCCAACGCCGATGCGAGCGCGGCCAGCACGGGCTCCTGAGGGGCCTCACGCACGCCCAAGACCGCCGCGACCTGATGCGGCACACGAGCGGAGTCACTCAGCGGGCCGAGCTCGAGCAGCCACACGCCGTCCGGATAGTCCTGGACCAACGCTCGAGCCATTTCAAGGGCGAGTCGCGTCTTGCCGCAACCGCCGATACCGGTCAGCGTCAGCAAGCGCGTACCGGCTAATCGGGCCATGACCTGGGCGAGCTCCTGCTCCCGACCGACGAAGCTACTGAGCGCAGCAGGCAAGTTGTGCTCGGCGGGCCGAACCGATTCACCACGGAGAATGCTGCCGCGACGCCGAACGGGGTGAACGGCGGCCCGGAAGTTGGCCTCCGCTTCTGGCTCGAGTTGCAGCGCCGCGATCAGGCGCTGCGCTGTATCACGGTAAGGGTGGGCAGCGCCTCGCTCGAGCTTCTGAATCCCGTGGGCGCTCAGGCCCGCTCGCTCGGCCAGCGCTTCCTGCGTCAGTCCGGCGGCTAGCCGGTGCCCTCGCAGCAGGTCGCCGAAATTCGGCGCCGATATAAGCAACATCCCAGAACCTTCAGCTCCGCGGAGGGTACCACGCTGATTTACGAAGCCCCCGCCCTGCCGACCCTCCGCGCGATAGTGCGTTTTTGGCGATCTCGCCGGGAAGGCAGTATCCGTCCGAAGCTCGATTTTGCCAGGTACGACTAGCGGAATTCGCGCCCGATACTCCACAGAAGCCGACACATGTGCGCCCGCGTACTCACGAGGTTCCGGGCCATTGAGATACACACGTCCGCACCCGCCACGAATCAGTCTACGGGCTTGCGACCGCACGCCAGCCTGAGCGTGCACGGCATTCAGAAGCTCGAACGTGAGGCCACGCACCCGTATCGGGTCACCGCCAAGCGACAGCGAGCAACGGTCTCGTGCACCGGCGGCGTAGTTCCGCGCAGATCGAGGCCATCGGCATTTTAGCGTTGGTATTCGCCAACCCGATGCTGTTCGCCATTCAGGTGGTTCAGAACATGGTCCACGACTCGCTGACTGACCTGACGACTCGCCTCGACCGGTCTGCACTCCGCATTTACGGCTCCAACAAACGATTCGCCGGAGAGCCTACTTTGACATGGCCACGGCCACACTGGCCTACAGGACACACTCGACCTGGACGAGAAGACATGATCGCCAGAGCGCGACTAGAGAACATCGTTCCTCGGACCGGTTGAGCGACGCAAGGGCGAGCCGGTCGACGGATTCACTAGTTGTACGCGCCGGCCGAGACCACCGACGCGTGGCACTTGCAGACAAGAAGGACCAGGTGGGTCGACCCACCTGGTCCTCCTGAGTCAGACAACATGTTGAAGCGTCTTCTGCCGTTTACCTCCGCTCTCCTTTCTGTAAAACGTCCGCACCCGAAGGCGCGAAGGCATTGTTCGTCAACAGTTTTGTCAACCTACTTCTGGGCCAGCACGCTGGCATGGCCAGTGCGATCGATGGCCGTACGACTCGGCATCCTGGCTATGCCATCAGCCAACGTGCGAGGAAAGGGCGGAGGAGATATTTGGCTGGTCGAAGACGGTCGGTGGCTTCCGTTAGACCCGCTACCGCGGACGGTCGCGTACCGGCGTTGCTGGAAAATGAGGTGGCGTAGCAACTGTCGCGCGTGTCAAGCGCCGGCCGGCATCAAAATGGCCGCACCAATGAGAGCCACGCTGGCTGGGCTGCGCCACGGCTGACCGCGGTGCGCGATGGCATTGAGAATGGTCAGCAACTTTCGCATGCACGCGGTCAGCGCCAGCTTCTTTGGCTTTCCGGTGGCCAGCAGTCGCTGGTAGAACGGGCGGATGCGTGGATTGAACTGGGTGGCGACGAGCGCGCTCATATACAGAGCGGCGCGCACCTGAGCCCGGCCGCCCCAGATCGTGCGCTTGCCGCGCCAGTGACCGCTGTCCCGATTGAGCGGGGCGACACCCACCAGTGAGGCGATCTCCTTGTGCGTGAGCACGCCGAGCTCGGGGAGCTGGGCGACGATCGTGGCAGCCAGCATCGGGCCAACCCCCGGCACACTTCGCAAGAGTGCGACTTTGTCTCGCCAGAGAGGACTGGAGCGGATGGTCTTGTTCAGCTCGTCCTCGATCGCCTCCACGCGCACCTGCAGCCAGGCGACGTGTTCGTCGATTTCCGCGCGCGTCATAGTCGGCGCTCGGCGCCGTCGATTGCGCTCAGCAGTGATCATTCC
>WNFZ01004448.1_pt1 | contig 15718 bp, 14 predicted proteins | sample 5400081 | NCBI WGS metagenome assembly WNFZ01 (sample SAMN13153365, study PRJNA577476) | soil metagenome | isolation source: 80 cm soil or saprolite under grassland replicate 1 | place: USA:California | collected 2016-06-15 | reverse complement strand
ATCGTGATCGGCCAATCCTATGATGAAGAAGGCAAACCAAACCTCGCAGGGCGGCGGGCTGCAAAATTTGCAGAGGCACTGAAAGAGCAGACTCAAATCCCTGTGATCTTATGGGATGAATCCTTTAGCACGCAGGATGCGCGCGCGACCAGGATTGAAATGGGAGTCTCACGCAAGAAGCGCGGTGGTCATATGGATGAGCTCGCAGCCGTGATGATTCTGAGATCCTATCTCGATGCCAATAAGCCAATGGTTGAATAAAACCATGGGCTTCGGTAATTTTTCTGTGAATACCAGTGACACTCAACCAAACAAATCAGTCGTAAGGCGGAAATCCAAGGCCGTAAATCGAATCATGCGTAAACTCATTGCCATCTTCGTAGTTCTCCTGCTGTGTGCTGGGTTAGGCTTTATCTCTATTTACATTCCATACCGGGCCAGTCGGATTTATGGTCCGCCCGCGTCTTCGCTTTCTTTTCCGCAACGGATGCAATATTCCGCCCTGTTGTTGTGGTATGACGGCTTGCTGACTCGACCTCTGGATACCAATGGAGCTGAACAATCCTTTACGGTTGAGGTTGGCGAGTCAGTTGATACGGTTGCGAACCGTCTCCAGAGTGTAGGCTTGATCCAGGATGCAGTGGCGTTACGCTCTTACATGATCTATTCAGGGATAGACACGTCAATGCAGGCAGGGGAATATAAGCTCAGCACAGCCATGTCAGCGATGGATATCGCGCGCCAACTTCAGGATGCCACTCCTGAAGAGGTCACATTTGTCGTTTTGCCGGGTTGGCGGCTGGAGGAGATTGCCGATTCGCTCCCAACCTCCGGCTTGACCGTCACTTCTGATGAATTTCTTAACGCCACAAAGACTCCACCTCATGAATATGATTTCCTGGCAGGGGCGAGTTCTATTGAAGGATTTGTTTACCCGGATTCCTATATCTTTTCTCGCAAAATCTCCGTGGACGAAATGATCCATGACATTCTGCGCAATTTTTCTACGCATCTCACCCTCGACCTGAAGAATGGATTCGAGAGACAAGGGCTGACAGTCTATCAGGCTGTCACTCTCGCCTCCATGGTGGAACGCGAGGCAGTGCACGAAGAGGAACAGCCGTTAATCGCTTCGGTGTATTTGAATCGCCTGAAGATCGGTATGAAGCTGGATGCCGACCCAACGGTTCAATATGCGATTGGCTATAACTTCTTGCAACAAAGCTGGTGGACCAATCCGCTGAGCTTGCTGGATTTGCAGGTCAATTCAATTTATAACACCTACAAATATACTGGTCTGCCTCCCACGCCGATCGCGAACCCAGGTTCGAGTGCGTTGCGGGCCGTCGCGTTTCCAGCGGAAACGACTTATTATTTCTTCCGGGCCAAATGTGATGGGTCCGGTTTCCACGAATTTGCTGAAACGTTCGATGAGCATTTGCAGAATGCGTGTCAGTGAGGAATAATAATCTGTCTATATCTAATCCAAGACCCGAACGCCCGGATATTCCTGCGTCCTATGGGTTCACAGCTTCTACGCCCCATACGCCGCCGACCTGGGATAGCATCACGGAGAGAATCCGCACCTCTCGCAATTATTGGATTTGCAGCATCTCACCGAATGGCCAGCCACATGCTCTGCCAGTTTGGGGAGTCTGGTCTGAAGATCGCCTCTACTTTGTGACGAAACGTACATCGAAGAAGGCGCGCAATCTACTGGCGAATTCTAAAGTCGCGATCCATCTCGAAAGTGGAGATGATGTCGTGTCGTTTCAGGGCACTGTTGAGGAAGTCAGCGATTCGCTTCGTTTAACTCAAGTTGCAATCGTATACGCGACGAAATATAACGGCGATGTAATTTATCCTGATATCGAAGTGGTATTTGAGTTGATTCCACGCGTTGCGTTCACTTGGCTCGAAATAGATTATCACCAGACGGCAACGCGGTGGCGATTTCAGGAATAAAGAGCGACTGAACGCGCAGAGTGATAACCCTCTCGCGGTGGCATCCATCTTGTTCATTTCAAAAATTTATTAAAGTTAATTTTCAAATGGGCTTGTGTAGATCGTTTGTCTTGAAATGAACATGCTTGCGACAAGCATGCCTAAGCCTAAAAATGCAAGAATAAATCCCTCTAGTACGACAGGCGCCAGCATTTGACGCGCGACCGCGCTGGCAGTTTCTCCGAGGCTTGTCGCGAGAATGGATGGGATGAAAATCGTTCCCTGGTTTTGGATCAGCAATTGAAGGATCCACCCGATTACGGGAGAACCGATCAGGGCGGTCAATGCACTGATTGCCCCGGCAATCATCAAGGGCCAGCCCCACCAAATGAACCATTCCCTGAGAGTTCGTACTGCGAAAACGGCAACTCCAAATAATAACAATACTGGAATAAATGGGGTCAATTTGACGGCCGACCGGACTGCGTTCAGCTTCAAGCGCGGATCGTTAGGAGTATTGCTGGTTGTGCCAGGGATAAAAGCCAATTGATCAGGGAGCAAGGCTGTCATTGCCTGGAGCTGGGCCTGGATGAACGGCGCCATTAATCCCATCGCTTCTTCGGGCGGATTGCAAAGAATCACCTGTCCTGCAAGAAGTCCAAGTGCCATTTGGGTGAGTTGTTCTGTGGTACATTGTGGCTGGAGGCTTAAGAATTGCCTCACGACTTGAAGCCCTGATTCACCCAAGTCGCGAGGGTAACTTTCCAATTTTCAACCGTTAAGGCTTTTAGAAGTGGAATCGCGTTCGGATTCTCTGCAATGGAGGTCGTTAACATGGATGCCAACATGGTGGGGATTCGTTGATACAGTCCCTGGTTTGCAAATGCCTGTTTATAGGTTACTGAATTAAACGCTTTTCTCTCGATGTTGAATAGAAGCAAAACCACTACACTGCTCATGATGAACAGTACGGCACAAAGTGCCGCTAAAAATTTTCCAAATGTTTGCACGATTAAATTTCACTCACAATATCTATATAATCTTCGGTTACTGTCTCGCCGCTGGATGCGCCCAGCACAGAAAGTAATTCACTCGCAAGCTTTGCCTTAAGCTCAGCATCCTTGCGGCTCCATGTACGGCTCTTGATTTCGAGATAGTAACCGAGTTGGGGTTCCTTCATCTGATCGAGGTTGACAAAGAATTCAGTATCTTTGTATTGGATCAACCAGCGCTGACGGTCTTTCTCAATTACGATCTCAGATTTGGGTTTGAAATATTCACGATAGAAACGCAGGGATTGCGAGGCAGGTGCGATATAACGACTGCGCGACAATAATACCTCTTCAAATTTGCCCTCGCGCTTCAGACCAATTAACGTCAATCGTGCGCGGACGTTGGTCACAAGATTTCTGACATCATCCATGAAATCATCTTCGCGATAGCGCAAACGTCCCTGCGATGGATCGTCAAAGAAGAAATAAACATCGTGCTCGCGATAATGTCGTCTACGAACCACGTCGATTTCGGGCTGGCTCAGTGCATGGATGACCTCATCTGGTTCCGTCAATTTGACCTTGACCTGCACCTCAAATGACTCCTGCTCGAGCGAACCACCCAACGCGATCAACTTCGAAAGAACAGATTGTTCGCGTTCGATCAGGAATGCATCGATCTTTTTTGCAATTTCTGCGGCTTGTGCAAGCAATTCATCTTCTTTCAGAGTCAGCAGTTGATGCGCGCGCATCAGCCATTTCCCATTGACCATTACGTCGCTCACATCTGTGGACTTGCTCGCATACACGATCTGGGCGTAGGCGTTGTCTGCGGCGCGTTTGAAAGAGGGGGAATTGTGGACCGGTGAAACATCTACTAATATCATGTCGGCGCGCTTACCCACTGCAAGGGAACCGGTCAAATGTCCGATATGCAGCGCTTGTGCACCGATTCGGGTTGCCATGAGCAACGCCCAGGGCGCGGGCAAAGAGGTCGGATCGTTCGTCACCGCTTTGGCAATGAACGCTGCGAGGCGTACCTCTTCAAACATATCCAGATCGTTGTTCGAGGCGGGTCCGTCTGTGCCAATACCCACGTTGAGTCCGGCTTCCAGCATCTTTATCACAGGCGCGAAGCCGGAGGCAAGTTTGAGATTCGACGAGGGATTGTGTGAAATGCCGGCCCGTGCATGCATGAGAGTGCGGATCTCACCGGTATCCATGTGGACGCAATGTGCTGCAATGACTTTTGCTTCGAGCAAGCCCTGTTTCTTCACATAGGGAATGACAGGGATGCCGTTCTCATTGCGCATGTTTTCCACTTCGAAGGCTGTTTCGGCAAGATGAGTGTGCAGCGGCACATCGAATTCTTTGGCGAGGTCAGCGGTGGCGCGCAGGATTTCTGCCGTGCAGGTGTAGGGTGCATGTGGCGCAACCGCCGGTACGATCAATGGATGGTCTTTCCAGCGTTCAATGAACTCACGCGCCATCTGCAAAGAGTCTTCATAGGAGGCTGCATCTGGCGCCGGGAATTTCATCACTGTTTGCCCGCAGACCGCGCGCATACCTGCGTCCGCCGCGGCTTTTGCCACATCTTCTGCGAAGTAATACATATCATTGAAAGTCGTCACACCGCTGCGGATTTGTTCTGCACAGGCCAGCAATGTTCCTAGCCGGACAAACTCAGGTGAAACAAACTCGCGTTCCACCGGCATCATGTAGCCCATCAGCCAGACATCGAGCCGCAGGTCGTCCGCGAGACCACGTAAGAGAGTCATCGGCACATGAGTGTGCGCGTTGATGAGACCGGGCATGAGAATTTTGAGATTGCAATCAATTGTCTCCTCTGCAGAATATTCTCTTTTGATCTCATCTTCGTTTCCAACCGCGACAATACTATCGCCCTTGACAGCAACAGCCCCCGGAAAATGTTGAGTTAGATTCTCGTCCATCGTCAGGATGAGAGCGTTAAAAAGGATAATGTCAACTTGTTGCGTCATTGGTTCTCCTTTGGTATCTGATAAGGGCGACCCGTGAAGATTGTCGAGCTGCTCCGTTTTTCTAGATGCCTGTTAGAAGTCTTGATGGCATAACCCTAACGGGTCGCCCCTACAAGTTACGGTACAAATTTCAACAATACATTCAATATATCCAGATTTTGGTCGAAATCTGTATCGAAATGATTCGTGAGTTCCAAATCTACAGCCGCAATTCCTTTCGATACTGCATAATCCGCAAGTGTACCTGAATACGTGCAACCTGTGTCAATAGGTGGAAAGGGATAGGAGCTTACCTCTGCAATCGACTTTGCCAGACGAATGGAGTCTCCTTCCCAGGGAAGACCGCCGGGGAAGACACCCAGCGCGGCGCTATGATAACTGATCAGCGCCTCGATGTTGTGGGTTTCGACAAAATTTATTAAAATTTGTGTTTCCACTTCCGAACCCGGTCCCGTTCCCCCCGATGTGGAGAGGGAATTCCAGCAGCCGCTCCGGTTCCAATCCTGTTGCCAGTTCACTGGAAAATTACGATTGAGATCTACACTGTTGCCATTAACACGTCCATATTTGTTGTGAGCGCGCGCTTCTCCATCTGGATTCAGGTTCGAGAGAACATAAAGTGTTGTATCATCAGGTATCAGATCAGGGTTTTGATCCACATACTTGATCAATTGATTGGCAAGCGTAACCGTATTCCATTCATCCCCACCGTGAATCCCTGCGACGATCATACGTTCATGATTTCCTTTACCAAAGGTATATAAATGGAGAGGTCTTCCTTCTGTGGAATAACCGATGATTTCGGCTTGATGTTTCTTGGATAGGGTAAGTGGCGTCGGTGTGGAACTGACTGGAATCTCTACATATCGGTTATGTGGTTCGGCTGTGATTGTAGGAGGAACTCGGGTCAGCCTCGCTTGCGGATGAATGCCGGTAGGTTCTAGTGCAATCAAATGAGGCTGATGATCCTGCGTTGGTGCAATAACATTTGTTTGCTTTGAGCGGTCCCACGTATTTAAGGCAATCATAGAAAGCATAAGTATCCCGCCCATGATGACCCCGATCACAAATAACGTCGTGTAATTGTTTTTCAAGGCTGGAAATTTAGTAAAACTTTCAATGCTTTGAGGTTTTGTGCAAAATCAATATTCTTGTGATCGCTTAATTCCATGTCGACCGATGCGCCAACGCCATGTTCAACTGCCCAATCGGCCAACGTGCCTGTGTATACGCAGCCGGTGTCAATTGGAGGATAGGGATAACCGGTGACCTTTGATAGCGCACTGGCCAACCTTTTCGATGGTCCTTCCCAGGGAACTCCACCCGGGAAGACGCCAAGCGCCGCACTGTGATAACTGATCATGGCTTTTATTTTGTGAGAGCCGATAAAACTCATCACTGAACGCGTTTCAGGTTCCGAGCCGGCATACGCGCCTCCCGTTGTGGGGCGATAGATCCAGCAGCCATCGCGGTCCCAGTCCGCAGTCCAATTATCGGAGGGGAAATTACGGTTCAAGTCTACGCCGTTATTGTTGACACGTCCATCAACTCCATTGTCGCGCGCCTCAGCATCTGGATTCATATTGCGAATGATATACAACGTCACGTCAGTTGAGACGGCATCCGGATTCTCATTGATGTAGGTAATCATTTCGTTTGCTAATGCAATGGTGTTGCCTTCGTACCCACCATGAATGCCGGCCACGATGAGATATTGCTTTTCCCCAGCACCGAATGTATACACCTCGATAGGACGAGCTGCCAGCGAAAAACCAATGATGGAGGGGCGTAGTCCCTTTGGCAGCTCAAACGGTGTGGATGTTTCAAAGACAGGCGGCGTATAAAACGGATTGGGGGTCAGCGTCGGCAGAAAATAGCTGGTTGGCGGGATTTTTCGTGTTTCACCGGGGCGCGGGGTTGAGATCGTTCCATCTGCAGCAGAGGCGCTCAGGCTGGATGTATACAATACTGCGATAATCAAAATTGCAATAAGAGCAGCTCCGTTGATTCCCCAAATCACATACACCCACGCATGTGACGATTTTCTGCGACGCGCCATTTATTCGCCCCCCAGGTCCATGGCGCGTCGTCGGAGCCAGTCCAGCGCGAGGTTCACAGACCAACGCGCCAGGCTGCGCGGCGGTCCACCGTAAGTAATGCGATGAGTCTTTTCACCTTTGGGTGTGATCAATGCCAGCTCTGCGGCGCGCTCTTCAAGGTACATGGCAATGCCTAGAGCCGCGTCTGCGTTGGAATCTGCACGGGCGGCGCGCAAGGCTGCTAGAAGGGAATCAGGTGACAGATCCGACAATGAAACGGTATGCGGGATTTTGCGAGCCAGCAATCCATCGAGTCCAGATTCAACGCCGATTAGAGTCCAGCCGCGTTTTGCTACCACGTTAAGAACGACATCCTCCAGTTTGTCCTCGTCCGCTCCGAAGACCACATCCCCAAGTCGCTTCTGGATTTGGTGCTCAATCTCCGCGATCATTCGGTCTGCCTCGGCTTCATTCTTTGCTTTTGCAGCAATGCGAATATCAACGACGCCTGTATGCGCAGCCAGCCCAACGGTTGGATTACTCAGCATTTCAAGGTCTGAGATCTTTTCGTCAATCAGGCCCTCACCCAAACCTGAGCAATGCAGAACTCGAATCTTGATGATCTCATCCAAACGGAATCGATTTTGCAAATAGGGGATGATCGATTCATGCAGGATGTGCTCCATTTCATTGGGAACACCCGGCAGGGAAACGACTGCGTTGTATTCTGTTTCGACGATGAAACATGGCGCGGTCCCAACTGGATTCGAAATGCCGAGCGCGCCCTTGGGAATATATGCCTGTCGCTTTTGATTCTCAGAAGGTTTACGTCCATACCGGGAAATGACAGCAACAACTTGCTCCCAAAGGTCTTCGCGAAACTCGAGTTCAACACCGGCGGCGAGTGCAACGGCTTCGCGTGTGGGATCATCCACAGTAGGGCCCAACCCTCCCGTAGTAATAACAATGTCCGCGCGTTGCATGGAGTGGCGAATCGCTTCCGCGATTCTTTCAGCATTATCGCCAATGGTAATTGTGCGATATAAATCCACGCCCATGCCGCGCAAAGTCCGCGCAATGTAGCGTGTGTTCGTATCTACAATTTCACCCAGTAAAATCTCAGTTCCAATCGTGATAATTTCTGCTGAAGGCATGAAACTCTCATCCTGAGCGGAGTGAGGAGCACTCTTCGCGACGAACATAGACGAAGGGCGAGTGTTAGTAGGTCCGCTATTTCTTGGTTTCCCGCGCTTCGTCTTCATGCCTCGACTTTCACTCGGCATTCCGCTCAGCGCGAAGAGTTACACCACATTGTACTCTTTTATCAATCTTCCTTCCCCGAAGCGTGCCAGGTCAAGCATGGAAACGTCCAGTGTTGAAAATTTCCCATCCAGAATATATTCGCTCATTAACTTGCCAGCCAGCGGTCCATGCATGAAGCCGTGACCAGAAAATCCGCCGCAAATGGTAAAGCCTTTTATGTTGCTTCCACCAAAGATAGGATGCGCGTCGGGAGTGACCTCATATAAACCTGCCCAATGCGAAACCCGGCTCGCGCGTTCAAGCAAAGGCATTCGTTCAATGGCAGCCTCAAGGTTGACAAATTCGAATTCCTCGTCGATGTTTTGATCGAAGCCAGGTTTCTCATTTTGATTGCTCATGCCGACCAACAAGCCTTCGCCTTCGCGATGAAAGTAAAGCGATTGGGCAAAGTCAATCACGAAAGGAAAGTCTTCCGGAATTTCCTTCAATGGATCTGTGGTAAACATCTGCCTGCGAATGGGAACAATTGGAATTTGGACCCCTGCCATTTTACCGATCTGACCTGCCCAGGGTCCTGCCGCGTTTAGGATTAGGTGAGTCTGGATCGTTCCCTGCATTGTCTCTACCGCTTCGATCTCATTTCCACTGGTGCAAATCCCAGTTACCTCGGCCCGGTTGAGGGCTGTGACCCCCAGCTTTTGCGCGGCGCTGATATATCCGGCCACCACACTGTTCGGGTCAACGATCCCGTCCTTTTGATTGAATGTTCCTGCAATGGCATCTTCGAATTTCATGAGGGGCAGACGTGCACGCACCTCATCTCCGCTAAGAAGCTGGGTTTGAACGCCAAGATGATTTTGTAATTCAACATTGTGCTTGAATGTGGCTGCATCTTTTTCATCCGTTGCGATCAGCAAATATCCACACTGGCGATAGTTTACATCCTGGCCGATTTCATCCCTGAATCGCTCGATCATCGGCAAACTTTCGATCGAGTGCTTGACGTTGATCTCCGTCGAGAACTGATATCGGACTCCGCCCGCACAGCGCCCCGTGGCGCCAGTGCCAAAAAATTCCTCCTTTTCGAGCAACACGATGTTTTTCATTCCACGCTTTGCGAGATGGTAGGCCGCACTGGCTCCCATCACGCCACCCCCGATGATTACGATGTCTGCTGTTGTTGGAGTATCCATTTCCTTTTGTTCCATTGATCAGGTTTAGTTTTTGGGCTGGACAGCCCAGCCCCACAAGCCCGAAAGTGTTTTAGAAATTCACTTCCGTGCCAATGTTCATTTTACGCGCATTGTTCAACGCGACCTGTGCTGCCATTGCATCCTGTACTGCAATGCCAACGGACTTGAAGTAAGTGATTTCTTCCTGAGATTGCCTGCCTGAAATTTTACCCAAAATAAGTTCACCCAATTCGCCATAAATGTGAGATTGATCAAAGTGCCCCGCGCGCATGGGTTGAATCAAATCACCGGCCTCCTCGAGGGATGCAGTGCGCGAGTCTACGAAAATTCTTGCGCGCTGCAACGTCTCGGCTGGCACTTCCTGCATCTCCGGGGTGTACGAGCCAACTGCAGAGATATGAGTCCCCGCCCTGAGATTTTTGTCGTTGAATACAGGTTTTGTGGAGGTGGTTGCCGTGCAAATAATATCCGCGTTTTCAATCGCTTCTCTGGCACTCGAAGCCACGCGAATATCGGTGGTGATCGAGCCTCTGCCTTTCATCTCTGCGGCAAATGAATTTGCTTTACCTGTATCTGCATCGTAAATGAACGCTGTTTCTATTTTACGCGCACCGCAGGCGGCTTCCAGTTGAGTACGTCCCTGTGCGCCGGCGCCGAAGACCGCGACAACTTTACTATCTGTGCGCGCGAGCAGATCAATTGCGGCTCCGCTTGCAGCGCCCGTCCGAATTGCAGTCAGGGAACTGCCCTCGAGGAGCGCGATCGCCTGACCGGTCTCTGAATCAAAAACAAGCACGGCAGCCTGGATGTAAGCGAGTCCGCGCGCGGGATTGGTTGGAAATAACGAGATAACTTTGATCGCCAGTGCATTTCCATCCTGCGAATTGACGAACGCCGGCATGAAGAGACTCAAGGCTTCACTGCCCGGAATGGGGAGGCGGGTCCGAAGAGGTACAACGGCTGTCCCACTGGAAAGAGATGCGTAGGCTTTTTTCATCGCCTCAATCGCTTCATTCATGGGTAAGACTTTTCGAACCTCGTCTGCTGTGAGAATCAGCATGGCAAATTCCTTTTGAGGTATTAAAAAACGCAGAAGGAAAGGTTGCTCTCCTCTGCGCTTCTCATGATTTATTCAAGACCGCTTATTCCATGCCCAGATACGCCTTCTGGACCGTTGGATTCTTTTTGAGGTTTTCGGCAGTATCTGCAATCACGATCTCGCCGGTTTGCAAAACATATCCACGGTGGGCAATGGAGAGCGCCATGAGGGCATTTTGCTCAACCAGCAAAATGGTAGTGCCCTCCTGATTGATCTTTTGGATTGTATCGAAGATCAGTTCAACCAGCACTGGCGCAAGACCCATGGACGGCTCGTCCATCAGCAGGAGCGTGGGATTTGCCATCAGTGCGCGTCCGGTGGCAAGCATCTGCTGTTCGCCACCTGAGAGTGTGCCCGCCACTTGACTACGACGTTCCTTCAGACGTGGAAAAAGCGTGAAGACGCGGTCCATGTTTCCTGTCAGTTCCTGCTGACTGCTGCGGCTGTACGCGCCCATTTCCAGGTTTTCAGTAACAGAGAGGCGAGCGAAAATGCCACGTCCTTCGGGCACCATCGAAATGCCTTTGTATACGATCTCATGCGCCTTGTATTTGAAAAGACTTTGGCCGTTGAGGTCGATACTTCCTTCGCGTGGGGTGAGCAAGCCTGAAATGGTTCGCAGGGTGGTGGTCTTTCCGGCGCCATTTCCGCCGATCAAAGTGACGATCTCACCTTTTTCGATATTTAAGGTGATGCCTTTGAGGGCATGGATGTTTCCGTAGTAGGTGTGAACGTTTTCAACATTTAGCATCGACATCTTGACCTGCCCTTAGTTTGATTTTTTTGTGCTGGTGAAGCGTTCATGAGCCGTTGCCATGCCTTCGGTCGCAGCACCGCGTCCAAGATAGGCTTCGATGACTCGCGGGTTACGCTGAATTTCGGCAGGTGCACCTTCTGCGATCTTTTCACCATAATCGAGCACAGTAACAGCTTCCGAAATGCCCATGACCACGCGCATGTGATGTTCAATAAGCAGGATCGTAATGCTGAGTTCATCGCGCAAGCGGCGGATAAAGGTGGTCAGGTCTTCACTTTCGCGCGGATTCATGCCTGCACTCGGTTCATCTAATAGGAGTAGTTTGGGTTTCGTAGCCAAAGCCCGGGCAATTTCAAGTCTGCGTTGTGCGCCGTAAGGCAGGTTGCGCGCCAGCATATCACCTTTGCCCCTTAAGCCTACAAAATCCAACAGTCGCTGTGCTTCCGCAAGGGCGGTCTTCTCCTCATTGATCACACCGGGTAAACCCAGCACTGAGCTAATCCACGAGGAATGCAGAAAGGCGTGTTCACCGACTAGAATGTTCTCGAGCGCGGTCATATCTGCGAACAGACGGATATTCTGATAGGTACGCGAAATTCCAAGACGAGTGATCTGATCCGGGCGGAGGCGCTGGATCGGGGTTCCTTCAAAAAGGATTTCGCCTTCGTCAGGCTTTCCAAAGCCAGTAATGCAATTGAAGAATGTAGTCTTGCCAGCACCGTTGGGACCGATAATACTGACAATGGATTTGTCAGGAATTTCAAAGTCCACGCTGTTGACCGCTACTAAGCCGCCGAAGCGTTTGGTTACTTTTTTTGCTGTGAGGATCGGAGTCATAATTACCTCTTAAACCATGCTTTCGGCTGAAACGTTTTCCGCATCCGCGTGATGCAGTTCGCGTTTTGCGGCTGTCGAGGGCCAGAGTCCCTCTGGCCTTGCGATCATCATGGTGATCAAGGTCGCGCCGTAGAAGAGGAAGCGGAACTCCGAAACTTCCCGCAGAAGTTCAGGCAGGCCGATCAGTGCAATGGCGCCTACGATAACACCCGGGATACTTCCCATTCCACCTACGACGATCAGAGCAACCACGTTAATCGATACGAGCAATTGCATGCTGGTGGCGAAGATCGAACCAATGAGAGTTGCGAAGATGGCACCTCCCAAGCCCGCAAATGCAGCACCCAGCATATAGGCCAGGAGTTTGGTCTGGATGAGATTGACCCCCAGGGCTTCTGCGACATCTTCATCCTCGCGGATCGCCATCCAGGCACGTCCTAACCTGGATTCACGTAGCCGCCAGGCTACAAAGGCAATGAGCAATGCGCTTACGATCGCAACATAGTAGATCGTTTGTACGGTACCCAATTCAATCCCATTACATGCTCGTGGCACATCCACTCTAACAAATGCTTGCAGAGTACCAATACAAGGTTTTTGGATGCCAATAATTCCCTGTGGACCTCCAAAGTATTTGGCGAGGAAATCTGAACCCGCTAACAGACGAACGATTTCCCCGAAGCCTAATGTTGCAATGGCAAGGTAATCACCGCGCACGCCCAGAACAGGCAGACCCAAAATGGCGCCGAAGGTCATGGCAACCAATACAGCAATGGGTACTGCCACCCAAAATGAAACGTGCTGCAAACCAAAAGGCCCATAGGAAGTGAGCAAACCCACTGTATAAGCGCCAATGGCATAAAAAGCCACGAAACCGAGGTCGAGCAGCCCGGCAAATCCAAGAGTGATATTGAGTCCCAGCCCCATGAGAATGAACAGAGTCACGGTAACAATCACCTGGGCGATGAATGGTCCTGACACTGTAGGCAACGCGATAGCAATGTAAATGATTACAAGAAGTACGAGCACGCGCAGCGACAGTTGTCCACGTTTGGGCAAGCGCGAGATTCGCGCCTGCACCTCTTTGCCTCTATAGTTCCAGAGGAAAGCGATTATGAAGACGGTGAAAAAGAAGATTAATGTGCCTTCCCAAGTCAGTCCTGTTTGACCAAAAAGATATTTGGCGGCTTTTGCTACGCCTCCCTTTTGATTAATCATCACCACACGGAACAAGCCCGAGAAGAGCGCCATAAAGAACGTAAAGATTGAGGCACGCGTGAGAGGACCACGATACATCGCCGGGATCAGCAGGAAGGCTGCGCCAAGGAGACCCCCTCCTGCACCGATCAAAGGCAGAGGCCAGATATTGCCTTGCCCTTTGCCAAACGTGAGCAAATTGTAGAGCGGGGGAGATGCGTTGAGGAAAACCGCGCGCAGATTCACTTTGTATCCAATGAACACAAAGATGGCAAGGATAAACCCTGTTACCAAACCCGCGATCAGGCCGGCAGTCAGATTCAGAACTGGTCGATTTCCGCCAAACTGGTCGGAGGTACGGCGGGCTGCTATAAACCCCATCGCCGCCATGGTTAGCAGCAACACGAATTGCCCAAGGGTAATCACCTTTTCGATGACGTCCCGCTTGCTGAAGATTTCGGTCATGCCAACGAGACAGATAAAAATAGTGAGCGCGCCGCCTAACAATCCAGCCTTAACTGCGTTCCAGAGGAAGTTTTCTTTTTTCATGGCATTTACCCTGTCAGGCCTTTTTCTTCGTTAGCCGTTCACCCAAAATACCTGATGGACGGAACAACAAGATCATGACGAGCATGGTATAGGCAATGACATCTTTGAGCTGATACGGTCGAGTAATGCCCAACCCTTCCAGGAAGAGGGATGGACCGATCGACTCGAATATCCCCAATACGAGACCCCCCACCATGGCGCCAGGAATGTTGCCAATGCCACCCAACACCGCCGATGTAAACGCCTTAATGCCGGGGGTAAATCCCATGAGGAAGAAAACCTGGCGATATATCAGTGAATAGAGCACACCAGCCGCGCCAGCCATGGCTGCGCCAAGGGCAAAGGTTGTTACAATGATCTGATTGACATCGATACCCATTAAGGCTGCTGTATCTTTATCCTCCGAAACTGCGCGCATCGCCTTGCCTATTTTTGTATATTGAACAATAGAATAAAGAATACCCATCATCACTGCAGCCGCGACGGCAACTATGATTTGTACCTTCAGGATGCCAAAGCCAAAAACATTCCATTGGCCATCAAGAGCCTTGATGGATGGATACGCATACACGCCTGGACCAAAAAGCCCGCGGAATGTATATTGCAGAAAGAAGGAGGCCCCGATGGCACTGATCAAAGGCACCAGCCTTGGAGCCTCTCGAAGTGGGCGGTAGGCAATCCTTTCTACTAGCATGGCGATCGATGCTGACATGATCATCGCAAATAATATTGGAATCAACAATCCAAGGACCGGATTCCTGTCAATAAATCCAGTAGTATTTAGCCAGGTGGCTAGAAAATAAGAGCTAAACGCCCCACTCATAAAGATTTCGCCGTGGGCGAAATTGATCATACGCAGGATGCCATAAACCATCGTATATCCGAGGGCGATCAAAGCATAAATGCTTCCCTGTGATATGCCTAACACCACAAAACCGATCCACTGGTCGCTCGAATATTTTCCGGCGCGAATTGAGGCAATCGTACCAATCAAGATGGCTGCAACAATCAGGATGCGGAACCCCCATAAAAAACCACTAACCACAAGGTCTAGTAATCGTTCGCTAAGGCTCGTGCGCATGAGCTGGTCTCCTCAATATGATGTGGGCAGGGCGTATTGCCCTGCCCACATCGTTCTATACAATCAGACTACGGATAGACCTTCTTGGGATTCGGATTGGTCGGATCGGCTGGATTCCATGAAGCGGGATCAGCGTTCACGACCTGGTAGACCGCGATCACAGGCGCACCACAGTCACCAGAAGGTGAACAGGAAAGGTTACCGGTGATGCCCGGGAAGTCTTTGGTAGCATAGATCGCGTCGCGGAGGGCTTTACGCGGCACAGTGATTGTGCCGTCCGCGCCTACCACGGCAACCTTCTCAAGAGCAGCAAACAGGATGTTCGTAGCATCGTAGGCATGAGCATGGAAGGTTGAGAGGGTGGAACCACCGTATTTGGCCTCATGCTTCTTAATGAAACCGGCATAGTCTCCGGTGAAGGCACTGAAGTCGGGGCTGGAGAGATACATCCCTTCAACGTTCGGACCAGCGCCTTTGAGCAGGTCAGCTGTAAAGATGCCGTCAGATCCAGCGATCGGTACAGTCTCAAGACCGGGTACATCACGAACCTGGGCAGTGACGTAACCACCAACGGCAACGAACACCGGGTAGTATAGGAAATCAGGCTTGGCCGCGGCGATTGTGGTAAGCACAGGTTTCATGTCAGTGGCGTCTTTGGCAACAGCTTCCTGAGCGACAATTTCACCGCCAAGGGACTTGAAGTTGTCAGCGAACACCTGTTGAAGAGCCTGGGCATAGGATGACCCATCGTGCAGGGTGGCAGCCTT
>WNFZ01003060.1_pt1 | contig 15725 bp, 9 predicted proteins | sample 5400081 | NCBI WGS metagenome assembly WNFZ01 (sample SAMN13153365, study PRJNA577476) | soil metagenome | isolation source: 80 cm soil or saprolite under grassland replicate 1 | place: USA:California | collected 2016-06-15 | reverse complement strand
AGTGATGATTGCTGATTTGCGCTGCTCGGACTGCGGCGCCGAGATTCCGGTCGGCGCGCCGGAGGGGCTGTGTACCAAGTGCCTGTTTCTTTTGGCACTCGATCCCCAAAAGGAATCGGCTAATCCTGGTGAAACGGACTTGGGACCCATTCTCGCCAGACCTCATTCGGCGGTCGGCGTCAAATTTCATCGTTTTGGCGACTATGAGCTCTTGGAGGAGATTGCGCGTGGAGGAATGGGGGTGGTCTTTCGCGCCCGACAGAGCAGCCTCAACCGTCATGTAGCACTCAAGCTCGTCCTGGGAGGACGTCTAGCCTCACCCGTGATAGTGAAACGCTTTCAGGTCGAAGCCGAAGCCGCGGCCAGCCTCCGTCACCCCAACATCGTGGCCATTTACGAAATAGGCGAGCGCGACGGACATCATTACTACAGTATGGAGTTGGTCGGAGGCACGGGGCTGGACCGGCAGATCGCCACACTCAAAGTGCCACACGCGGCAGCACTAACGTCAGAAGACAGGGCCACCGTCCATCGCCGCCAGATTCGTATCGCCAGGCTAATGATCTCGATTGCCAGCGCCGTTGATTATGCTCACCAACACGGCGTGCTTCATCGCGATTTGAAGCCGAGCAACATCTTAATCGACGGCGAGGGTGAGCCTCATCTGGCCGACTTTGGTCTGGCTAAACTGGCGGACCGCGGCGTCACGCAGTTCACGTTAAGCGGTGCAGTCATGGGCACACCTAGCTACATGGCACCAGAACTTGCGTCGGGACACGCGAAGCAAGCGACCACTGCAGCTGACATTTACAGTCTGGGCGCGATTCTTTACGAGCTGCTGAGTGGGACACCACCTTTTCAGGCCGAAACGCCTGTGGAGATTTGGCGGCGAGCGCTGGAGGAAGAGCCGAAGCATCCCACAATACTAAATAAGCTTGTGGATCACGAATTAGCGACGGTCTGCCTGAAGTGTTTGGAGAAAGACCCGCAGCGACGGTACCCATCGGCACGCGCTCTGGCGGAGGATCTGGAGCGGTGGCTGGAGGGAGAGCCCATTGCTGCGCGGCCAGCCACCACCGCCGACAGGCTTTGGCGCTGGTGCCGGCGAAGGCCGGCTCTTTCAGGACTGACAGGCACAGCGGTGTTGTTGTTCTTCGCTGGCTTGATCGGGGTGTCCACGCAATGGCGCCGAGCGGAACAGGAAGCCAGAAACGCCCGACAGAATCTTTACGCGGCTGATATGGGCTTGGTCCAACAGGCGCTCAAGGATGGAAACCTCGGTCGTGCGCGCCAACTTCTGGACGCCCACAACCCTTCGCCCGGACACGAAGATCTGCGGCGATTCGAATGGCGTTTGTTTCGGCACTTGGCTCAAGGCGATTATGCAACCGCGTTCTCCGGCCACTCCGACTCCGTGCGGTGGGTCGCCTTCTCCCCGAACGGCAAACTCCTCGCCACAGCGGGTGCGGATCGCCTGGTTAAATTGTGGGACTTGGACCGCCATCGACTAAGCAGAGCGCTTACCAACCACGCCGACGGTGTGAACGGCCTCGCCTTCTCTCCGGACAACAGATTTCTGGCCACGGCCAGCGAAGATGGTTTGGTGATGGTTTGGAACACGGCGACGTGGCAAATCACCAACCAACTTAAAGCCGAGTCCAAAGCTAAGCCGCGCCATATCGCTTTTTCGCCCGGCGAACCGGTGCTTGTGTTCTCGGAGGGACTGACTCTGTCTTCGGGGCTGGGTCATGTGACATTGTGGAATTATGTGACCGGCGAGCGGGTCGCTCGGTTGGAGCGAGCGGGCTCCCGTGTCGCGTTTGCGCCCGATGGACAGACCTTCCTCACTGGCAATGAGGATTCGGTTACGTTGCGGGAAGCGGCGACTGGGCGTGACCTTTGGACCGTGCACCAGCGAGCAAACATTGTCGGTCTGGCCGTGTCGCCAGACGGAAAGAAATTCGCCACGAGCAACTTTGGCGGGGACGTGAGGGTGTATGACATGAGTAAGCCCGACGCATTTGCTCCGCTCAGAGGACACTCCGCACGCGTTTGGAGCATCGCCTTTTCACCGGATGGCACACGACTCGGCGGCGGAAGTTCAGACCAGATGATTTATCTCTGGGACGTTTCCGCCCTGGGGCCGACAAACCTTCCGCTTCAAACATTGCGCGGGCACGGCAGCGAAGTGCATTGCCTGGCCTTTTCACCCGATGGGAAATTCCTGGCCAGCGGCGACAAGCAAGGCGCGGTTCTGCTATGGGATTTGCAAGCTCAACCGAATGAGCAGGCTGTCACCCGTGCGTTAGTAACGTATACCAATCCGCCGCCCGTTTTTTCCCGAGATGGAAAATTAATGGCGGCAATGAGCGGCACGAACGAAGTCACTCTCTGGCAAGTGCGCACCCTGGAACGAGTCAGGAGTTTTCCCGCGACCTGCATCCCGCTTGCCATTTCGGATGATCACGAAACGCTGACGGTATTGAATCGGGACTATGCGTTTGAACGCTGGAACGTGGACAATGGAACGCTCCAATATTCGAACCAATTTGTTCACTCGAAATACGCCTCGGCAGCGAGATTGTCTGCCCGGCGAAGGGTCCTTGCCATCGGTTATGCGACCGGGGCGCTCGCGCTGTGGCAGGCTGAGACCGGGAAGGAACTCTGGAATTCCCAAGGGCATAAGACCGCGACGGCGATCCGGGAGGTGACGTTTTCGCCGGACGAGCGGCTTGTGGCCACGGCTGGCCGGGATAATCTCGCCAAAATCTGGGATGTTGATGCGGGCAAGGAGGTGCTGACGTTGTCAGGACATCGCGACGGGGTGTTTTCAGTCGCCTTTTCGCCAAACGGGAAAATGTTGGCGACCGCGAGCATCGATGGCACCGCCCGACTCTGGGATCTGGCTACTGGCAAGCAGCTCTCGGTCTTCGTCGGACATAAAGAAGGCTTGTTCCGCGTGGTCTTTGCGCCGGACGCTGAAACGCTTGCCACCGCCAGCGATGACCGCACGGTCCGACTCTGGAATCTGGTAACGAAGCGCGAAGTGGCGCGGCTGGAACACCGCGGCGCGGTCTTCACGGTGGGATTTGCGCCCAATGGCGACGCGTTGGTGTCGAGCGCGCTGGGAGGCACGATTCACCGATGGCTCGCTCCCGAGTTTGCGGAAATTGACGCGACAGAACGCCGGAAGGCGGCGCGCGAGTGACTGTTGTCCACTATGAAAGAGCTAACGAGCATATTTCACACGCTCAGGCGCGACGCGTCAGATCAAGGACCGCAAAGCTCCGCTAGGAGCGGTTTATAGAGACCTTGATCAATAAAGGCCAACGCTCCGTAGGAGCGGCACGTCGAGCTTTCTCAGCGCCAGTCTGGAATCATGCCGCTCCTAACGAGCTCCTGAGCCGACGCAGGTCGTGAAATACCATTAAAAGATCATCGCATAACCCCTTGACCCTTTATGAAACATATCATTACTACAATTACCCTCACGCTGAGCGTGGCGCTTGGCTCGCTGGAGCGCGTTCAAGCCGATGCGCTTGTCTACACCCCTCCGGCGCAAGGCCTGTCTAACAACTTTGCAAGCACGCTCGGCTATGAGTTCACGCCTTCCTCGCCACTTTGGGTTTATTCCTTGGGATTCGCCGACTTGCCGAGTGCGGATGTTCCCAGTTTCTCAGACGGACTGAAGCAGCCGCGGTTTGTTGGCCTTTGGGATTCTAACGGCCTTCTCCTCACTTCGGTGATCGTGCCCGCCGGCACGGCTGCACCCTTAATGGACCGCTTTCGCTACCAGGATTTGCCCACTCCGATCACTCTGGCGGCGGGCCAGGCCTACATCCTGGGCGCCTATTTCAACCGCGAATCAGACGATCACTACACCGTCAATAACGGGACTTCCTATCTCACCTCTTTGGGAGCTGGACGCTCCGCCCTGGGACAGACTTTTCCGGACACGGTCAATAATACGCGTGTTTTTGGTCCTAATCTCCTGGCGAACTTCATCGGGCCTGCGAGTGGTTTGTATCGAATTACGTCCGGCAGCTACCTCGAGTGTTGTGGGAGCGGCGGGGATTTTCGCCAGTCCCTGCCCAGCAAAACGCAGGCCTTTGTGAGACTGACAGCGGATCCCCGGAGCCGTCTTGCCACGATGACGTTCCTCGGTGAAGACAGCCGGACTGTCTTCAGCGTTGTTCCCTGTCCACCCGGTGATCCGATCAATTTCAGTTTCGATTTTGGATTCATTGGTCCAAATAGCGTCCTATTCCATGTCGATCCAGGTCCGCCGCCTTACGGGATATATTGGAGTTCCACCGTCAGCAACTCAGCCGACAGCTTGCGGATCGATGGCATCCTGGGCACGGCTCTACAAAACTGCGCCGATCTGCCCACTCAATTCAGCCACAGCAATGTGGTCGCGGTGTTGGTGCCGGGACCGAGACTCAGGATCACGGAGTTCTCGAAGGACGGCGCATTACTCTTCATCCAGGGCAATGCTGGCTGGACCAATGTGATCGAGGCATCCACGGATTTGGTCACGTGGAGACCGATTGGGACCAACTTCATGCCAGGTGGCGGCTGCCCGGTCTGTCCCTACATACTGGTTCGCGACGCCGCCAGTACGAATCTGGTCCGCCGGTTTTATCGATGCTATGAATTTCCCTGATTCCGCGTGATGAAGCTCTCGCGCCGAACTGTCGTCGTCGTATTCGCCATCGGCGCTCTGTCGAATGCGCTTGCCATTCTTGAACCATCGCGCCCGGCCTTAGCGAACTTTGACGTCCGGCAAAGGCAATTCGGTTTACGGGTGCCTGCCGAAAAAGTTCACGCCGCGGCCAAACTCCGCGAGAGACTGCCTGAAGCGCAGATCGACTTCGATGAAATCACCAGCAGCCCGAAACGTATCGCCACCACACGTGGATTCCTCACCGCGCCGAATGGTGTCGGACGCGCGGCTTCTGAAGAAAGGGTGCGCGCTTTTCGAGCCAATGATCCGCACCGCGCGACGAAGGCATTTCTGAAAGAGCATCAGCCGCTCTTCGGTCATGGGCCGGAGGCGTTGGAGAAGGCGCAGGTAAAACGTGAATATGTCACGGCGCACAACGGCCTGCGCACGATCGTGTGGGAACAGGAGGTGGATGGCATTCCTGTTTTTCAGGCTGTTCTGATTTCGCACACCACCAGGCGCGGTGAACTGGTGAACATCTCCAGCCAGTTCGTTGCGGACGCGCCCTCCGCCGCGAACAAGGGCCATCGGAACAAAGCGCGTGAACGCAACGAGCCGATGCTGTCAGCGGCAGAAGCCGTTCTCAAAGCAGTCCAGAACCTTGGCGAGCAGTTGCAGCTTGCCGACATTCAGCCGCAGGGCCAAGGCGAGGGCGCTGAGTTAAGGCAAAAGTTCAAAGCAAAGAACCTCACGGGCGATACGGAAGCGAAACTGGTTTGGCTGCCGATGAACGCGACCGAAATGCGCTTGTGCTGGGAAATCATCCTGACCAGCCAAATTCGCGGCGAAATGTTTCGGGTGCTTGTGGATGCGGAGAACGGCGAAGCGTTGGTGCGCCATCGCCTGACCGATTATCTCAGCGAAGCCACTTATCGCGTCTATACGGGCGACAGTCCGAGTCCGTTGAGCCCTGGTCATGCCGCACCTTCCACGCTGCAACCGCCGCTGGTGCCTCGGAGTCTCATCACGATCACCGCGTTGGACACGAACGCTTCTCCAAACGGGTGGATCAACGACGCCGAGAACGAAACGCGCGGCAATAACGTGGATGCTTACAGCGATCGAGATGGCGATGACGTGCCTGACCTGCCGCGCCCGCAAGGCTCACCGGTTCGTGTTTTTGATTTCCCGCTCGATCTGACGCAGCCACCGACAAACTCCACCAAGGCTGCAATTGTTCAGCTCTTTTACCGCTGCAATTGGATGCACGACCGGCTGTATGAACTGGGATTCACCGAGGCCGCAGGAAATTTCCAGGTGGACAATTTCGGGCGCGGCGGCGAGGGCAACGACCCGGTAAAGGCGGAGGCGCAAAAGGCCGCAGGCTTTTCGAATGCCAATTTTGCCAGTCCGCCGGATGGCCAGCCGGGTCGCATGCGGATGTTCCTTTGGTCAGAGCCGTTCCCGGACCGCGACGGGTGTTTAGACGCGCAGGTCGTGCTCCATGAATACACGCACGGCATGACACGGCGGCGCGTTGGCGGCGGCATCGGCTTTTCGGCCACACAATCAATGGGCATGAATGAAGGTTGGTCCGATTTTTTCGCGCTGGCCATGCTCAGCAAACCCGCCGATGATCCGGACGGCACCTATCCGATCTCCAGCTATTCCAGCTTTCTCCTGGGGCACGCTCAGAACTACTACTTTGGCATTCGACGTTATCCTTACTGCACGGACACGAACAAGAATCCGCTCACCTTCAAAGATATTGACCCGACACAGATTAGTCCTCACCCGGGCGTCCCGCGCAATCCGCGCAGTGCTTTTAACGCGACGCAGGCCTCCGAATTTCATGCTCAAGGTGAAGGGTGGTGCAACACCCTTTGGGAAATCCGGGCCAACCTGATTCGCAAACACGGGTTCGAGTTGGGCAACTGGCTGGCGATGCAATTGGTTGCCGACGGTCAGGCTCTGTTGCCGCCCGATCCCGATTTCATACAAGCACGCGACGGGATAATTCAGGCCGACTTCGTCAACACCGGCGGCGCAAATTTTCGGGAGATTTGGGCGGGGTTTGCCAAACGCGGAATGGGCTTCAACGCCAGCGCGCCCGACAGCCTGCACACAGTCGGTGTGCAGGAAGCAGTCGACGTGCCCGACGACCTCTGGATTGGGCCGAGGACGGACTGGTTTGCCAAAGGCAGAATCGGCGGCCCGTTTGAACCGGGAACGCGGAGTTTTTCCCTGGAGACTGTGACCTCTCCTTCGGTGACCTGGAGCGCCTGGGCTACCGTTCCGTGGCTGAGTGTGTCGAGCGCCAGTGGCACTGTTCAGACCGGCGCGGCGCCGGTCGTCGTGCAGGCTTCAATCAATTCCATGGCCAGCCTGCTTCCATCAGGTGTTCATACGGGCGCGATTCTTTTCAGCAACCATATGTCGGCACGGGTTCAAACGAACATTGTTACGTGGCAAACCGACCCGATGGACTTTCTGACGGAGTTCTTTGATCGGCGCGATAATGACCTCCCGTATCAAACCATCACCTTCACGCCGGACGGCTCACCTTCCTTCTATTCCGTATGCCATGGCGCGGCGACAAACTTCCCGGTCGATCCGACTGGCGGCGCAAGATTTAACACGAACGTCAATACCGCTGACCTACAGGTGACTTTGTCGGCGGGCCGGAGCGTCGCCCTCTTCGGTTCACGAACCAACGCCGTTTGGGTTCCTTGAATGCCAACCCAAACGAAGACCCAGATCGTGACGGATTGACGAACTTGCAGGAGTTCCAAGCGGGCACGCTGCCGAACAGCGCATTGAGCACACTGCGAATCACCGCAGTGGAAGTGAGCGGCGGACTTGTCCGCCTTTGCTTCAAGGGCGTCACGGGGAAAATGTACCAGCTCGAGCGCACTGGGGCTCTGGACACCGGCGCATGGCAGCTTTTGGGCAGTCCGATGCTGGGTGACAGGACCACACTTCAGTTCGTGGACGCGGACGGCACGAATCTGCCCACGCGGTTTTATCGCATTCGCCTCGTTCGATAACGCGAGATAATGTTATGCGCAGTTCTTCTTGTATGACGAAGCTACCTTTCAGTGGCCAGGTGCAGATTGTTCTCGTGGGTTGCTGGTTTGGAGTCACGTCATTAGGGGTTCCAGCGGCACAAGCGGTGCGCGGGCCTTATCTGCAAATCAAAACGCCGACTAACATCGTCGTTCGTTGGCGCACGGATGTTCCGACTGACAGCCGAGTGCAGTTCGGAACCAATGCCGGCACTTTGGACCGTGCAGCGGAAATGAGCGGAGCGCGCACCAACCACGAACTCAGAGTGGATGGCTTGTCTCCCTACACGGCCTACTTTTATTCGGTCGGTTCGTCCACTGGCGTGCTGGCTTCCGGGCTCGATTATCGCTTCGTCACGGCGCCGATTGGGAGCAAACCGATCCGCATCTGGGCCATTGGCGACTCCGGCGTCCCGGGCAGCGGAGTGGCCTCGGTGCGTGACGCGTACACCAATTACACTGGTCCGCGTGATACTGATGTGTGGCTGATGCTGGGGGACAACGCTTACGGCGCCTCGACGGATGCGCAGTTCGATCAAGCCGTGTTCGCGATCTTTCCAATAATGTTTCGGCAAACAGCGCTCTGGCCGGAACGAGGCAACGACGATCGTTTCTTCGGATATGATGACGCCTTCACCTTGCCGCAAAACGGCGAGGCAGGCGGCGTGCCTTCCGGCAACGAATATTATTTTTCGTTCGACCAAGGCGCCATTCACTTCGTGGGGCTGGATTCGACCGGTGACGTCTCAACCAATGGCCTGATGTATCGCTGGCTGGAACAGGATCTGAACGCGAATTCGAATCAATGGTTGATCGCTTATTGGCATCATCCCCCCTACAGCCGGGGATCGCATAACTCTGATGTTGATCCCACGCAGATTGCGCTACGCCAGAATTTCGTTCCGTTGTTGGAAACACATGGAGTGGATCTTGTGCTCTGCGGACACAGCCACAGCTATGAGCGCTCATATCTGCTCTCCGGGCATTACGGGTTCTCGACAAATCTTCAGCCGAGCATGATTCTCAACAACGGCAGCGGTCGAGAAGATCAAGGCGGCGCGTACATCAAGCGCACCAGCGGTCCGCTGTCCAACAAAGGCACCGTGTACGTCGTGGCGGGCAATGCCAGCCAGCCCATCGGTACCGGCTCGCTGGACCATCCGGCGATGTTCATCTCTCTCCTCGAATACGGCTCGGTGGTGATCGACGTGGATGGCAACCGGCTCGATGCCCTCGAATTACGCAACGATGGAGTGGTCCGCGATTACTTCACGATTATCAAAGAAGTGTCGCCTACCCTGGCCATTGCGCGCTCAGGCACAAACATCATCCTGAGCTGGCCCGCGTACCAGACCAATTACGCCCTGCGCCGTACGACGAGTTTAAGCCCGCCGATCTCCTGGCAGACGGTGACCAACCGCGCCACGAATTCAGTTGGTCAGCGAACGGTTCCGATCCCTATTTCCGACGCCAGCCTCTTTTTGCGACTGGAGCGCGTTTCGCCGTGAATCAATTCGATGCAGCCGAGGCAGGCGACATTTGAAATGCACCCCTCACTTCCTTGGAGGGAACTCAAAACTTGCTTTTCGGTGGTGACTATGTATACACTCAGGTCGTTCCTGTCGACCCTCCATGAGCAACGGCGCTACCTCTGCATTTCAGCGCGGCATTGGAATGCCGCGCCACTGTTGCCGGTGCCTAGCCCTGTTCACCACAGCTCTTTTACTGCATCCTGCTAGCGCTGCGACTCAAGGCCAGCTTGTTTCCTGGGGCAGCATCGGAATTTCGTATGTCGCGCCCGGGACAAAGTTCAAAGCGATTGGCGCTGGACAAAATCATAGCCTGGCGGTGACGGCTGGCGGCACCGTGGCTGGTTGGGGAGTGAATTATGATGGCGAGGTGAGGATCCCATCCGGTTTGAGCAATGCCCTCGCCGTGGCTGGCGGAGTTTTTCACAGTCTGGCGCTGAACAGCGACGGGACGCTGGTGGCCTGGGGCGCCAACGATCGAGGCCAGGGGGTCGTCCCGCCCGGACTGAACAACGTGATGGCCATCGCCACCGGTGGCGATCACAATCTGGCACTCCAGAGCAACGGCACGGTCGTCGCCTGGGGCGACAATGGCACCGGCGCAGCGACCGTGCCGCCGGGTCTGAGCAGCGTCGTGGCCATCGCGGCCGGTGGAAGTTGCTTTTGCAGTCCGTCTCATGCGTTCAGTTTGGCGCTCAAAAGGGACGGCACAGTCGTCGCGTGGGGCAACAATTCTTCGGGCCAACTCAACGTCCCGCCGGGTCTGAGCAATGTCGTAGCAATCTCGGCAGGACCCGGCTGGACCGATTCCTGTCTGGCTCTCAAAAGAGACGGGACGGTGATCGCCTGGGGAGGAGAGGTGGCCGGCCAATCCACTGTGCTACCCAGTTTGAGCAATATCGTGGCCATCTCGGCCGGGGGCGATCATCACCTTGCGCTGAAGAGCGACGGCACCGTGGCCGCATGGGGTGACAACTCTGTCGGTCAGACCAATGTGCCGGCAGGATTAAGCAACGTCGTCGCGATTGCCGCAGGCTATTCTCACAGCCTGGCGTTGAAAAGCGACGGCGCGATCATTGCTTGGGGCTACAACGAGGATGGCGAATTGATGGTTCCCGCGTTATTCGACAACGTCACTGGCATTGCCGCGGGACAGGATTTCAGCCTTGCTGTCCGAAGCGATGGAACAGTTGTCGGCTGGGGCTTGAACAACTTCGGACAGACCGAGGTGCCGGCAGGACTCAGCAACGTCGTGGCCGTGGCCGCGGGTAATTTCCAGTGTCTCGCGCTTAAGAACGACGGCACCGTTGCCAACTGGTTGAACCCGGACATGCCATTCGGTCTGACCAATATCATGGCTGTCGCGGTCGGGCGCTTTCACAGCCTGGCACTCAGAAGCAACGGCACCGTCATCGCCTGGGGCGGCGACTTCGAAGATTACGGGCAAGCGAGAGTTCCTGCCGGGCTGAGCAATGTCATCGCGATTGCCGCGGGTTACGGGCATAGCGTCGCATTGAAAGCCGACGGCACCGTGGTCGCATGGGGTGACAACTCGTTGGGCCAAACGACCGTGCCTGCCGGTTTGAACGATGTGGTGGCCATTGCCGCCGCCAGCGGAGATCATACGTTGGCGCTCAAACGGGATGGCACTGTCGTCGCGTGGGGCTGGGACCGCGACGGCCAGGCAACCGTGCCGGACGGGTTGGGCAACGTGGTGGCCGTGGCGGCAGGACCCTTTCACAGCCTCGCCGTGCGAAGCGATGGCAAGGTGATTGGGTGGGGCAATGATGGTGCGGGCGAGGCGAGCGTTCCGTCAGAATTGGTGAACGTCACGACGGTTGCGGCGGGAGGCGAGCAAAGTCTGGCCCTTGCCGTGAGCCTGCAGATTTCCGTCCAACTGACCGGTCAAACTCCAGTAATCCGTTTTCAGACATTTTCAGGCCGCCAGTATTTGGTGGAATACTCACCTGATCTCCAGGCCGGAAGTTGGAGGAGTGTGACTGGCGGAAACATCACCGGCAGCGGCCGCGAGGCACTGGTGATGGATGACAACGGCCTGCAAAATGCCGGCACGCGCGTCTATCGGGTGCGCCAATTCTGAAGTTCGTCAAAGTCAGTAGTGTTGACTGACGTCGGCGACGTTGATCATGCGATGGCCGTTTCGTTCGACTCCGCGGCGACAATGGAACCAAAGCCTGCGGTCTGCCGCAATCATCGCAGGCAGCGGACTTGCCTCCCACTACAATCTGATTCCACCTTATTGCCTGCACCTAAGCTCTTCTCGTAAGGCCGCCCGGATTAATCGTAGGCCACCCCCCACGAGCCCAAGTTTCCGGCGCGTCAGCAAAAAACTGCCTGAACGAGTTCAAGGGACGGACACCGAAACGGACACCAACGGAGCACGTGCGAGCAGGGTCGAGCAGTGGAAGAGTTAGCTTGATTAGTGAGTAAAATCGGGCCATCCTACCCGCGAAATCGCGGCGATTTGTGCTCGAATCCGACAACTGGCTCCAGTCCTCCTTCAAAACTCGCCCACTGCTCGCTTGACAGACCATTTGCCCGAGAGCGCCGTTCCGGGCTGCAGATTCCTCATTTCGCTTAGTGGGACTATTTCGCAGTCAATCCCGCAAGATGACCGTGCCTGGGCTGAACGAAACGGCGGTTGCAGGGGAGAATGGCGCTGCCTGCAAACACCGTGCGCCGAGCGTGGCCTCGACTGCTACGAAGAACAAGCCACACCGTGCCGCTGTAGAGGCCACGGACGCATCAATGCGGTCAATGGCTGACGGTATCAGGGCAAACACGATGCACGTCAGGTCGCCGCCGACTCCACACGCCGACGAAAACAGCGAAGTTTTGGTGGAACCGTTTCAACGCGGCGAGCGATTCAACTTTGAAGGCCCGATGGACAAATTCCGGGTTGCTGAACATCGCGATCTCGTGGGATTCGTCCTCTGGACGACTGCTCAAAAAAGCAGACGCGCCAAGTGGGTGATTCGCATCACTGCCGCCAACGACTTGCAGGCCCATCACGTCAAGGTGAAACGCGGCCAGCGAAGCGGCAAGCCGGGAAGACATAGTGAGGTGTCTGAGGCCAGTCATCTCTGGGCTTTCGTGGTTTGCATTCATATATTGCTCTCTGCCTTGGCTAAGAGGGGAAAATCCGAATTCCTTTCGTCGAATTCGCAAATTTTTTCCCAGTACGGGTGTTAGCGTTCCAGTCCGGCTTGGTTCACGACGGCTTTAACCTCGGTCAGACTCCAGGCGGAAATATCGCCATCGACCTGGAAACGGCGAGGTGACGGTTTCCTGGATGACATGCGAGCCACCCTCTTCAGCTGCGTCTGTACAGTGAGGTCGGGAACTCAGCACTACCAAGCCGGCCGAGCTCCCAACCTCCCGGATGGATTTGTGACCACGGGGATGACCGCTGCGTCGTGCCCACGGCTCGCGGGCTAGGGCTACCGTGCAGCGTGAGGGCTGACCACCGCGCAGATGAAGTAAAAGTGAGTGTCTATCTCGATGGCCACTGGTGAACCGTCGGGAAGTGTCGAGGACACCAAAGCCTCCACTGCCTCCTCAGATTCTGTCGGGATGTAGGCCGCATATGCGGTGGTAACGAGAGCGTCATGCGCTGCATCTCCCGTGTAGGCTGGCAGCACGACGAACACATGCCACAGGGGCGAATATTCACCGTGCCCAGGGCTTGAGGGAATTGAGTCAAGGATATGGTCGTGATAATCTGTAAAATCGATGCCATTACCCTCGTGATCACATGGGGCGCATTGCGGTGTGCCGATGCCAAGCGACTCCCAGCCGATCGGGTACACGACCTCGTAAAAATCGGCCTGGGCCTGTAAAGGCGCGGCTTGAGGAACCTCGATCGCATTGATTGTAACGGTGGCGCCATCAAAGTAGGCGGGTTCGTAAGAAGGTGTGTCCGCGCGGGCGGAAGGGCTGACCAGGCTGAGGCTGAAGATCCCTATCACGACCGTGGCGAGTAAGGGCCCAACGCAACGGAGCTTCTTCACCTCTGAGAACTCTGTCAGGCCATTCGGGTGTACCTGAACCCGTGATTTCGAGGAGTCTCCTTGGCCTTTGGTGAGTTCTAGCGTTCGTTTGTCTTTCATAATATGTGCTTTGTTTGTTTTAATTTATTGTGAGTGACGCTTTTCGTCCTCACCTCAACTAAGAAGAGAAGAGCGGAAATCCTTTCGGGATATTGAGAAATCTTTCCGGTCTGCAGACCGCGGGGTGAAGCGATTCCTTAATCCAACCGTGATTATGGCTCGAGCCCGACCTTGGCCAGCACGGCCTCAACTTCGGTGAGGTCCCACACGGAAATGTCGCCATCGGATCTGGACACGACGAGGTGGCGGCTATCTGGATGCCAGGCGAGCCACCAGATCGAGCCCATTTCATCCGGCAAGGAATAAAGGCGTCGGCCACTGGCTAGATCGTAGATATTGATTCCTAGTCCGTTGTGGTTGGCGGCGGCCACTTTCAAACCATCTGGGCTGACTCTGAAATTCCCGACCTGGGTCGAGGCGGATTCGCCGGCGGCGAGCGTGGGGAGAGTTCGCGCAACCTGGTGGGTTTGTAAGTCCCAAAAGTAGAGCGTGCGGTCCCTGCCCATGCCCAGCAGGCTCCGGCCTTCATCTGCGAATCCCAGCGTCTGAACGGCAGCGCTATGACGGTCGATCAGCTCTGGTTCGTTCCGGGGATCCAACCCCCTGATGAAGGACCCACCCGCGTCTTGCTGGCCTCGGCGGAGGTTGCCTTCAAATCCAACCCATTTGCCTGTGGGATGAAACTGGAGATTACGGAAATGACCAGGGTCGCTGAACAATTGGCGCGCCTCCAGCGCTGGACCCGCGGCGCGGACGGATCGAGAAACGAGTTCCCAGGCCCTCAAGCTATCTCCGGCAGCCAGAAGCAGTCTGCCATCCGGGCTGAACGCGCAGGACCAAGTCCCACTTTGAACTGGCCGTTCTCCTGACTGAGTGGGACGGCCAGCGTCGTGCCATCCCCGGCCCACACTGCGGCTGCCGACAACCAGCCACGATACGTCGTCGCCGGTTTGAACTCGGTCGTCTCATACGCGATAACGCCATTGGCGCTCGTGCAGGCCAGATACCGCGCATCTGGACTGAAAGACACGTGGTGAATCTCGCCGATGCCAGGGGCCAGCCGAATGAGGCGCCGGTGAGCGGCCACGTCCCAGACATCGATGGTGGTTTCGGCGTGATTCGTCGCTCCTTCGCTGGCGGTGGCGGCCAGGCCGCAGTCAAAAGATACGTCGAGATCTCGGGGAGATGCTTCGTCTGGCACCAAGGGGACGGTGGCCAACAGGCGATCGGTCGCCGCGTCCAGGAGCCGAAATTCTCCTCGGGACCTGTCCTCGATCGGGGCGATCACGCCGTGGCTCGTCGAGATGAGGCGGCGCAAATTCGGCATGGACCGCTCCGATTGACGCGACCAGGAGCCGTCAGAAGCGCGCCGCCACTCGACCAAGCCGAGCCGACGAGCCGCTCCAGCCTGCTTGTCGCCAGTCGCATCGGTTCGGCCAAACAGCCCCCCGCCATCCGGGCTGAACGCCAATTGGACAATTGGCGCGTCGTTCTCGAGACGGGCAACCGCAGCACCGCTGGCCGTGTCGTAGAGCACAACCTTGCTGTTCTTGGTTCCGAACGCGAGTTGCGCTCCCGACGCGTCCAGCGCGAAATCCAAAATTGAATGCGAGGCCGGAGGATCTACCAGGCTAACCGGACTCAAACTCAGCCCATCCCCAAGGCACTGCGCGACCTCCGAGCGGAGCACCTCCAGGTCCTTCTTCTCGGTCGGAATGGCTAGCGCCTGTCGAACCAGGTCTATGAGCTCGCTGCGGTATCCCAACGGCCGGATGGTCCGGACGGAGCGAGCTTCCCGCAGCAACGATTCGTAAAGCCGCTGCTGCGCGAGATTTCGTTCCTGGGCGGCCAGCCTCTGCTCCTGATTGGCCCGCTTCCACCCGATCGCAGCCATACCCAGGCCCACCACCAACGCGAGTACCACCGCGGCGCCCGCTAAGTAAGCCGCTTTGTTCCTGCGCCACGCCTTCTGAAATCTGTAAATGGCACTTGGCGGCCGCGCGACGACCGGCTCGTGCCGCTCCCATCGTTCGAGGTTCGCCCGGCAAGTGACCCGCCCTCGAAGAATTTCATGCTGAAGAACGGCTGCCCCTCGCACTCGCCCACTTCATAGATAGGCACGATGTTCGGATGGTCGAGGCTCGCCACCGCCTCGGCCTCCGTGCGGAACCGTTTCACGAAATCGGGCGCGGCGAACTGGCCCGGGGCCATCACCTTCACCGCCACCACCCGGTTGATCTGCGGCTGGCGCGCCTTGTAAACCATGCCCATTCCGCCTCGGGCGATCTCCTCAAGCAGTTGGTAGAGGCCAAACGCGCGAGGCAGGATTGATCCG
>WNFZ01003058.1_pt1 | contig 15731 bp, 16 predicted proteins | sample 5400081 | NCBI WGS metagenome assembly WNFZ01 (sample SAMN13153365, study PRJNA577476) | soil metagenome | isolation source: 80 cm soil or saprolite under grassland replicate 1 | place: USA:California | collected 2016-06-15 | reverse complement strand
GTCCGTTTCACCAGGATTAGCCGATTCCTTTTGGGGATCGAGTGCCAAAAGAAACAGGCACTTGGTACACAGCCCCTCCGGCGCGCCGACCGGAATCTCGGCGCCGCAGTCCGAGCAGCGCAAATCAGCAATCATCACTCTTCGTACCAAAGGAAAGTCGGAGAAATCTTACGGGGAATTCACTAAAATCTCCACGCCACTGGAATACGCCCCCACAATTCAATGCCCCAGCACCGCGATGAGGTGTCGGATTTCGTCATAAATTTCCCCCGGATCATTCACGGTGCGAGCAATTTCCTGGCGCAGGAGTTCTCCATATCGTCGGCGTAACCGGTGCACCCCAACCCCGACCGCGCTCACGCTGATTTCGTATTTGGCAGCAATCTCTGCGTGAGCGACCGGGCGCGCACTTCCGGAGAGAAACACTTTCAGTTCCTCAAACAGATCGGCCTTCTCCGCGCGGGTGTACTCCTGGCGAAGGCGTTCCAACACCTTCTGCAACATCCGCAGAGCCCACCGCTGCTCAAAGAGAAGCTCCGGCGTGACGTGATCCACCGGTGCGAACCGATAGCGGTTCTCGAGCGATTCGTCGTCAAGCGAGAGCAGTGGTTGGCCGCCACCCCGTTTTTGCGTGCGGGCCTGGTCACGGGCATTGGCCAGAAAATGTTTCACCGCAGTCAACAGCAGAGAGCGGAACTTGCCGCCTTCGCGCGTGATCGAGGCCAGCCAGTTTTTCTCCAACAGGCGCGTGAAGAAATCCTGGGTGAGGTCCTCTGCCTCGTCGGGCGAATGATCACTACGGCGAATGAAGGCGTAAATGGGATATCGATAGGTCTGGTAGAGGACAGCCAGAGCGCTTTGCCCGGAAGGAGAATCCTGTCGAGCGGCTTCCAGGACGACGGTCCAATGAGTGCTCTGAAAAGCGGCAGGACCGCCTTGACTTGCCTGAGTCTCTTCCGTTTCTGTATTCATGGTTACGATGATAGAGTAGATGCGTGCGCCTTTCGCTTTCACGCTGTTCCGCAGTCCCACCACTTCAGCACACGCAGCGCACGGAGAGTGTTCCAGCGGCTGGGCGCGCCGAGGCGCTCCAGTTGAAAATACGACTTACCCTTGTACCGATTTTGGAGTAACCAGAAGCCGTCCTCGCTCTGGCTGCGACTGACGACGTCGATAGCTTCGGCCAGCCGCGGGTCGCAGGGCGCGTTGACGGCCTGGAAATAGTCAAGAGCGCGCAGGATGTCGTAATGCCACTGGGGGGGAAACGAGAAGCGAAGGGAAATTGGTTTGATGATTTCACCGGTGCGGTCAGAGCGAAAGAGCCGGTGCACCAGCAGGAATTCGCGGCCCCGACGCTGCGCGGCTTGCGCCGCTGGCGCGTTGCGTCCGCGGTGCTGTTCATAGAGTCGCAACCCTTCCAGCACGCTGAGAGTAGTGTGGAGCGAAGAATGCGTCGCCCCATAAAGCCGCTGGCAATTCCAACCGCCTTCGGACATTTGCTCTCGGAGCAGGTAGTCGGCAAGGGTATCGAGACGGTCGTCGCCGTACTCAAAGTAGAAGAGGATGGAGAGCACCATGCCGGTGATGCAAGTCTCGCTCCGCCCTCGCCATCCGTAGTTGATACCCCCATCGCGTTGGAGTCCACCATCGAGAAGCAGCGCGCAAGCCATCCGCGCCTGCCGGTTGGTCGTAGGCAGACCAAAGTCCCGGAGCAGGAGCATCGTGTAGGTCGTGGAAGTCCACTTCGGAGAATATAGGCCGCCGTCCGACGATTGCCCGCCCGCCCAGGTGCCCTCGGCATCCTGCCTGGCAAGCAGGCGGTTGCCCCAACCCTCGTGCGCCACCTTGCGTCGCTCCCGCGCCACGGTCCGTTCAGGCGCCTCGACCAAATCGCGCAAGGCCTGCCAACGAATGGCCGGGTCTGCATCCAGGAGCCACTGGATGGCCCCCTTTGTGTGTGCGCTCGAGTCCGACATCTTGGAACTGAATCTAGCCACGGCAATGCTGAGTGCTGGCGACCTGGTTTGAGTATAGAATACGGGTTGGTGACATAGCATCCGTCACTCCAGCACCACCACACGATAGAACCGCTGCGCGGATTGATCGTAACTGAAGTCAACCAGCGACTCGACTGTGAAATAGGCCATCGAGTCGCTGGCTTCGTTCCAAGATACGGCATCCAGCGCGTCCTTGAACTCCAGTCGGTGGATTTGGCCCGGAACGGCGCGGAACACGACGACGATTCCGTAGGCGCCAGTGCCGATCCAAACAATTTCCACCGACCCGGATTCGGTAACATGGATAACTAACCCCCTCTCATCGCTCAGTGGGGGCGAACCATCGTCGCTGACCTGGATACCAATCTCATAACGGCGCCAGAGGGCAGCGACCCCGGGCGTCCAGGTGAAGAGACCGCTGGAGGCATCGATAACTGCGCCAGAAGGGGCGTTGGTGAGCAGACGGAATGTCAGCCTTTGGGCCGGCGAATCAAGATCGACCGCACCATATGGGATGGACGCGGATTGCTCTGGGTGAACGGCGATGGCCGCAGGACCTTCGAGGCGCGGCGGCGTGTTCGTTCCATGAGAAGCGGAATCGTGCGGACTAAACCCTTCATCGAGTTCCGTGCGGTCCAGGTAGCCGTCCCCGTCACGGTCCACTCCGAGGCGCCGGCCACAGCCGCGTGGGACGACCGTGAAGGTTAGCTCGTTCGCAGGTGCGGCCAGAGCCATCAGCCAGGCGAGCGGAAGCAATTCGGCGTTGCGATCCGACTGGAACGAATCCATCAGGCGATCGTAAAACCAGCTTCGATCGAGGCCATCCTGGACACCCCGCACAATGAGGTCCACTTGACTGCTTGCCGCCAGCGCCAACATCTGTTGGAGGAGCGGAACAACTTCGGAATTGGTAATGGCCATCTGCCTGCCAATGGCAGGAGGCACTTCTTTGACCGGGACATCAAATGGAAATGGCGGCTCGGAAGCGGTTACGGACAATAAAAATGCGATCACATCGAGGGCCGCGTTGGAGCCGAGACCGAACCCCTCTTCGAGAAATCGCCGCAGCGTGTCCACACGCCCGTCATGGAGGAACCCGAAGCCGGACCGGCTGTTCGTCTGCGAAAGGAACAGGCCCGTCTTATCGGCCAGGTTGCGGAATTGCGGTCCCTTGAAGGGGAGCAGATCCTGCCGTGGCAGCCGAATCAAGCCGAGGTGTCTTTCCCCTTGCGGGCCTGTGAGCCCAGCAGGGTCGACTTGATGGCTCAGCCCCGTCCGCGGGTTGTGACACGAAGCGCAGGTAAACTCCTTTTGTCCCAAAACCGTCCCTCCCGTGAACAGCTCGCGTCCCCGGACGGCGTCACCGGTGCGCAACGGGCTGCCTGGCTCGTCCGGTGCGCCGTCCACCAGCATCCCAGGCAACGGAACGTTCGTGGAAAGCGTGCCGTCGAAATTGCGAAAACGATTGGGTGGGAAATACAGGGTCGCCAGAAAATCTTTGAACTCCTTCATTTGTTCGGGCGTCAGCGGGTTGTCCCGGCCCAGAAGGTCAGTGAAGGTCTGCTTGAAGTCCTCCAGCCCCGCCCGATCTCCGCGCCAGTGAAAGGGTTCGTGCCCAATGATGTCTTGCAGCGTCTGCGTGATCATGGGGCCTTTCATCGGATGAAACGTAAACCCCGGAGGGTTGGGCAGGGGGCCATCGCCTCCGAAGATGGTAACCGCGTTCGAGCGGGTTAGAAGAGTGCCGGACGGATCGCCCAAATCCCAGGCCAACCGATCCATGCGGGCATCCACGTGACAGGAGGCACAGGCAACCTGGCCCAGCCCCGAATTACGACGCGTGTCATAGAGATGTTTCCGGCCGCGTTGGACGATATCAGGGGTCGGATCGAATAGGGGGACTGTGGCCAGCACTGTCTCGCTAACCGTGTCCAGCACGGAAATCGTCGCGGAGAAGCGGTTCAGAATGTAGAGCCGGTGATGCGCTTCATCCAGCGCCAGGCCAGTCGGTCCTTCGTTCAGTTCGATGGGCTGGGCCCGCGTGCGGTTGCCCGCAGCATCAATCACCACCAGATTGCGCGAACCCATGCCGGTGACATAACCGCGTGTGCCCGCGCTATTCCAGACAATGCCCCGAGGATCTCCGATGGACTTGTCCCGTTCGCTCTGGGGCAGGCTGCGTTGCAGGTAGTCCAAGTGCGGGTTCAAATCCCTGACTGCCTTTTCGCCGCTGGCGGGATCGACCAGCGCGATGGCCACGCGCACAAATGTGGATCGAAGATTGGGCTGGAACCTGCGCTCGTTGGTTGCGTCCGTGCCAATGACCGTGATCAGGCCTGAAGCCGGGTTGACCGCCACGTTCATACAAATGTTCATCAAACCGCTGGCATAGGTGGCCTGCAGCGTTGACGCGTCCAGGATGGCGAGATCATGATCGGGCAGGTCCCACCCAGGCACGCGACTGGAGAGAAACGAATTGGTGCCCGAGACAAACTCCGTCCAATCACCGTGATTATCGTCGAGCCACCGCCCGGCGGCGCTCTTTCTCACGATGTGGCTGACTCGCGGAGGGGGCATGTTGGAAGGGATGGCCGGGTTGATCGGCGGGTTGAAGGTCGCCCCGTTGTTCGGCGGCGGGACCTGCCCGCCATCGGGGGCATCGGCAGCTTCAAGAGCACCGGGGCCCGGAATAGTGTCCACGTCCGTGAGGGCCGGAGCGACAATGGTTGAGCCGTTGCCCGATTCAAAAATGGCTACGTAAACCTTCGAACCGTCGGCGCTTGTTGCCATGCTCTTGGGCCGCTCGCCATCGATTACGACGTTGGTGATCGACCGGCGCGTCTGGGCATCGAAGATCTGGACCAGGTTTGCGGTAGCGCACGACACAAAAGCGCGCCGCGGCACCCCGGCGAACGCGACGTCTGCGGGCCCGGCCTCGGTCTGAATCGTCGCCACCACCCGCTGTTTGGCCACATCCACAATGCTGAGAGAACCAGAGATGTGATTGACCACCCAAAGCTCGTTGGTCGTCTGGAATCGGACCGATACCGGATCCAGGCCCACGGGCACATCACTGAGCGGCACGGGACTTCCAGAGGAAACGTCGAATAACTCGATCCGGGCATCAGGCAGATTGCAGACGGCCAGGATCTGCACGTCCGGATTGAGTGCAACCGGGTGCACTGGCGGTGTCTCGAAGTTTACGAAGGCGCCGAAAGCAGAGGAAGCAGAGAGCATCCAGGGGGACGACACGGAAAGACAGATCCGACGGAACAGGCAGGTAGCCGCAGTCACGTTCAGCATCGGCAACGGGGACATGCTCAACCCTAGCATTGCTGGTCCGACCTGCAAATTCGCCGATGAGACCCTCGGGACGTCAAACCGATAAGGAAGAGCTTACCATCACACGGACGCTCAATCAGGAGAGCTGCATCCCTGGAGACGATAACTGCGACCGTGCTCGGCCGTCAGCAAGAGGCGGAAGCCAGAGTCCCATGACGGACCCAATCGCAGTGCCTGCAAACACACTTGCGGCGGGCGAGTTGAGAAAGGCATCACCCACCGCGACGAAGAGGTTGGCGCCATAGGCGACATCCCGGACCATTTAACCGACGTAACGTTCCGCCCAAGTATCGAGCGGGTCGCGAAGGGCGTCGTCCGCCACCGCTCCAATAATCCGCGCAACTGCGGATACATGGCAACACAGGAGCTGCAAGTCCGAGTGGAGAAGATCACGAGAATGACTTTGCCCCGATATTCGCTCAGGTGAAAAACCCTGCCGCCTGTATCCGTCCCGTCGATGTCAGGCGCAACTTTGCCGACACGCAGATGGGGCAGTTCAAAGACTTCAGGTTTTGCTCGAGCCTCCAGTTTCACGCCGTCTGATTGGACCCCGCTGAATTCTGAACGAACCCGTTCGAGCAACCTGTCAGCTTCGTCGGCCGCCAGCTCTCGTGCGTGGGCTTCTGTCCCTTCCATTGCCCGGAGTTTCACTATCATGGCCAGTGAGAAGCAGGCATGTCCTTGAACTTCGGCATGAGGATTGGCTTCGAGCACAGCCTGGATCAGCTTCTCGGCGGACCGGTGCCTGGAATCTTCCAATTGGTGACAAAGATACGCGAGGTCCTTGCTACGGACATGCTCGTGGCGGATTACGTCAACGGCTTTCGCAACTTCGGGTCCGTCAGGCGAGTTTAAGATGATCCAAGTGGCGGCCTCCAAGGCCAAGGATGATTTCGGGTCTCTATCCACAAGGGTCAGCAAGTTGCCACCGTGCGGTGGGCTGACGAGCCGTGTCGCCGATGCCGATGACTTCGGTTGAGGCTTTCGCTGCCGCACCAAGACCAACTCAAGATTTGAAGGTTCTTCACTGCTGCGGGGCGACGAGTGGTCTTCGGTGAAAATTCGCTCCGATGGAGTGCGGAGGACGTAGGCAAGTGGATTCGACATCAAGGTCACGCTGTGAAACTCAGATGATTGGCCTAGGACATTACTCTTCTGGCATCGGTGCGATTGTGCTTGTCAAGCGAGCAGTGGGCGAGTACGCGCGAGCAGTGGGGGAGTTTTGACGGAGTACTGGAGCCAGTTGTCGGATTCGAGCACTGATCGCCGCGATTTCGCGGGTAGGATGTCCCGATTTTACCCACTACTCAAGCTAACTCTTCCACTGCTCGACCCTGTTCGCACGTGCTCCGTTGGTGTCCGTTTCGGTGTCCGTCCCTTGAACTCGTTCATCCAGTTTTTTGCTTATGCGGCGGGAGCATCTGGTGGTCGTGGATCGCGCCAGCCGCGGGAACACTGCTTGGTTGGTGTCCGCACAGAAAACTCTTCCTTCGCCCGGTGCGTGGTGAAAGCCGCTTCTTTCAGGCTGTGGGCGCCGCCGCCGCTCTTCCCGTTTCTTTTCGACCCCTCGGTTCGTTTGACGACCATCGTCTTCATGGTTCAAGTATCGGCAAATGCACACACCCAGTCCCTGATTACCCAGGCCACGCCAGACGTGCCACTTGACGGCGACCCATGCCGGCTTACGCTGAACCTCATGCAACCCATGCGCCGGCTTCCTTCCGCGTTCCGTTTGCTTCGAGTCAAAGCGCTCTTGCTGTTGTGCGCCGGGGCCTGGGCGTGGCCCGCGGGGCAGGCGGGCCAGTTCGGCGTGCCGATGCTCGCGTTTACAGAGCCATTGGGCGGGCAGATTTACATGGCCGCGAGCAATGTTCCTATCGTGCTGCGGGCCTTCGCGCCGGATGACGTCTTCTTGTCGGCGGAGGTTTTTGCGGACGGGGGCTTGATTGGCGTGGCCACGTTCTGTTGCGCGCTCTGTCCGTGCGCCCATCCGCTGCCCGGCATGGAAACGGTGCTCCAAATCCCTACGCCGTGGAATGACGGACGCCCTCCCGCGCAAGTCTGGCAGGGCTGGACGAATACCCCGGACGGACTTCACCGGCTGACGGCGCGTGCCGTGGGCGAAAACGGGACGACGGTGGAATCCCCGCCGGTGATGATCAGTGTCCGGGAGATGAGGTTGTTCATCGGGCCGAACGCCGAACAGAAGGGGGCGTATGTCCTTGCGATCCCGAATGGAGCCTTGCTGGACGAGGGATCGATTGATTTAGAGGTGAGCTCGAACCTGCGCACCTGGGAACGGCTCGGACCGTTCTCACCTGGCAACGTGTCCGCGTTCTATTGGGACGCGCCGCCGGAGTCGGCACGGGAGCGGCGGTTCTATCGGGCAGTGTGGGTACCGCAGATCCCCCGGTGAACGGCCAACTCGATATGCGCCTAGTTCGTTCTTGTTAGCCGGCGTCCTCATCGCTAGAAACTGCGCTGCATGCGCTCGTTTGCTCACGATGGGACCAACGCCTCGCAAGCGATCGCGTCGACTCGGGCCCTTGGCCGTCCAGGGAGGGAAGTACTCACGAATTTACTGATGAGAACGGCTCTGGCGCTCTTTGCACTTTTCCCAATGACGCTGAACTCGCCCGCCAAGGCTGCTTCCGCCACCCAGTCCTCACTGGCGTTCTCCATCACCTTCGCCACGGCAAGGAGCGCCACCCCACTCGATGGCCGCTTACTCCTATTGCTCTCGACCGACCTGGCCGCGGAACCGCGCTTCCAGATTGACGACAGCCCGAAGACCCAGATCGTTTTCGGTCTGGACGTCGCGAATTGGAAACCGGGCGAAGCGCGCCTGATGGCCGCAAGCGATCCGGACATCTTCGGCCATCCCATGCGCAGTCTGCACGACTTGAAACCGGGCGAATACGCGCTGCAGGTGTTGCTCGACCGTTACGAGACTTTTCGCCGGGCGGATGGCCACGTGCTGAAGCTTCCCACGGATCGCGGCGAGGGACGAAAGTGGAATCGCGCCCCGGGAAACCTCCACAGCAAACCGCAAAAGTTCCACGTTGATCCGGCGCAGCCAGGGCGGATCGCGCTCGTGCTGACGGAAGAAATTCCACCGATTCCGCCGCCGGCGGACACGAAGTTCGTGAAACACATCCGCCTGCAAAGCCAGCGACTCAGCAAATTCTGGGGATGCCCGATTTATCTGGGCGCGCACGTGCTGCTGCCCACGGGCTTCGACGCACATCCCGACGCGCGTTATCCGCTGATGGTGTTTCACGGCCATTTCCCCGCTGATCTCAGCGGCTTCCGCACGGAGCAGCCCGATCCGGACCTGAAACCCGATTACAACGAACGCTTCCGCATCCATGGCTACAACCGCATTCAGCAGCAAGAGGCTTATCGGTTTTATCAAACGGGGACGAACGCCGATTTCCCGCGCTTTCTCGTGGTCGAAATTCAGCACCCGACGCCGTTCTACGACGACTCCTACGCGGTCAATTCTGCAAACCTTGGTCCGTACGGTGACGCCATCAACCTCGAGCTGATTCCGGAAATCGAGAGGCGCTTCCGGGGAATCGGCACGGGCTGGGCACGCTTTCTCTACGGCGGTTCAACCGGCGGTTGGGAAGCTCTAGCCACAAAGATCTTTTATCCCGATCTCTACAACGAGTTAAGTTTTTTGTCGCGGCAGAGGGCGTAGGTTATGGGAGTGACGTGGAGCCGCGACAAAAAACTTAACTCGTTAGGCATTGTGGTCATGGCACTGGCACGGATAGCTCACGAGATGAACCTACCCGCATCATCGTCACGCTCAAGGTTTCCGCATTGGTCCGCCCGACAAGCAATACCACACGGTTGGTGCTATTCGGCTGAAGGGAGATAAACGCATCGCGGGGACCGCCTGTAATCATATCGCGGGGACCGCCTGGCTGATGGAAAGCACAGATAACCAATGACGCGCTTGGATTCTCAAACTCAAATGTCGCTTGGCTGGATTTGCCGACGACGGCGTTACCAGCAGCGTCAATGTAACTTCCAAATCGAACAGTTGGTGTCTCCTTGGAACTTGTTGAGCAACCGATGACAAATGCAGCCATCAATGCTGCTCCGATGATGATGTGTAGTGTGCGCATAAATTTCGACGATGCCTAACGCCGGAACTGAGCGACCACGGGCAGCGCCAAGACGGCCTCGCATTCAGAACAACCGTTCATCGCTGCCTGTGCTTCGCTCCAGTGATTTTGTTCGGTGACTCTCACACTCAATTCCTCGCCGACCCGTCCGGTCCATTTACGACCTTCATGAACTCGTCGAGGAATTCACTGGCCGTGTCAACAAGTGGCTCGCGTTTGGGAAAGCCAAACGTCCGGTGCCGACGTCCCACCTGCAACGCGGCACCATCGGGGTAAATCCAAAAAATGATGTCCTGATTACTGACGCTGCCGGTAATGTAGGTTTCGGCAATCCCAGCAATTCGCCGATCTGCGACATGCTTGCCCAAGTGGTCAAGCACATCGTGAATTCCTTTTTCAACCTCAAGCTGGAAAGCTGTCAACTTGTCTCTCATGTCACCGAACATTTTTATGGGTTTTACTTGGAGGCGAGGGTCGGAATCGAACAGGTCCGATGGCTTTCGCCTTCCTACTCCGTTCAATCGCAACTCCCGCACTCACAGGCCCGTCGAGTGACAGGCAACGAAACCGCCCGTAAAATGGGCGTTTTCCGAGGCTTCGTCAAGTCGCTAAGTACGCAGTCACTACTCACCAACGAGTCGGAAAAAACTCATTCAAACCGGCGTTGCTGGCAATTCTGCTGGCACTTTTGCTGGCATTATTCGACTCCGAAAATCCGCTCATAGTTGCGTGATCGGTCGGTGCGTTCCACTCAGCAGGCATCCGCCGATGAGATTTCCGTCGTGTTCACCCGCGTGTGTCCGCGCTTCTGTGTGCTCCGCGCAACATCGCGCCGGCAGGCGAAAAGAGGATGAGAGTTTGCACCTGCCGTCACTCAGTTGCTGATGCTTCGCGTGAGGGCGCGGACAACCGTTTCTGTTTTCCCGACGCCCGTTGGTCCAAGCAGAAGAAAACTCCCGCGTGGCCGCGCGGGCTTCGTCAATCCGAGTTCGCCACGCCGCACTGCGGAGATAATTCGTGGCAGCGTGTGGGACTGGCCGCGGATTTCGCGCGTCAGGAGAGAGTCCAATTCGTGGAGCTTGGTGAGCTTTATGAGGTCTGTCGTTTTGTTCATCCCCGGATTTACCACGGACTGAGCGCGCATGTTGTGTTCGACATACACCAGCACTTCGCGTGGCTGTGAGATGGTCAACGCGTGTTCGGCGGAAAAGCCGCTGACGAGAGAAAACAAAAACAGAAACGCGTATGAAGCTTATCAAACAGATGCAACACATCAGACTCAAAGTTCGTTCGCGGCTGCCTTCGCTCCTCATGGTCGCCGCCATGCTCACCCTTAATGCGATGCCTGCGTGGGCGCAGGCGTTTAACTCCACCGAACTGAAGACCGGCATCAGCAACAGTCTGCCTGTTCGACGGCACGAGCAACCTCTCGCTCACCGGTAAAGTCGCGCACTTCGAGTTGGGATACATCCCGGAATCAGCGAAGGAGTTGAAAGCAGCGGCGGGTTTTCTCATCACCATCACCAACGCGTCCAAACTGCTTCTCCTAACCGTCGTCGCTGGCCTGTTCGCCGGCTGCGCCGCTACGCGCCCCATCAGCGACGTGGCACTCGGCGCGGGCGGCGCATATCTCGGTCACGAAATCTCCAACGGCGATCCTCTCGTCACCGCCGCTGGCGCGGCGGGCGGAGTCGTTGTCAGTGAAACTCTCCATTACGCCGCGAAGAAGCAGGCCGACAAAGCTTTCGCGACCGGCTACGACAAGGGGAAGAGCGACGCCGTGAAACAGCAGTATTGGCTTTACGTCTCGATGCAGAAGCAGCGCAACCAGGTCAGCGGCGTCCGCCTTTATCCGGTGCAACTCCCGGAGCAGCGCATTGACGGGGTAACGTTCCAGCCATCTACTAAATTGCTCCGCATTGAGGAATAGATTCGCCACGTTCAGGCAAGTTCTCCATACCTGAAATATTGTGCGCTGATGTGAATTCAGCCTTCGCGATTCGCCAGTGCGCGCTCAACGCGGCGGTCAGGGATGAGCCACATAACGGCTACGAACACATACAGCGCATCGCTCAGCCATTGGTTTACAAATGCCAGTCCGATGGCGGCGAAGTAGCAAAGGATGGAGAGCTTTCCCTTCCAATCGCTGCCGATCGCTCCGGCCAGCGAAGAGCCGCGGCCCTCGCATGCGATGATGGCGCGTTGCAGAATCAAGTAGGCGAACGCGGCCATCAGCAACACGACACCGTATAAGAGACGTGGGTAGGGCAGCAAAATGGTTTTCGCCCATCCAGCCGGTGACGATGTTCCAATATTCCGGGTAGTCGCGCTGGCAGAAAACGAGCAACGGTCCAAGCGCCACTTCGGCGGGCGTCACACGCGCTTTCCGGGCCAGCGGATGATGGCGGTTCACCGCCAGTCGCCATGAAGCGCATATAAGCTGCGTCCATTTGAAGCCATGCGCGTCGCGGTCCAGGCCGACCGTGAGCACGGCATCCAGGGTGTCGTTTTCCAGTCCGGCCAGCAGTTCCTTGGTCGAGAGGTCGAACAATTCCACGCGCGCGTTCGGATGCTTCTGGGCAAAATTCTCTACGGCTGCGGACAAGAGGCCGCTGGCGAGCGACGGCGCGTAGCCAACGCGCAACCGCACGCCCTGGCTGGCGGCGCGGACACGTTCCAGCATCTCATCGGCGCGTTGAAGAAATTCGCGCGCTTCGCGCAGCAACATTTCACCGGCAGGAGTGAGACGGATTGAATGAGCCTCACGCTTCAGCAGGCATTGTCCGATTTCATTCTCCAGTGCTTTGATTTGCCGGCTCAACGCGGGCTGCGTGAGAAAAATCTTCTGCGCGGCGCGGCTGATGTTGCCCTCCTCGGCGACGGCCACGAAGTAACGCAGTTGTCGGAGTTCCATGCCGGCAGCATAATCGGAATGCAGGCTCAGGCCAACAACTTGGCATTGGCCGGCAGCGCCCGAAACGAGCATCCTTTCCCCATGAAAACGACTGAGACGACGTTGAACATCCGGCGGGCGAACGAACGCGGGCATGCCGACCACGGCTGGTTGAACTCGCACCACACCTTTTCCTTTGCGGATTATTACGACCCGGCGCAGATGGGCTTCCGCTCGCTGCGTGTCATCAACGATGACCGCGTTGCGCCCGGCAAGGGTTTCGGCACGCATCCGCATCGCGACATGGAGATCTTCAGCTACGTGCTCGAAGGCGCGTTGCAGCACAAGGACAGCATGGGCAATGGCAGCGTGCTCAAGCCGGGCCGTGGCGCTTGGCTGCAAATTGCCGAAGGCGCGTTAACACTTAACGGCGTTACGTTGGCAACCGGCGACGGGGCAAGCACCGAAGAACCGGGCACGCTCAAACTCTCTGCGAACGCGGCGACAGAGGCGTTGCTTTTCGATCTCGGCTGAAAAGGACAAGCCCGACTTGCTCGAATTCGTAAAAGTTGAACTCAAACCGAATCAAACCGACTCAAAGAAAGAAATTATATGAACCAATACCATAAACTCTACACGCCGCAGGACAGCGCCGTTGTATTCATTGACCAGCAACCGCAGATGACCTTCGGCATGGCGAGCGCGGACCGAGCGACCATGATCAACAACGTCACTCTCCTCGCCAAAGTTGCGAAGGAGTTCAACGTGCCCACCGTGCTTACGGCTGTGGAAACGGAATCGTTCAGCGGCTACATCTGGCCGCAGTTGCTCGACATCTTTCCTGGGCAACCTGTCGTCGAGCGCACCTCCATGAACTCGTGGGACGATCCGGGTTTTCGGAAAGCCATCGAAGCCACGGGCCGCAAGAACATTCTCATGACCGGCCTGTGGACGGAAGTTTGCATCACCTGGCCGACGATTGAAATGCTCGGCGCCGGATACAACATTTATGTCGTCGAGGATTGTTGTGGCGCAACTTCACCCGCCGCTCAGGAAGCAGCACTCTCGCGCATGGTGCAGGCAGGCGCAGTGCGCGTCACCACGATTGCGGCTCTGCTCGAATGGCAGCGCGACTGGGCAAAACGGGATCACTACAACAACCTCATGGGACTGCTCAAACAACAGGGCGGCGCTTATGGCGTTGGGGTGGAATACGCCTACACGATGGTGCATCACGCGCCGCAGTCGGCGCAGAAGCCGCAGGTTGTTCCGAAGAAAGCGGCGCACTGAGGGATCGTAGAACGCGCTGCGCGGGCGACTTTGTAATCGTCCGCGCAGCGCTCAAACGTTTCATTTGCTTATGCCCATTCACGTTGCCATCACTCGTCGCGTGCGCGCTGGCTCGGAAGCGGAGTTTCAACGGGCGCTTCAGGAATTCTTTCAACGGTCGTTCGCTCACGGCGGCGTGTTGGGCGCGAGCATGTTGATTCCGCCGCCGGGATCGGATTCACGCGAGTTCGGCATCCTGCGCACGTTCGCCGACGAGAAGGAGCGCGATACCTTCTATGCATCGCCGATGTTCCAAGCCTGGGAGCAGAGAGCGAGAACGTTGACAGAGGGCGAGCCGGTCTATCGCCAACTGCACGGACTCGAAGCATGGTTTCGTTCGCCCGGCGGTCCGCCGCCACGCTGGAAAATGGCGACGGTGACATTGCTCGGTGTTTATCCCGTCAGTTTATTGATCGGTTTCATCCTTTCACCTCAGCTACGGAAGCTGCCATTGGCGGTAAACCTGTTCGTTGTTTCAGCGCTGATTGTGACCTGTCTCACGTGGATCGTGATGCCGCATCTCACACGGTGGTTAAAACCCTGGCTCAGTCCTCAACCAGAAAAGAAAGAAAGAATGCCATGAAAACAAAGACGATTGCCGATTTGATTCTCCACAACGGACGCATCACCACACTCGACCCGAAAGACCCGGAAGCGAAAAACGTGGCGGTCAGAGACGGCCGCATCGTGGGCGTGGACGACGCAGAGAGCTACGAGCGCGGGCCGAACACGAAAGTCATTGATCTCAATGGCCGCCGTGTCATTCCGGGCCTGAATGATTCGCACCTGCACGTCATTCGCGGTGGATTGTTTCGAATTCCGCACACTGCGGCAATGGCGCTGCGGCGAATTCAGCGCTTCCCGATCCTGCGGCTGTAACACTCTCGCTATGCCCCACTCGAAACCAGATAGCGTAAAGAGCCGGGAGAAAGGCCAGCGTCAAAACCGTGCCGACGGCTGTGCCTCCGATCAGCACATAGGCCATCGATCCCCAGAACACGGAATGCGTGAGCGGAATGAACGCCAGCACGGCGGCCAGCGCGGTTAGAATTACGGGGCGTGACCGTTGGACAGTCGCCTCGATGATCGCGGGATAGGGATCAAGGCCGTCGGCTTGATTGGAATGAATCTGGCCGATCAAGATGAGCGTGTTCCGCATCAGGATACCCGACAATCCGATCAGGCCGAGGATGGCATTGAATCCAAAAGGCTGATGAAAAATGAGCAGCGTCGGCACTGCGCCAATCAATCCGAGTGGACCGGTCAGCATCACCATCCACATCGCCGAGAATGAGCGCACCTGAATGATGATGACCGTCAGCATGAACAGAATCATGATTGGAAAAAGCGGCGCGAGCGCTGAGTTGGCTTTCGTCGCTTCTTCAATCGAACCCGCCATCTCGATGCGATAGTTTTGCGGCAGTGATTTTCGAAGCGGCGCGAGTTTGGCCCAAATCGCGGTGGAGACATCCGGCGGTTGGGTCGTCTCGACGTTGTCGCCGCGCACGGTGATGGTGGGAACGCGATCCCGCCGCTTGATGAGTGGGTCTTCCGATTGAATCTCGATTCGTCCGATCTGGCTTAACGGAATCGCTTTTCCATTCCGAGTCAGAATGGTGAAGTTTTCCAGCTTGGTCGGATCGAGTCGCTCCGGACCTGCGCTTCTTGCGACAACGTTTACTGCGCGAATGTTCTCGCGAACCTGGGTGATGGTTTGACCGTTCAGGAGAAACTGCAACTGCTGCGCCGCCTCTGCGGGCGAGAGACCAATGAGTTGCAATCGCTCTTGATCCACAACGAAGTGTAACTGGGGCACGCGTTCGCCCCAATCCACATTCACCGTGCGCAGGTTCGGATCGCTGCGCATGATTTCTTCGACGTTGTGGGCGATCTCGCGCAACTTGACGGGATCAGCCCCCGTCACTCGAAACGCGACCGGGAAAGGCGAGTAAGGGCCAAAGACCAATTGCGTCGCGCGAATCCGCGCTTCCGGCGCGAGGCCATCGGCGGCGACCTGGCGAAGGCGCGATTTGA
>WNFZ01005984.1_pt1 | contig 15732 bp, 14 predicted proteins | sample 5400081 | NCBI WGS metagenome assembly WNFZ01 (sample SAMN13153365, study PRJNA577476) | soil metagenome | isolation source: 80 cm soil or saprolite under grassland replicate 1 | place: USA:California | collected 2016-06-15 | reverse complement strand
GGCTAAAGTTTCAATTTTCATTTCACCTCTGGCAGCATTCAACCACGAATGGACACGAATGGACACAAATTCATAAGACAATTCGCTTCCATTGTAGTCAGCACTTCGATCGCGCAGCAACAGTTTGAAGGACTTGGTCTTTGAGCGGCAGTTTTCTCGTCATTCGTGTTCATTCGTGTGAATTCGTGATTAGTTTTGCGATCTTGCGCAATGGTTTTCGATTTGACTCGCGAAAGCTTTCGGAGTTGACGGCTCTATCTGCTCAGCGCAAATAGCAACTGCGTTTCGCGGCCCAGTGGCCTAACTTCCAAACGCCTACCCATGATTATTTACGACGACGAAGTATTCAAAATGGCGTGCGACCAGTTTCAGGTCATCGCTGATTACCTGAATATCGATCAGAACCATCGCGATCGCCTCATGTATCCCAAACGCGCTGTGGCAGTGACGTTGCCGGTGCACATGGATGATGGCAGCACAAAAACTTTTCAAGGCTACCGCGTTCAGCATCATCTGACGCTCGGCCCGACTAAAGGCGGGACACGTTTCGCGCCATCCTTGTCAATGGGCGAAACAGCCGCGCTTGCCATGTGGATGAGCTGGAAATGTGCCCTGTCGAATTTACCTTACGGCGGAGCAAAAGGCGGCGTCGCAGTCGATCCATCGAAACTATCGCGCAGAGAGCTCGAAGCGCTCTCGCGCCGTTACATGCAGGAAATGATTCCATTCGTCGGGCCACACACCGACATCATGGGTCCCGACATGGGCACAAACGAACAAGTCATGGCGTGGTTCATGGATACCTATTCAGTTCATCAGGGATACTCTGTGAGCGAAATTGTCACCGGCAAACCAGTCGCCATCGGCGGAACGGAAGGCCGCCGCGAAGCGACTGGTCGCGGCGTGGTTTACCTGATCGAGCGCGCCATGAACATGTTGAAGATAAACCCCGAAACATGCACCGCCATCATCCAAGGCTTCGGAAACGTTGGCTCCGTGGCGGCACTTTCGCTCGCCTACAAGAGCGGCGTTAAGGTTGTCGGCATTAGCGATCACACCGCGGCAATTTACAACCCGAAAGGGATCGACGTAAAAGCGGCCGAGGAGCACGTCTTCAAGAAGCAACACTTGAAGGCGTTCGACCAAGCGAACCATGTCGACCCAAACAAGCTGCTCACGATGAAATGTGATGTGCTGATTCCGGCTGCCGTCGATCGCGTCATTACCGAAAAAAATGCTGCGAAGCTACAGTGCCGCATTCTGGCTGAAGCCGCCAACGGACCGACGACGCCGGGAGCAGATCTCATTCTCGAACAACGATGGGATGAAATATTCGTGATTCCCGATATTCTGTGCAACGCAGGGGGCGTGATCGTTTCTTACTTCGAGTGGGTGCAGGGTCTGCAGTCGTTTCGGTGGACGGAAATGGAAGTGACCGATAAACTTTTTCGCATCCTTGAGCATTCGTTTGCGCAAGTGATCAAGCGGGCAAAAGAACACAAGATTTCTCATCGCACCGCGGCCATGGCTATCGGCGTCGAGCGCGTCCTTAAAGCCAAAAAAATGCGCGGCTTGTTTCCATGAGTCGCGATGAAGTTTTCGCATTGCGAAGAACAGCGGGGCAATCGACACCTCGACATTTTGATCGACAAGGAGAATGGCCTCCGAATAATTGTGTCGCGTCTTGGCGCGGAATTAATCAGTCTCGCAAGGGTAAATGAGGTTGGCGCCTGGACTGGCTTTCTTTATCGGGACAATGATCTGTCGGTGCCGTCTCAGGGCTGGGCGAACCATGCCACTGTGATGGGCTATTACCTTCACAGGCTCAAGAATGGGCGCAGCTCGTACCGGGGCCGCGAAATCAAGGGCGGCAACCACGGCTTTCTGCGTTCTAAAACGTGGCACTTTGTTGGATCCACCATCGAAGGGAGCGGCGCCTCATTGAAATATCGGATCACGCCGCGAGATTTTTCGCCAACTGAATACCCGCTGAAAGTGAGCGTGGATTTAACCTACACGATCGACCTGAACAAAGTGAGCGTTCTCTTCGAGTTTCGGAACGAGGAGCCTGAGTTGACCGCGCATGTCGCATTTGGATTACATCCGGGATTCGCCGCGACTTCCTTCGAAACCTTTCATTTCCAGATGCCCCGGGGCTGCTATCGTCGGCACTTTTCGCCGGGCAATTATCTCTCGGGAGAAACACGCGACATCGAGTTCGCTGGCGGCGAAATGCCGTTTTCGAAAACGGATTTGCCCGGTTCGATCATCCTGGAGCTTGTCGATGTTCCAAGGCGGGAATTTTCCTTTGTCGATCCACCAAGCGGGCGCTGGGTCGTCGTTGACCTAACCGGCGTGCCTTATCTGACTTTGTGGTCCGATGGCGGCCCGTTTCTTTGCATCGAACCTTGTTGGGGCCTGACTGATCATCACGAACAGCGCGCGTTCGAAGATAAGGAAGGCATTCAAACAATTTCGCCAGGCGGCGAATTGCGCGCCTCATTCGGCATGACTCCGCAACTTGCTTCTTACGATTAGGCGCATGACTTGTGACTTCTGAGTTCTGACCTCTCACCTTTCACCTCTGACCTCTCACCTCTCACCTCTCACCTCTCACCTCTCACCTCTCACCTCTCACTTGTCCTCTATGCCAACCGCTTCGCTTCGGGCTTTGCTCGCGCACTCGATCGATTACGCGGGAATGTTCCCGCCTTGCAGCCTTGCGCTAGAACCGGCTCTACGAAATCAGGCAGACTACGTCCGGTCGCCGGAAGCGTGGATGCTAAACGCGTTTGTTCTGTCTATCGGCCAATTCGACGCGGTGACAGAGAGCTTGTCGCTGTTCGGACAAGAGCATCCGCTGCGGATATCCGCCCTGGGTGGCAAGGGGGCGAACCGCGATCATTTTATTGCCGGGTTGAAAATCGCGGCGGATAAAATCAGATCGCTCTGCGCGCAGCATGCCGGTCTTGTTTCGGTTGCTCAACTGGAAACGGCACTGGCGCCGGATGCAGATCTCGGGTTATTGGCGAAAATCCCTTCGATCTTGGATGGATTTGATCTACAAACATTCTGGGAAACACCGGCCGATTTGGCTGGGCCGACGGCTACGCTGCTGGCCGAGCACAACCTGGCGACCGGCCAGCGACCGTTTGGCTTCAAATTGCGGACCGGCGGCGTAACCGCCGATGCATTTCCCACCTCCCGAGAGATAGCGCGTGTGTTGGTCGCTGCGGCAAAAGCGCGGCTACCCATCAAATTCACAGCGGGCTTGCATCATCCAATCCGGCAATTTCGCGACGAAGTGCAAACAAAGATGCACGGCTTCCTCAATGTGCTCGGTTCTGCGGTGCTTGGGGCAGAACATGGATGGAACGAAGAGCAAACAGCCGAGATGCTCGAGGACGAATATCCCAGCTCGTTCGTTTTCTGGGATGAGTCGTTTGCCTGGCGAGAATGGAAGATTGCGACCGACCGTATTAAGGAGCAGCGAAAATTCGTGACTTCGTTTGGCAGTTGTAGCTTCGATGAGCCGCGCGAAGATTTGCGCGTGCTCGGACTTCTCTGATTTCTCAAACAGAAGATAACAAAGATAACGAAGACCAGTCACAAATCCTTGGTTTCCTTCGTTTCCTTCTGTTCTAATGATATTCATGGATTCGCCGTTGCGCAGTTTCATCGAAGTCCCGCGCGATTCGCATTTTCCAATTCAAAATCTTCCATTCGGTATCTTTCAATTGAAAGAAGGTAAACCGCGGGTCGGAGTCGCGATCGGTGAGTTCGTTCTCGATCTTTCGGTTCTGGAAGAACTCGGTCATTTCCGCTCATCGGAGTTTCAGGAACCTGCCCTGAGCGCCAGTCGAACGGGTCGACACGTATTTTCGGAGGATTCTCTTAACACCTTTCTCGCCTTGGGCCGGCCGGCGTGGCGCAAAGCGCGCGAAGTAATTCAACATCTTCTCTCAGCGGAAACACCAACTTTGCGGGATGATGCAAAACTGCGCGCCCGGGTTTTTCACGCGCAAAAGGATGTTGTCATGAAACTGCCGGCGCGCATCGGCAATTATACCGATTTTTATTCGTCGTATCATCATGCGCACAATGTTGGCACGATGTTGCGCGGGCCGGAAAACGCGCTGATGCCAAATTGGAAATGGTTGCCTGTGGCCTATCACGGACGCGCCAGTTCAGTTGTCATCAGCGGCACAGACGTGCGGCGACCAAGCGGACAGACCAGGCCACCAGATGCATCCGCACCGGTCTTCGGTCCGAGCAAGAGCTTCGATTACGAATTGGAAATGGCGTTTCTAATCGGGCCCGGTAATTCGTTAGGTGAAGCGGTGCCGATCGATCGCGCGATCGATCACATCTTCGGCTTTGTGCTAATGAATGATTGGAGCGCGCGCGACATTCAAGCATGGGAATATCAACCATTGGGACCGTTTCTGGCCAAGAACTTTTGCACCAGCATTTCGCCGTGGGTGGTGACGCTGGAAGCGCTTGCCCCTTTTCGCAAACCGCTACCACCGCAGGACCCCGAGCCGCTCCCGTATCTGTCCGCCACAGGACGGATTCGCCGTGGTGAACGAGCAAAGGATGATTTCACGTTCGACATTAACCTTGAAGCGCATCTGCAAACTTCATCAATGGATGCGCCACATATTATTACACGCACAAATTTTCAGAATCTTTACTGGAGCGTTGCACAGCAGCTTGCCCATCACACGGTGAACGGCTGCAATCTGCAGCCAGGCGATTTGCTGGCGAGTGGCACGATCAGCGGCCCAACCGAAGAATCGCGTGGTTGCATGCTGGAGTTGACCTGGCGTGGGGCCAATCCGTTGAAACTGCCGAATGGCGAAACCCGCAAATGGCTCGAAGACGGCGACACCCTCACGATTACCGGCTGGTGCCAAGGCGACGGCTATCGAGTGGGTTTTGGCGAAGTAAGTGGACAGATCCTACCTGCTGTCCAGGTCGCGTAGGGCCTGCAAAAATCTCTGCGATTAACTTCGCCAGAATCAGCGAAATACGAAACGAGGCAAACTCGCCGAGACCGCCTTGGGCTCGGATACGGTTAACGTTAGGATTTCTGCGGAAGAGCCACGCGAAACGTCCGTTCGACTTCGCTCAGGGCAGGCAGTGCGCTACCGTTACGAAATCCAGATCGTTTTCGTGTTTGTGAATTCGCGAATTCCCATAGCGCCAAGCTCGCGGCCAAAGCCGGAACGTTTCACGCCACCGAACGGCAGACGCGGATCGGATGCGACCATCGCATTGATGAAAACCATTCCAGTCTCCAGTTCAGAAGCGAAGAGTTCTTGCTCGGCGGGGTCGTTTGTCCACGCGCTCGCCGCGAGGCCGAATGTGGTATCGTTTGCGGCCTCGACAGCTTCGTCTGCGTCGCGCACGCGGAAAACAGATGCGACCGGACCGAAAACCTCCTCGCGATAGGCCGGCGATTCTTTCGGTACATCGACGAGAACAGTTGGCTCGTAAAAGAATCCGGGACCATGAATCCAGTTTCCGCCGGTCAATAACTTTGCGCCTGCCGCGATCGATTTCTGAACCTGCGCGTGCACACTTTGCAAAATTTGTTCCGTCGCGAGCGGTCCGAGCTCCGTTGTCTCGTCGAACGGGTCGCCGATTTTTAGCGCGCGCATCCGCTCGACAAATTGCTGCAAAAAATCGTCGTAAATATTGTCCGCAATGAAAAGTCGCTTTGCCGCGATGCACGATTGTCCGCTGTTGATCGTGCGCGCTCTGACCGCCGTGCTCAGTGCTCCCTCAAAATCTGCGCTTGGCATCACGATAAATGCATCGCTGCCGCCGAGCTCGAGCACACTCTTTTTGATGTGCCGCGCGGCGGTGCTCGCGACCTCGCTTCCCGCTCTTTCGCTGCCGGTGAGTGTCACCGCCTTGACTCGCGGATCGACAATCAACTTTTCCACTTGTTTTGCTTCGACCAGCAGTGTCTGAAAGACGCCATCGTCGAATCCGGCGCGACAAAGCACGTTTTCGATTGCAAGTGCGCACTGTGGCACGTTGGCTGCATGTTTGAGCAGCCCGACGTTTCCCGCCATTAGTGCTGGCGCGGCAAATCGAAACACCTGCCAGAATGGGAAATTCCACGGCATGATCGCAAGGACGGCTCCGAGTGGTTGATAGCGCACGTAACTGCGCGCGGCATCGGTCTGCGCTGGCTCGTCTTCTAAGAATCGCTCCGCGTTCTCGGCATAAAAGCGGCAAGCGCGGACGCATTTCTCGATTTCGTCCATCGCTGCGCGAAATAGCTTCCCCATCTCCAGTGTGGTGATCCGGGCGAATTCCTCTTTTCCATGATCGAGCAGCGAAGCAGCGGCCATCATGAGCTGCGCTCGCTTCGCAAAGGTACTATGCCGGTACGTCGTGGAAGCTCGCTCAGCCTGCCGTAGTCGCTTCTCGATTTCGCTGTCGTCGAAAGAAGCGAACTCCTTTAGCTTTTCGCCCGTCGCGGGATTGATCGACGCAATTGCCATTTGTCGGAACATAGGCATTTTGCCTGTGCGGCCAACGGACATTCTGTCCGGTGTTTCACATTCAGCGGAGTCCAACTCCGCTGGCCGCACAGACTGTTCGCCGCAGCGAATCCGTCCCGTGGCGGACAAGTCTATGTTCCAATCCGCCGCTACAGCCGCAGACCTTTCGGAATCACAATGCGGTCGAGCAAATCGAAGAGCCACTGCACCAGCAGCGCCAGCAATGCCGCCGGAATCGCACCTTCCAAAATTGTGGCGTGATCATTCAAGTTCAGTCCGCTCAAGATTGGTTCGCCCAGCCCGCCTGCGCCGATCAACGCCGCAAGTGTAGCCGTTCCTATGTTAATCACTGCGCTGGTTTTGATTCCGGCCAGAATGGAGCGCGATGCCATCGGCAGATAGATTTGCCAGAGCCGCGCCATCGGTCTCAGGCCCAACGCGATGGCGGATTCGCGCAAAGCCCGTGGAATGTCCTGCAAGCCGGTTGCGGTGTTGCGCACGATTGGGAGTAATCCGTAAAGGAAAAGCGCAGCAATCGCCGTACGGACGCTGATTCCAAAAAACGGAACCGGCACCAGCAACGCAAGCAACGCAAGGGATGGAATCGTTTGCATAACTCCGGTAAAACCAAGAATAACCTGGCCGATAGTGCCGCCGCGACTGGCGAAAATGCCAAGCGGAACACCAACGAGTACCGATAACGCCAAAGAAATTCCGGCAAGTTCAAGATGGCGCAGCGTCCAGCGTTTCAGTTTGTGAAAGAACGTTTCGCCACGCGCCATTGTCGATGCCCGGTCGCCTTCGAAAAACAAGTTCGCTGCGCGCGTATAATCCTTTGTGCGCTCCGCTTCGGCGTTCAACCGGATCATGCGTTTCTCATCCAGCGCTCCTTCGAGCTTTCGCAGCGCGGCAACCGCTGGGGCTGGCAACGCAAGGCGGTACAAAAACACAGCGTCATAGCGTGGAAAAAATTGCAGATCGTCTTCAAGCGTGATGAGATCGTATTCGCCAATTTTCGCGTCGGTTGAATAAGCGTCTTTGACATCAACCGATCCGCTGGCGAGCGCCGAGTAACCGAGCGCGTGATCGATGCCAATGACGTTCTGTTGTGGAAGCCCGTAGCGCGCACGCAATGGCTGCCATCCATCATGCCGATCCAAAAATTCGTGGGTGAGTCCGATCTTTAGCTCGGGATGATTTCGCAAATCGCTGATTGTGCGCAGGCCGAGTCGTTGCGCTTCACTGCGGCGCATGACCAGCGCATAAGTATTGTTGAAGCCGAGCGGCTCGGTAATCCCGACGCCGAATTTCGTCAGAGCGTCGCGAATTTCATTGAGCGATAACACTTGCTCCGTTTTCAGAACTTGTTGCGCGATCGTACCCGTGTATTCCGGATAGGCATCGATTTGCTCCCCGTGCAGTGCTTGCCAAAGAATGATCGTGCCGCCCATGCCTTGCCGATGTTCCGCAGAAATTCCAGCGTCGTTTAGCGTATGTTTTGCGATCTCGCCGAGCACATAAGATTCGGTGAATTTCTTCGAACCGATGATGATTGGCTGCGCGTGCGCGCATGCGACCCCGAGAAAAAACAGAGCGGCTATCAAGGAGCACCGACTTCCCAGTCGTCGTGTTTTCTTGACGGCTCGCCACCGGACGAGTCCGTCCGACTGGCGGACTGGGAAGCTGTCATTCCTTGAGGCGGAACGCCAAATCATATTTCCACCAGAGTTCTTTGCGCGTTGATGAACTCGGAAACGAAAGGATCAACTGGCCTTTCGCGAAGATCGTTAATCGAACCCTGTTGCACGATGCGGCCTCCATTCATGAGCACAATTCCATCGCCGAAATAAGCTGCTTCCGCCAAATCGTGGGTAACCAAGAGCGCTGTTTGTCGCAAGCGCGCGAAAATTTCTTTGAGATCTTTTTGTAAAGAGGCACGCACCAGTGGGTCGAGCGCACCGAGCGGTTCATCGAGCAACAACAGCTCGGGCGAGAGCATCAATGCACGCATCAAACTGACCCGTTGACGCTGGCCGCCAGAGAGCTCGATGGGATATCGCGAGAGTAAATTGTTGGAAAATCTTGTCAGCTCGCACAGCTCGACAAGCCGCGAGCGCATTTCCTCAGGGGATTTCCCCAGATGGCGCGCCACCAACAAGATGTTGGCGCGCGCTGTCAGATGCGGAAAGAGACCGCCTTCCTGAATGACGTAACCAATTCGGTGACGCAACATGTCGATGTTTGCTTGCATGATCTGTGATTCGTCGAACGAGATCGTGCCAGAATCGGGCGCAGTCAGTCCGATGATGAGTCGCAGCAACGTAGATTTGCCGCAACCGCTCGGTCCGATCAACACCGTCGTTTTGCCGCGCTCAACTGTAAGATTCGTTGAATGCAGCGCGGATGCGCCTCCGAAGCGCTTACTCACATCCAGAAGTTGAACTAACGCGCTCATTGAAGTAGCGCATGTCTCCGGCTTGCGCTTCGAACTAGACCGCAAGTCCGCCACAGCGGATTCGTCCTGTGGCGAACGAGACGCATGCGCTACCCTGCGATGAAATAGAATACGCCAAAGAGGCGCGCGTCGTCAGTCCACATCTTTTCAAACTCGAAACCGGCAGTGTGCGCGAGGGCGGCGAAGCTTTTCGGCGTGTGTTTGTAGGAGTATTCGGTGAGGATCTTTTCGCCAGCGCGGAAATTGAATTGGCGATCTTCGATATTCACGATTTGGGCCGCTTCACTGATCAAGTACATTTCGATGCAGCCTTTGCGCGAATTGTAAATCGCGCGGTGCCGCCACCGTTGCAGATCGAAGTCCGCGTCGAGCTCGCGATTTGTGCGTGCGAGCAAGTTTAGATTGAATTGCGCGGTGACGCCGGCGCTGTCGTTGTAAGCAGCCTCGATCACATTCCGATCTTTGCGAAGATCGACACCGATCAGTAGTCCGCCACCGCGGCGGCTTACCTTGGCAATGCGGCGGAGGAACAGAGTTGCTTCCTCGGGCTCGAAGTTGCCGATGGTCGATCCGGGAAAATAAACAACGTTGCGTGCAGCCTTGTGGCGCGGTGAGGGGAGCGCGACAGGCTGCAGGTAATCGGCGCAGACGGGTAGGATTTCCAGACTTGGGAAAATTTTGTGGAAAAGCGCTGTAGATTTACGCAGTTGCTTTTCAGAAATATCAACGGGGATGTAAGCGGCGGGCGTTTGGAGTGCTTCGATGAGAATCCGCGTCTTGGTGCCCGAGCCGGTGCCGAGCCCGATCAGGTCGATGTTCGATCCGAGATGCGCGGCGATTTCGGCGCGATCACGATCCAGAATATCTATCTCGGTTCGCGTAATGTAATACTCGGGCAGCTCGCAAATTTTTTGGAACAACGCCGCGCCGCGCTCGTCGTAAAAATACTTGCATGGCAGCGTGCGCGGCTCGCTGGAAAGACCCGCGATCACGTCTGAGAAGAAATCAGAACTTGCCATCCGAATCTCAGAGGCAGGTTGCATGGCCGTTGCTGGGTCGGCGGTCATTATGGCATTATCGTTCGGCGCGCACCCGGCGGTCGCACCTTACCGATTCAGCGTGGATCGCGTGCGAGTCTGATCCCTGTAAACTGCCAGCGTTTTTCCGGTTGAAAGAAATTGCGATAGGTGCGGCGAATGTGACTGCGTGACGTGGCGCAGGAACCGCCCCGTAAAACGTATTGGTTGCACATGAACTTGCCGTTGTATTCCCCAAGTGCGCCGGGCGCCGCGCGATAACCGGGGTAGGGAGCGTAGGCGCTGCGCGTCCATTCCCAAACATCGCCAAACATTTGGTGAAGAGGTTCGCCACGGCGAATCCGTCCGGTGGCGGATCGATCGTGAGCGGAAGCTCGGCATGGCAAGGGATGAAAAGCTTCGTCCCCTACAAAATTTCCTTCAACCGGGCAATCGAACGCAGCGCGTTCCCATTCGAACTCTGTCGGGAGGCGCGCGCCCGCCCAATTCGCGTATGCGTCCGATTCGAAATAACTCACATGAGTTACTGGCTCGGATTCATTGACCGGGCGAAAACCTGAGAGTGTAAAATTCCACCAGGCGCCATCTCGTTTTGTCCAATAAAGCGGCGCGTGCCAGCGTTGTTCGTTCACAGTCGTCCACCCAAGCGATAGCCAGAATTCCGGTCGCGCGTAACCGTTGTCTTCAATGAATGCGATGTATTCGCCGTTTGTCACTGGCCGCGAAGCGAGCGAAAACGCGGGGATCAGCGCGCGATGCCGCGGTCCTTCGTTGTCATAAGCGAATCCGCGACCGTCGTGGCCGATCTCGACAGTTGTTTCTGTGACGAGCAATTCCTGATGCTGCTGCTCGTGATGAATGCCGAGACCTACAATCGGCTCGATCTCGTCGAGAAGTTTTTCGTCTGCCTGCGAAAGGAAATCGTCGATGCGTTGATCGATTGCTGAACGATAGCGCCGCGTTTCCGTCACAGTGGGGCGCGAGATCAAACCGCGCAGATCGCGCCGGTGCATATCCCCGGCGGCGTTGTAGTAAGAGTTAAAAAGATAAGCGTATTGCGCGTTTTCGGATCGATATCCCGCGATCCATTTTCTGAGAATAAAAGTTTCGAAGAACCAGGTTGTATGGGCGAGATGCCACTTGGCCGGGCTCACATCGGGCATCGATTGCACGACACAGTCTTCCGGCGCGAGTCCCTCACACAGCGCCACTGTAAAGTCGCGAACCTGGTGAAAGCGTGAAAGCAACCCGGAACGCCTTCGGGGCACGGCGGAATCGGCACGCGTTTGCGCGGCCGTTATTTCCTCGGCTGTCACGGCCGCAGTAGGACTCAAGTAATTTCGCCCTCCTGTTCGAGTTCCTCTCTGCGCGCCTCGAGCATTTGATCATGGGTCGCTTCCTCGAGGCCGTCGATCACCAGATGCTCGCCGACTGTCTCCTCTTCCTCAGTACCGGGGCGCGGCACGCGGTGACCTTTGGAGCCAGCGACCACGTTCCATTCTTCTGTGAGATCGGCGTTATCGGGAGTTTCCTCCGGAGGAGTATTATTCTCCGTCCCCATCAACTCCTGGCAAGCCTTCCTCCAATCTTCGTCGGTGAAGTCATCGGGGTTGCGCTCGTCAATCATCGCAATTTCCCTGGCGCGTTTTTCCACGTCTGCTGGGGATGGCGCACCGAGGCCGTTGCCATGCACCGAGATTTTTCCCGCCCGCGGTTGTGAGTACTCATTCATAACTAATAATTACACGGAATGATGACCGCATGTCAGCGTTATACTTTGGACTACAGATTGCTGGCTTGCAATGTAAAGCGCTGAAAATGGCGCCCAATGTTTTTAATGAGTGGCGAAAAGCTGATTCGACTTGAAAACGACGTCATCGCGTTTGAGGAATATGGCGACGAGAACGGTCTTCCGGTGATATTTTGCCATGGCTGGCCGAGCTCGCGCACAATGGCTCGACTCACAGACCAAGCGGCGCGCGATCTCGGTATCCGGATCATTTCACCCGATCGACCCGGCATCAGTGGATCGAGTTTGCAGCCAGATCGTAAATTAATCGGTTGGCCACCGCTTGTGCAGCGACTCGTTGATAGCCTTGGTATCGACGAATTCCGGGTGCTTGCCGTTTCCGGTGGCGCTCCTTATGCCTACGCAGCGGCCAGGGCGATGCCGGAGCGCGTGCGGGCTATCGCGATCGTGAGCGGTGCAATCCCGCTTGCCGATCTTCCCGGCAGCGAAGGATTGCTCCCGCTGTATCGCTGGATGCTGGCGCTTTATCGGACGCGGCCACAACTCTTGCGAAAATTATTCTACGTAGCGCGGCCGATTTTGTCGTTGCGGCTGCCTGTTCGCCTTCGGCCGCTGCTCCTGAAATTGTTGATGCTGCGACCGTGCGATGAAGATAGTCTGCGCGATTCCGCGGCATTCGAAGCCGTTTTTGAAAGCCAACGGCGCGCCTGGCGCGGATCGGCTCAAGGGGTAATGGCGGACGCGCAGATTTACGCGCAACCGTGGGGTTTCGGCATGGAAGAAGTGCGCGTGCCTGTTCGACTATGGCATGGAACGCAAGATCGAGCTTTCTCGGTTCATCTGGCCCAAGAAATCGCCAGACAATTGCCCAACTGCAAAGCGCATTTCGTCGATGGTGCAGGCCATTATTCGCTGCCTATCCGTCACATGCGCGAAATCCTTGAGGATCTGATTTCAGTGTAGCCTTCGCCCTGTGTGGCGCGTCGCACAGCGACGCGGCTACAACCGCAAGTTTTCCCGTGCGTTAAGCTTAGCTGCATTGAAGTTTTGAGCCATGGAAGATTTCACGGGAGGCACAATTCACGCTCAGCCGGCACGGCGGCAGTGGACGATCAATCCGCCGTTTGACGCCCGGGTCCGCGAGCTGGTTCGCGATTGGGGTACTGAAAAATCGTCTGAGCTGATCGAGGAAATGATCGTAACCGCGCTAAAGATCGCGCGCGACCAGATGAATCTAGCGGATCTCAAGCTGATCAACCGGTCGATAAAAGAGATGCAGTATGCAGCGAAGGTGTTCGCGCCCTTTCAGCACCTGCGGAAGGTAGCCATTTTTGGTTCGGCTCGCACTTTGGCCGATTCGCCTGAGTTCCAAGTGGCGGAAGATTTCGCGCGGGAAATGGTCGCGCACAATTTCATGGTGATTACTGGAGGCGGCGACGGAATCATGGGCGCAGCGCAAAAGGGTGCAGGCCGCGAGCGCAGTTTCGGACTTAACATCCGGCTGCCATCTGAGCAGCAGGCCAACATTGTCATCAAAGGCGATCGCAAGCTGGTAAACTTAAATTACTTCTTTACCCGCAAACTGACCTTTGTGAAGGAAGCGCACGCATTCGCGCTGTTTCCCGGCGGCTTCGGCACGCTGGACGAAACGTTCGAAGTGCTCACGCTCATGCAAACCGGGAAAGCACGGGTCATCCCAGTGGTCTTGCTGGACCGGCCACGCGGAAGGTATTGGGAGACATGGATGAAATTTCTTACGGACCGCCTACTTAAACTCGGATTCATTTCACCAGAGGATTTTTCGTTTTTCAAAATCACGCACAACGTCGTCGAGGCGATCGCGGAGATCTTGCAGTTCTACAAACTCTATCACTCGGCGCGTTGGGTAGGCCAAAGACTTGTCGTGCGCATTAATCATCGGTTGTCCAGAAAGGCAATGGCCGATCTTAACGACAAGTTTGCCGACATTGTGCGAAGCGGCGAGATCGTGCAGGGCGTTGCGCTGCGTCAGGAGAAAAACGAACCCGAGATTTGGAATCTGCCGCGACTGATTCTCACTCCTTATCGCGACAGGTTTGGGCGCTTTCGCCAGCTGATTGACGCGATTAACTCCTCATCGCTCGCGTGACGCGAGGTCTGCCGTCTTGAGAGGCGAAATCCGTTCAGTTGAGCCTGAGGCAGACTGCGGCCCTATTTTCCGTGGTCGAAACAATGACGCATCGACTCGAACTTTTGCCTCCATCATTTGGTCGAAGGAAAAATGCTCGTTCGCGTAGCGCAGGCCGTTCGCCGCACAGTGCGCCGCGAGTTTTGAATCGGAAAGAAATTCCAGGATCGCAGCCGCGAGCGCTTTGCTATCGCCCGGCTCTATAAGCAAACCGTTTTGCCGGTGCTCGATAATTTCTGGAATGTCGCCGACTTTTGTTGCAATGACGGGCCGCCCGCTGGCGAACGCTTCACGCAAAACGATCGGCGACGCTTCAGTATGCAGCGAAGCAATCACCACCATGTCGCACGCGGCATAAATGTTGGGCGTGTCCCAACGATATCCAGTCATGATGATTTTCTCCGCCAATCCGGCGCGATCGATGGCATTCCTTACGTTGATGCCGCGCTTCAGCAGGCCCGTGCCCTGGCCGACGATGACGAAGCGTGCATCCGGATGTTCCGCTAAAATGAGATAGGCCGCTTCGACTAAAATGAGTTGACCCTTGTCTGGCCGGATCATGCCGATATTCCCAATGACTGGTGTGTCTGTGCGGAACCCCATTTCGCGCCGAAATTTCATCCGGTCGCGCGGCGGTTTAAACTTTTGCAAATCAACGGCTGAGCCGATGACTTCGATTTTGACGGGATCAATTCCGTTCTGTTGCACGAGTTGCCGCTTAATGACCGATGCATCGGCCACGATTCTCGAGCAGCCACGCTTGAAAATAAAAGCGCGTCCCTTTCCCCGGAGTGGATCCGTTATGCAGCGCGCGCGAGTCAATGGAATTCCGCAAAAGTACAGCGGCAAACAAAGCCAGTGGTCTTTCGAGCTGTAAGTTTTTAGCAAATCGATCTGATTTCGCTGGCAAAATCTCCAGAGACGCCACGAACACAACGGATCGACACGGTGCCGGAGCGGCATCGCGACAAGGCGAGTACCAAGCTCAGAGGCTTTGAGCTGGACCTGACTGCCTGGATTGCAGACCAACCATGCCTTGTGTCCGTGCCCATTCAGCCAGTTGATCTCGAGGCAGGTGCGATACTCCTGGCCGCCCCAGCTGCGACTGCTCTCTACGTAGAGAATATTCACGTGCGATAGACAAACACTGCGTGCGTCAGTCCCAGTTTAACCAGTCACAGCGCGTTTTTCGAGAATATAATCGTGAATTGTATTTACGGTCTTGAGCGCCGTCCCAGCGACCTCAGAGTTTGGCACGCCGACTCCAAAAGTTTTCTCCATGCTCACCACCAACTCGAGCGCGTCGATGGAATCGAGACCGAGTCCATTGGGGCCGAAAAGAGGAAGATCATCCCCGATTTGGTCTGGGGTCGTTTGCAGCATCAAATTCTTGACGAGCATCTCTTTGATTCGGGCGCGCAGATCAATATCGGACATAAGAAGGTGCGATTTTGTCGTAAACTACGCGCCGGGTCAAACGTGTAGAGATGCGTGCCTGCTGGCGAATCGTTTCCGGAATCTCTACGCGCGGGCCGATCCCCTGTGCCGCCGAGGAGAGACCGCCGCTACACCTGATCGGACTTGTCTCCGGGCGTAATTGCTTGATTTGGATCCGGGCGTATTTCGCTGCTTGCGGGCTGGTTCTCGCTTCGCGGAACTGTCGATTGCGCCGGTTTCACATCGGACTTTGCCGTTTCCGTCTCGGACTTGCCGGCCTTATGCAGTTCGTCGTTGAACTCGTCCTTCGCTTTTTGAAACTCCTTCACCGCCTGGCCCATCCCACGCGCAAGTTCTGGCAACTTCTT
>WNFZ01005179.1_pt1 | contig 15735 bp, 14 predicted proteins | sample 5400081 | NCBI WGS metagenome assembly WNFZ01 (sample SAMN13153365, study PRJNA577476) | soil metagenome | isolation source: 80 cm soil or saprolite under grassland replicate 1 | place: USA:California | collected 2016-06-15 | reverse complement strand
CTTTGAACGCGTTATATTACCAGATTCCTTAGCATTGAAGTGATTCTGGTGAGGCGGCCGCTTGAGAATTTTATTGCCGGACGTAATCTTTATCCTTTTCAGGAGTACTTTTTTAGTCTTCATTCCTCTTGCCATGATAATCATTTATTTGCTTTGCTTTTCTGAATCATTATCACCCAGCCATAGGGCGAACGCTTGGGTTCGCCTTGGGTAACATATGGTTCGGTAATCATTCCCAGAAAATTTTGGAGCTTTTCTTTCCCCAGATGGGCTACACCCTTTTCTCGTCCCCGCAAGGTCAGTTCTATTTTCACAATATGGCCTTCGTGTAAAAATTCATGGACTTTCTTGGCCTTGAATTGCAAGTCATGAATACCGGTTTTAAAACCGACTCGAACAGTTTTAGTCTCGATATTTTTCGGTTTGCCGGCTTTACTCTCCTGGCGCTCTTTCTGGTAAACGTAGCTGAACTTGCGGCACGCGTATTTGGTTGTTGATTCGTAATGGTCTCAGCAAATCAGTGGGACTCACTATACCACGAGATTAGAAAAATGAAAAGGGTTTCCGAACAAGGATGAGATAAATTAAAAACGCCCGGAGGCGGGCGTTTTTAATTAAATTAGCCTTGGATTTTTGAATCCATCATCTTGCTCATCTCGGCTTTTTTGGCTTCATCCATACCTTGAAGGATTTCTGGATGGGCTTCGGCTGCATGAGACCACATCTTACCCTTCACTTCTTCGTTGGTCTCGCCTGTAGCTTCAAAATTACAGGTACTATTACCGAGATCTGCACATTTCAGTGTCTTCATATAAATCTATTCTTATTCGAGGAATCGCCGCAAATTAGATTGGCGGCGTACAATGTAATAAGAACGTCTTATAATCATACAGCAAATATACTTAAATAGCAAACAAAAAGATTAATTTTTAATTTTGAGGTATAGTAAATTTGTATGAAAAGATTTCTTCGATTTCTTTTTCCGGCCCTGGCTCTAGGCATTCTTATATTTGTTTGGTCGGTTTCAATAAGCAATAACGGTGGTATCGCTGCTACGTTCCAGACAACTTCAATATCTATACTGGTTTATAATCTTTTCAAACTGGCCGGACTTACCGCTTTTACTTTGGTAGCTTTGCAAGTGCTCACTGGGCCATACATGCACCTATGGGAGAAACTCTACGGGCCAAAGTTCTACCGCTATCATGGCTATCAGGGCATATTTGCACTTTTATTTGCCTTAACCCATTGGTTTCTGATTACCTGGTATCTTAAATTGATTCATGTCGGCGTTCTCCAGTTTGATAGGAATAACTTTCCTTTGCCGGAATTCATCACCTTCTATTTTGGGCCTCTGGCCCTAGTCATTATGCTGGTAACAGTAACAACGGCCGCCCTGTCAGTGCTTTGGGACAAACCCTGGTTTCAGAAGGTTTGGCGCAAGCTTCACTATGCCAACTATCTTATTTTTATTCTTGTGTATTTACATTCCCGCAAAGTGGGCACGGATGTGGGGCCGCTGAACAGTCCTTTACATTTCTTATGGGATGTATTTCTTTTGGGTACGATAGGCGGTCTGATATACCGGCATGTTTATGTGCCTCATCGTCACGGGCCGGTTCAAAATTCAAACGTAGCTAAGATTTCATAGTCCGAGCCCTCGGAAGTTTGGTGAGTTTGTATAATAACGAAAGAAGTGATTTTTTCTGGCCAGAGAATATCTTCTTTCAAGTTTTTTAGGGGGAATGAAGAAAAATGTTTGGGATTGAAGCGAGCCAGGGTGATATGGGGTTTCCAAGGCCGGTACGGATTTTTTATATCAATAGCTTTTTCAATTGTATCGCGAAGTTCGATGATTTGTTTGGTTGCCGGCCCTTGGGCCCAGATAAGTTTTCGTTTATTTTGATGCGGACCAAAAGTAATTTCTCTAAATTCAATTTCAAATGGCTTGAGCCGGTCCCTTAACTGGCTTAACCTATCTTTTAGGGATTTAATGTCCGTTTCTTCCCGGGGCGGAATGAGCGTGATATGAAGATTCTTGCCTTTCACCCAGCGTACCATCAACTGAGAATGTTCTTTTTGCCAAACTCTGATAACGGATTGAAGATTTGGAGAAATGGGAATAGCGATAAAGATGCGCATTGACGTATTATCTAATTACTGTTTTCTGTATAATAAATAAATTGTATGAAATACGAAGTATTTTGGGAAAATCCTGGCTATGAGGTCAGGCCTGAACTGAAAGGGGATATTGAATGCGATTATCTCATTGTCGGCGGGGGAATTTCGGGCGTATCCACCGCTTATTTTCTTGCCAAGTTGGGAGCCGAAAATATTGTCCTTGTTGAAAAAAACTATATTGGCAGCGGGGCTACCGGTAAAGCGGCCGGAACACTGGTTACTCGAGGAGAAAGAGATTTAACGGAATTGATCGACGAATTTGGCAAAGAAAAAGCCAAGGTTCTTTGGAGCGAGACTCATCAAGTACTCAAAGACCTGAAAAATCTTATCGACGAAGAAAAAATCAATTGCGATGCTGAAATCCAAGATACTTTGATTTGCGGTTTCAGAGGTAAAAACTTCATTGACGTATACAAAGAATATAAGGCTGAAAAAGATTTTGAAGATACAACAAAACTTTTAGAAGATGAGGATCTGAAAAAAGAAATAAACTCGCCGCTGTTTAATCACGGAATGTTATCTGTCCAGCATGGGCTTTGTGTAAATCCTTTGAAATTAATCCAGGGTTTTTCAAAGGTAGTGGAAAAATATGGCGTAAAAATATATGAGAACACAGCCTTACTGCGGGCGGCTGATGGTAAAGCCCAAACTCATCACGGGAACATACGGTATAAGAAAATAATTTGGGCTGTCGACGTTGATTATCCAGAAGACCAGATAAAAAATCTTAAGACCACTGTTATTGTTACTCGGCAGTTAACTCTAGATGAACTTGAAAAAATTGGTTTTTCAAAGCGGAAGAAAGTGGTCTGGGACACCAGAAAAAATGAAAGTTATCTGAAAGTGACAAAAGACAACAGATTATTATGCGGGTTTGGCGGCATTATCGTTCACAAAAGTCATAGAAAAACGGATCCTCATTTTCCACACCTAAAACAATTAGAAAATTATGTAAAAAGAGTATTTCCTCAACTTAACATCGAGATCGAATATGCGTGGTCAGGCCATTTCGGAGTGAATACGCATTATTCCCAGGGACCATTTGTTAAGTTTGAGAATGATTCGGCAGTTATTGCTGGAGCTGGTTCGCAAGTCGTTTGCTTTATGGCCGCCCGGCATATTGCTCATAAGCTTTTAAACAAGGAATCGCCTCTCCAAGCATTCTTTGCAAGCTATAAAACGGACCCTGGCCTTACGGTCGGGGAGGTGTGAGTGACTGGTGTGTATAAACTTCGGCGGTGCAAAAAGCACGTTCTTCTGCATCCTCGCCAGTGAACTCATCAAGTCTACGAGTGGTTACTACGTAGACAAACCATGATTCGTTGTGGCGCTCTGATGGGATGATCCACACCTTGTTTCCAGCTGTGCTTTCCCAATGTGTGGGTTCAATGCCTTGTCCCAAAATGTAAACGAACGTATGTCCGTAGCAAACCCTTTTGTTCTCCATATTGTCTCCTAGTGGAGACGGCGGGAATCGAACCCGCGTCCGTTGTTGTATCCCAAAGATGTGTACCACAGTAGCCGGTTTGGTATTTCGCGACAGAGTAGAAAGCCAACAAAATAATCTGCTGCTAGCCTAAGCGTAATTACTGGTATAGTTGCCAGTTATATGTGTGACTGGTGATTAGCGTGGGAACAGTCATCCACGCATGGCATCTTTGGAGATAATATAACAACGTCGAAACCGATCATCCCCAGGCCAAGATTATAGCATAAAAACTGAACTTTGACAATAAAGATTTAGGAAGCTACAATATAAATTCCAAGGAGGAACCGTGGAAGAAGATGACATTTTGGAAAAACTGCTCGGCCTCTGGAGTCTTCTGATAATACTTAGCATGGCTGAGCTCGATTTGCTGATTGATAGCTGTATTCAGGGAGAAAAAACCATTCCCCGGGAATTTGTTCCTAGGTTACAACCCACGGAGCATGAGTTGCTTGAATTCTGGCTGTCATCTCCGGAGAATCAATTGGCGTTGTTTCATGAATTAACGGATGAGCTGGCCGGGAGAAAAGCAACGTTTGAATAGAACCGATACTGCGGAGAAGGTATCGGTTCTTTATTTTATAAAGAAGTTATAAAAAAGAACGGGTGCCGGCGCAACGTGCGCACAGCACCCGATAACCTTGGGCTACTCGATAGTGCAGATGCCCATGACGGAGGGCCTAGGGCGATGCTGCCGCAAGCGCCGGAGGTGCTTGCGGGCCTCCCCCCAGGGTAGACAACCGCAGCTGGTCCGCTCCAAGCAGTGCGTGAGAAAGTCGTTCCGGATCTGCTTGGCGGCCGATGCCGGATCACAACGCTCTCCCACCACGAGAGCGTACTTGGCGGCCAGGACCCAAGGCTCGTTCATTGTAAGCCGCTGGACCAGCCGGGGATGGTCAGTCAGCGTCGGCTTGAAAGCCTTGTTTCCCAGGGTGAAGCTGTGGTTGCTCTGGCTCAGTCGAGGCGTCCAGTCCACCAGAGCGAAAGCAGTCTCACGCTTGGAGCGAATTTCCTCCAAAAGCGGGTTGGCTTGGCCGTTGCCATTGAGAGTGACCAACATCATGCCACCCGGTGGCACAGAGAGCTTGTTTAGCTCGGTGAGAATCGCTTCGCTCTTTCGATTGCCATCTTGGGTAAAAATGGCCCACAGGTAGTTCATCGATCCTCCTTGCTTGCTACGAAAGGGAACTAAAAAACCAGTCCCGAACCATTCAGGGGCTGGTTCGAATTCTTCTTAGGATTAACGAGAACTCGGACAAACTCCCGAATGTAGATCGGGGGTAATAAGGGCGAACAGCTTTAACGTCCAGTGTATCCGAGACATGTTATGGCTATATGGTAGCATATTTAGTTTATTCAGCAATACCGCGCTGGCGAGCCCGGGCGATATCTTTTTTCTTGATGGCTTCTCGTTTGTCATATTTCTTTTTTCCTCGGGCTATACCGATAAGCAGTTTGATTCTGCCATTTTTGGGGTACAGTTTTAGCGGAATAAGGGTCATACCCTTTGATTCGGAAAGACCGGTAAGCTTATCGATTTCGGCTTTGGATAATAGCAAAATCCGGCTGGCTTGGGGATCATAACCGGGCGGAGTGTTGGCTTCCTGGTAGGGTGAAATGGTAGCGCCTACCAGCATCGGCTTGCCGCTGATAATTTTTATATAGGCGCCACGAATGGAAACCTTTCCTGTTTTAATGGCTTTAACTTCATGACCTTTAAGGATAATGCCTGCTTCAACGGTCTCAAGAATCTCATAATCATATCCAGCCTTGGGATTGGAGGCGTATTCCATTTTTTGCGGAGTGGGATTCCCCGTTTCGCCAGCGAGGGACCCTATGAGCGCAACGGAGTGAGCACATAGGGATACGCGTCAGGCGAACACGAATGGGAACTCTGTTATTATTGCTTGCGCTCCGTTAGTGTAAGTTTTAATTTCTTTTCTTTTTTATCCCGCATGACTGTAAGTTCCACTTCATCTCCGACTTTGAATTCCTGGATGCAATCCATAAAATCTTTGCTATCGGTGAGGTGAGTGTTGTTGACGGCAACAATAATGTCATTTTCCTTGATCCCAGCTTTATCTGCTGGCGATCCGGGCATAACAGCTACTGAATCTGGCAGTACATCTCTAATTACCAGAGCGCCGTGGTCAACCGGCAAGTCATATTTCTTTTGAGCTTCTTTAGTAAGCATGGTGTACATCAGGCCGACATAGGGTTTGATGATACGGCCATGCTCTAGAATATCTTTCAAATCTGCTTTTGCCCAGTTGATGGGGATAGAAAAGCCGATATTTTGAGCGCCGAAGATAACCGCTGTGTTAATGGCAATTGCTTCCCCGTTCAGATTAATGAGCGGCCCGCCGGAATTACCCTGATTTATGGCAACATCGGTTTGAATTACCCCGCGCAGACGTTCCATATGTTCACCCGTCCCCAAAGAAGCGGAGATACTTCGCGCCAGTCCCGAGATAATGCCCTTGGAAACACTATTCGTGAACATACCCAGGGCATTGCCTATGGCAACCACGGTTTGACCCAATTCGAGCTTGGCGGAATCTCCAAGTGAAATGGATTTAGCTCCCTTTGCTTTAACTCGGATAAGGGCAATATCATTGATGGGATCGCGAGACAAAACTTCAGCTTGGAACTCATCCTGATCACTGGTGATAACGGTGTATTCCGCATCCGGGTCAAATACCACATGTTTATTGGTCAGAATAATGCCGTCTTCATGCACAAAAAAGCCGGAACCACCGCCAACTTTGGTTTTCTCTCGAGCGCCATCTTCTACGTCGCCGAACAGGAAGGGATTAAAAAAAGAATTGGGTCCCAAGCCCTTCATTCGGGGCATATATTTTGATATAACAATGCTTACGACTGCCGGGGATACTTTTTTGACCGACTCGATAACGAGTTTGTCATATTCGTGAGTATTCATCCCATTAGAGATTCCCGCTGAGACACTTTATACTATTGATAACACATCTCATTCCTAGTATAACGCGATCTCTAACGGGATTCATTTCTTTTTATTATGAGACTTAGTGAGGATTTTTTCAACAGAGATACTGTCAAAGTTGCTCGGGATTTACTGGGTAAATTTCTTGTGCGGCGAATAGGGAATAAAACCATTTCAGCCATGATTACTGAAACTGAAGCTTATTGCGGGCCGGAAGATCTGGCTTCCCATGCCTCAAAAGGCTTGACCCATCGTACTAAAGTTATGTTTGGCCCAGCCGGTTATACCTATGTTTATCTGATTTATGGAATATATCACTGCTTAAATTTTGTAACTGAACCGGCGGGCTATCCGGCAGCGGTGCTTATTAGATCAATAAATTTATCTAGAGGAGGTGGTCCAGGCAAACTCTGTCAGACGATGAAAATTGACCGCACTCTCAATGGATTAATGGCAGGTAATAAAAAATTATGGGTGGAGGATCGTAAGGTTCAGGTTAGTCCAGTAGATATTAAAATAGGCAAGAGAATTGGGGTAGATTATGCTGGAGAATGGGCGAATAAATTGTGGCGATTCACCCTCAAGGATGCTAAGATAAAATCATGAATTTTAAGGAAATTATTTCTGAACATTATCCGGATGTGGCTTTTGATGTGCTTACGACGCCTGATCCAAAGCTGGGTGATTATTCGGTCAACCTGGCTTTTGCTATTGCCAAGAAAGAAGGCAAAAATCCGCTTGACATAGCCCGTGAACTGGCCAAGATCTTTTCCGAATCTGAATATTTTGAAAAAGTTGAAGTTGCTCCGCCGGGATTTGTGAATTTCTTTTTAAAGATGGAATTTTTGCAGGAACAACTGGAAGAAATTTATCAGGATGTCAACTATGGTCTGGATGACCTAGGAAAAGATAAAAAGGTAATTGTAGAGTATTCGGCGCCCAATATTGCCAAACCCATGCATGTCGGCCATCTGCGCTCGACCATTATCGGCGATGCTCTGGCCAATGTTTATCAAGCCCTGGGGTATAAGGTTATCCGCTGGAATTATTTGGGCGATTGGGGCACGCAATTTGGCAATTTAATTGCGGCCTGGAAGCTCTGGGGCAATCAAAAGGCACTTGAGAAAAATCCAATTACCGAGATGCTTAGTTTATACGTGAGATTTCATGAAGAGCTTAAAAGTAATCCCGAATTGGAAAAACAGGGCCAGGAGGAATTTAAAAAACTTGAAGAGAGCGATCCGGAAAATAAAAAGTTATGGGCTTGGTTCCTGGAAGAATCACTGAAAGAATTTCAGAAAATGTATGATCTTTTGGGCATCAAATTCGATTTAGTTATAGGTGAAAGCACCTATGAACCGGAGCTTAAGCCGCTTATCGCCCGTTTGGAAGAAGAAAGATATGTTGAAGTCAGCCAAGGTTCGCTGATCTTTAACCTGGAAGAGTTTGGCTTGCCGCCGGCGCTGATTCGTAAATCAGACGGCTCAAGTCTTTATCTTACTCGTGATATAGCCAGCTTGAAGCACCGGGTTTTTGATTTTCGGCCGGATAAAATTCTCTATGTTGTTGCCAACCAGCAGTCACTGCATTTCCAGCAGTTATTTGCCATTGCCAAACTACTTCGCTTAACCGAAGCAGAATTGGTTCATGTGAAATACGGGTTGGTATTGGGCGAGGAAGGAAAAAAATTCTCCACCCGTGAAGGCAAGACCGTATCTCTGGAAGAAGTAGTAGAGAAAGTTGTTAATCTTGCTTATTCGATTGTGAAGGAAAAAAATCCTGAACTTTCGGATTCTCAAGCGCATGAAATCGCTCGCGCGGTGGGCATCGGCGCCCTTAAATACAATGACCTGAAGCAGCATCCTTATTCGGATATTGTTTTTGACTGGAAAGCGATGCTGGATTTCACCGGCAACAGCGGACCTTATTTGCAATATACCCATGCCCGTTTGGCCAGTATTTTGAAAAAGGTTAGCGAAAATAAAGTAGGCAGTGCTAGCGAACTTAAGGAATCGGAAGAGCGGGCAGTAATGAAACAACTCTTAGATTATCCTGAAATAATAAAAAAAAGCGCCCAACTTTATATGCTTAACGGCTTGGCATTGTACCTTTATGAATTGGCTAATAGGATAAATCTTTTTTATGAAAGGCACCGAATTTTGGAAGATGAAAATAAATCTCGCCAAGCAGCTCGACTGCTTTTAGTTTCAACAACAAAAAAAGTCCTCAAGCAAGGACTACAACTCCTGGGTATTGATACCCCTGAGCGAATTTAACGCTTAACTGTCCGTCTTCTTGTTACAATTGATCCGACGGCAAATGCCACTGCCCCGATCAAGTCAGAAAAGAGATCACCTAGCGTATCGGTTAGATCTCCGCCGTGAAAATAGTGATAGATTAACTGTTTCACTGGTGAAGAAGAAGGACCTAAATAAATATTGGAAAAATATTCAGCGATTTCCCAAACAATGCCGATAATAGCGGTTCCGCCTACTACTAAAATAAAAATGGTAAACCCTGAAAATTGGCGGCGTTCCCATTCGAATAATTGCCAAATAGACCAAGCGATGACAAATCCGCCTAAAAAGTGCATGACTTTATCCAAGTTGTGGACATGAGCATACCATTCAAATTTCTCTGAAGGGTAAATTCCTATAAAAAGGATTAAGAGAACAGCCCAAAGTGAATTAAGTTTCATGCTAAAGGTTTAATTTACCATAGTTTGTTCTGATTGAAAAGATTTAAAATTGCGTTGAAAAAAGGCGCATATTTGCTATATTGATTAGAACTATGCCGGCTAATACTGGTTTTGATTTTAAGAAAATAGAGGAAAAAGTACTTAAATTCTGGGAAGCTAACCGTATTTTTGAAAAAAGCCTCGAGCAGCGCAATCGTAAAAAGCGGTTTGTCTTTTTCGAGGGGCCGCCTACGGCTAATGGTAAACCGGGAGCCCATCACATGCTTGCCCGGTCATTTAAAGATCTTTACGGACGCTATAAAACCATGCAGGGCTTTTACGTGCTCCGCAAAGCCGGCTGGGACACCCATGGCTTACCGGTTGAAATTGAGGTAGAAAAAGAACTCGGATTCAAGAATAAAAAACAGATTGAAGAATACGGTATTGCCAAGTTCAACCAGAAAGCTAAGGAAAGCGTCTGGAAATACAAAAAAGAATGGGAAGAAATGACTCGGCGGATGGGCTACTGGCTTGATCTCGAGCATCCCTATATCACCTATGAACCTTCGTACATGGAGTCATTGTGGGTGATTCTCAAAGAGATTTGGAACAAAAAACTTTTGTATCAGGCCCATCGGGTGGTGCCCTTTTGTACTCGTTGCGGTACGCCGCTTTCGTCGCATGAGGTGGCCCAAGGATATAAGAAAGTAGTTGATCGTTCAGTCTATGTTAAATTCAAACTGGCTGATTCAAAATTTGGTCAAGATGTTTCTATTCTGGCCTGGACAACAACACCCTGGACATTGCCAGGTAATCTGGCATTAGCTGTTGGCAAGGATATCGTCTATGTATTGGTGAAGCATAAAAAAGAGAAATTTATTCTAGCTAAGGATTTAGTGGAGAAAGTTATTGAGCAGCCATATGAGATTGAGAAAGAAATATCAGGTGCTGATTTGGTCGGCTTGAGTTACCAGCCGCTTTTTAATATTCCCCAATTGCAATCAGAAAAATCTTACCATGTATATAAGGCTGATTTTGTTTCGACTATTGAAGGTACGGGCGTGGTCCATACAGCAGTAATGTATGGTGAAGATGACTACAACCTAGGAACTCAGTTGGACTTGCCTAAAATACACACGGTTGATGAAGCTGGAAAATTTATGGGCGTAAACGAAGAATTGAATGGCCGGTATGTTAAGGATCAAGAAACCGAAGAAATCATTTTAAAATATCTGGAATCGAATGGGAACTTATTCAAGACCGAAGATCATGAGCATGATTATCCATTTTGCTGGCGCTGTGATACGCCCCTGCTCTATTATGCCAAAAATTCCTGGTTCATAAAAATGTCAGCGGTGAATAAAGACCTCTTAGCCAATAATCAGCAAATTAATTGGATCCCCGAGTACCTGAAAGAAGGCCGCTTCGGACAATGGTTGAGCGAAGGCAAGGATTGGGCAATTTCCCGCGAGCGCTATTGGGGAACACCTTTGCCGATTTGGCGGTGCGTGAAATGCAATGAAATAAAGATGATCGGTTCGGTTGGGGAACTAGAATCGCAAGCGGTTTCTTCGGGAAATATTTTTTATCTTTTGCGGCACGGCTTGACTGATCGGGGTGAATTGAATGAAAGAATTACCAGCTCTCGCATTGAACAGGATAATTATGCCCTGACGCCTGACGGCATGAAGCAGGTTGAAAAAAATCTTTCCAATCTTAAAAAGGTAGAAGATATCGACCTGATTTTTTCGTCTCCATTTTTGCGCACCAAGCAGACGGCCGAAATTGCTGGCAAAATTTTTCATCAAGACGTGCAATTTGATGATCGCTTGAGTGAAATTGCCCATGCCCTTGAATGCGAAGGCAAACCTCATGAGGCTTGTGCTATCAAGCACGATATTTCCTTTGACCAACCTCATGGTGATGGCGAAAGCTGGAATGATGTCCGCCGGCGAACGATGGATTTTATGAGTGAGATTAACCAAAAGCATAAAAATAAGAAAATTCTAATTGTTGGCCATGGCGACCTCTTGTGGCTTTTGGAGAAAATGTCTCGAGGCAAAACCGCATCAGAAATTATTCAAGAAGAGAAAGATAAAGAAGAATGGTATCCTGCTCCCGGCACTCTGAAAAAAGTGGTGTGGATGCCGGTGCCGCGCAACTTATTGGGTGAACTTGACCTTCACCGTCCTTTTATAGATGAGGTTGAATTGAGATGTGAATCTTGCAAGGCAAACATGCGGCGAATCCCCGATTTAATTGATGCCTGGTTTGACTCGGGAGCAATGCCTTATGCTCAATGGCACTGGCCGTTTGAGAATGAAAAAATTTTCAAGGAACAATTTCCGGCTGACTTTATTGTGGAGGGCATAGACCAGACTCGGGGATGGTTTTATACTCTCCTGGCCATTTCTACCTTATTGAGTAAAGGGCCGGCATATAGAAATGTCATGTCGCTAGGCCATATTTTGGACAAAGAAGGCAAGAAAATGTCTAAATCAAAAGGCAATGTGGTTTTGCCAAACGAACTCATGGATGCGGTCGGCGTAGATGCGGCCCGTTGGTATTTTTACAGTATCAATGCGCCGGGCGATCCAACACTTTTTGACTTAAAAGATGTTGAATTTCGGCTAAAAGGATTTCTTTCGACCCTTCAAAACTGCCTTCGATTTTATGAGCTCTACCATTCGGAAGCAATAGGTGATGAACAACCAGCAACAAACCTTTTAGATGCCTGGATTTTATCGCGCCTCAATAGATTAATTACAGTCGTTACTGATTGCTTGGATCGATTCGACCCCACCAATGCTGCCCGAGCCATTGAGAAATTCGTGGTTGAGGATTTTTCCAATTGGTGGTTGCGCCGTTCGCGCAAGCGCAAGAATGCTCTGTCATTGCTGCGCTTGGTATTGCTTGAAATTGCCAAACTCACTGCTCCGTTTATTCCCTATACGGCTGAAGATATGCATATGCGATTGCATGTTCAAGGTGCGCCCGGTACGCTAAGTGTCCATCTTCACGATTGGCCTAAGGCCCAAAAGCGGGCCATAAATGTCAAGCTTGAAGAAAAAATGGTTCGAGTCCAGAAAATTGTCACCGCTGGCTTGGCTTGGCGCAAAGAAAAACAAATCAAAGTGCGCCAGCCGCTTCAAGCAGTCACGGTGACCGGCAATAAGTTGGAAAGCGATTTGGAAATCTTGGTTAAGGATGAAGTAAATGTAAAAGAAGTCATATATAAACAGACAGAAGGAGATATAATGCTTGATGCTGAATTAAATACAGCTCTTATCCATGAGGGTTATGCCCGGGAACTTATGCGCCAAATTCAAGACATGCGCAAAGAAGCCGGCTATCGGTTTGATGAGAAAGTGTACGCTCAATGGCACACTGACGATACTGACTTGATGCAGGCCATTGAGCAATGGAGCGGAGAGATTCAGAAAGATGCTGTTTTGGCTGAATTTGTAAAAAGCCAACATGATAAAAAAACCTATGACGTGGAAAAAGAAGCTGACTTGGTGCCCGGTAAACATATTTGGATTGGCATACGAAAATGAAACGAGTATTTATAATTCACGGATGGGAAGGATCGCCGGAGGCGAATTGGTTGCCGTGGTTAAAACGAGAACTAGAATCTCTTGATTTTGAAGTTTATGTTCCAGCTATGCCCCAAACCGAACATCCAGTTAAAAAAGTTTGGGTGGAATATCTTAGTAATCTTGTCGGTACGCCGGATAAGAATACTTATTTCGTGGGGCATAGTATTGGATGCAAAGCCATATTACGCTACTTGGAGATGCTGCCTAGTGAAGTAAAAATAGGTGGGGCATTGTTTGTGGCTGGTTGGATAACATTAACCCATATGGATGACAGAACAGAAAAAGAACTGGAAGTTATTAAAGATTGGATAAATCCGCCGTTTCGTTTCAAAGATATAAAGAATCACCTCAATAAATCCATTGCCATTTTTTCCAATGATGATCCCTATGTTCCTTTAGAAGGAAATATGGAAACATACAAAGATAAATTAGACTCTAAAATATTTATTGAAAAAAATGCGGGCCACTTTACCGGCGAAGAAGATGGCAGAACCGAGTATCCTATTATTTTAGATAAATTTCTTTCACTTATCTCATAATGCGCACTCAAGCTATTATCATCAAAAAACAGTCAACGAATGAATATGATCAATTCGTTACTTGTTATACCCAAGAACTGGGCAAATTAACCGCGATTGCCAAAAGTGTGCTCAAGCCGCATTCGGTTCAAGCCATGCAGCTAAACTTGATGAACTTGGTTGAATTTGAATTAGTATCGGGGCGCGGCATCCCGATTATCACCGGCACCCATACTGTCCGCGCCCACTATGTAATTAAAGATAATTTGTCTAATCTTGGCATTGCCTATTTTTTTCTGGAAGCGATTGACCGCATTATCTTTGATTATGAACGCGATGATCAGCTATGGAACTTACTAACCGAGCTTTTCACTGATTTAAATATGCCGCTGGAATTGGGAGCAATTATGCCTTTATTGCGTCGTAAACAAAAGGAATTGCTGACCATTTTGGGCTATGCCCCCGAAGCATCCTTAACCGTAAATCGTTTTAACGGTCATGCCCAGGAAGATTCGGTATTTGAGCAGCTTGCTCAATCACACTTTGCTTCACTATCCTTTTTATATCGTGTTTTATCAAGCGCTAACCTGCCTGCTGGTCGGCAGGTGTGATACAATTTAAATAACCTCATGGATGAACCTACGGCCTTACCTCAAGATTTTAAAGTTGAACAGCTTCCCTCCATCTCCACCCCACCATCTCCTAATCGGGTGGATATGTTTATGAATAAAATAAATCATCCTCGGTCAAAACGGGTTTTAAAATGGCTCATTGCCCTGGCATTGGTATTATTCCTGGTTGCTGTTGCTAGATTTTGGTTTGGCCGGTCATCTTTTGCCGAGCGCGATGTGGTCTTACTTTTGGAAGGTCCTAGCCAGGCTTCTTCGGGTGATGAAGTAACCTACAAGCTGAAGTACCGCAACAACACAAGAGTTGACCTTACGAATATGGAATTCCGGTTTTTCTATCCTGATGATTCCATTGTGATTACCGAAGGCACTTTTTCTGATGATTTAAGCCATGGTTTTACGGTTGATAAGCTCTCGCCCGGCCAGGAAGGGACGCTTGAGCTAAAAGCGTTTTTGGTGGGCGATAAAGGGAACATTAAAACCGCCAAAGTAAATCTTATATTTAAAGCCGGCAGTTTCAAGTCGCTCTTTGAAAAATCGGAGTCGGTAGCGACGACGATTATCAATGTGCCGGTGCCGATGACCCTGGTGGCGCCGCCAACGGCCGTCTCCGGACAGGATATCAGCTATATTCTCGATTATCGAAATGAAACTGATGCGGATGTAGCTGATTTGCGCTTTGAATTTAGCTATCCGGATGGATTTTTATTCAAGAAAGTTTCGCCTTCGCCAACTTCAAGTAATAATGTTTGGGATGTTGCTTCGGTTAAAAAAGGAACTGGCTCGCGCATTACTATTACCGGAACATTAACCGGTCAAGAACGGGAATCAAAAAATATTGCGGTAGTGCTAAAACGCAAACTTAATGACCAATATGTAAACTATGAGCGGGCAACATCCTCAACCATTATTTCCAGCCCGCTTATCACTGCCTCTCTTAGTGTTAATGGATCTAGAGATACAATTACTTACCCCGGTGATACTCTGCTCTATACCATTCAATATAGAAATAACTCAAGCTATTCATTGGTAGGTATGAATCTCACCGCAAAATTAGAAGGAGAAATGTTTGATTTAAGCACCCTGGATACCAGGGGTGGCTATTATGATTCCAGTGCTAAGACTATAACTTTCAATGCTGGAGTGGTTCCTGATTTTGGGACATTCAATCCAGGCAAAAGTGGCCAGATTAATTTTCAGGTCAGATTAAAGCCAACCTTGCCGGGTTTGCTCGGCAGCAGTAATTATTCAGTCAAAGTTATAGCTGATTTAAGTACACCCAATGTTCCTACTGGCGTTGATGGAGACCAAGTTTCAACGGAAGATGTATTAATAACTAAAATTAGTACCCAGCCGGCCTTTAACAGCGCTTTATATTTTCAAGACCCGGTTTATGGGTCCTCTGGCCCCATGCCGCCTCAGGTGGGCCAGCAAACTATCTTTACAGTTCACTGGCAGATTACTAATCCCGGCAATGATATGAATAGTGCGGTGGTTAAGGCTACCTTACCGCCAGGGGTTGCTTGGGAAAATGTAGCTAGTGTTGTTGGAGCTCCGGTAGCACCAATCTATGATAAAAATAAAGCGCAGGTGATATGGAATATTGGTGTGCTCCCGGCCGGAGCAAAATACGAAGGCATATTTCGAATCAGCATCACCCCTTCAAGTGCTCAGAAGGGAAAC
>WNFZ01004211.1_pt1 | contig 15736 bp, 15 predicted proteins | sample 5400081 | NCBI WGS metagenome assembly WNFZ01 (sample SAMN13153365, study PRJNA577476) | soil metagenome | isolation source: 80 cm soil or saprolite under grassland replicate 1 | place: USA:California | collected 2016-06-15 | reverse complement strand
ACTTTCGATCACATTATTAAGCGCGCCGACATGTTCAATTCCTAACTTCGCCAGCCAATCTCCGTATTGGAGAAACGCGCCCAGCAACTTTGGATACTCGGGCATTGGCAAAAGTTCGTCAGGCTTGTGGCGGCGCGGATACCGTAGTGTGAAACCACCATCCACATTTACGAGATCGAACCAACGCAGATAACCTGTGGAGGGAACCATATAGCCGTGATGGTAGCCCATCCGGTCACCAAGTTGATACAAGGTAAGATAATTTTTTCGGCGATACTTCAGTAGATTGACCTTATCATCATAACCACGCTTGCGAAAATACTCTATCGCTTCCTGCAACGGAACTTGTTTGCGTACGAATGGCTGATTCGATTTAACCAAATCCTGCATATGGACTTTAAGCGTCTCGAGTTCCAACTCAGATAAAGGGTAGCGCTGCGATACCTGACAGTAATATCCACCCGATGCAACCGAGTGATCGACAAAAAGCTTTGCTCCTGGAAAGAGATCGCTAAACGCCATCTCCAGCAAGAACGTCAGCGAGCGACGGTAAATACGCGCGCCATCCGGCATGGACATAGTAACAGGCTCCACATTGGCATCCATCTCGATTGGATAGGTCAACTCACGCAGATCGCTGTTGATGATCGCGGCGACAGGCTGGGCTGGGAATTCCAAGGCGGATAAAAATTCCTCCACTCGTGCACCGCGCGGACCTGATAAAACGCGCCCATCCGGGAGATGAATCTCAACAGATGAGCGCGGAGAAACAAGGTTAATTTTTGGAGGCATAAGTTCTTTCGTCATCTATAAACGGTTGAAAGTCCAACGTCGTGGCATTCAACCTGCGACCTTAGATCTTTGACAGTAATTTCTCAGGCTTGTGTGCAAACTCTTCCAACGGAATCTCTTTGTGGGTAAGCGCCAGCAGGGTTTCGGTTAGCATTTTGTTTACCGGAGTGGGCACATTGCATTTTTCTCCAGCGCGCACAACTGCACCATGTAAGTATTGCACTTCACTTTTGCCGCGTCCGGTATGCAGATCAATATGAAAGGATGGCATCTTCGCGCCGCGTCCTGCTCCTGCTGCGCGTGAAAGAAACGGCTTCGACAACCATAAGGGCAACGTTGTCGCGTACGCCAGTGCGCGCACTGGTGTGCCTGGCAGATCAACAACTTCAATACCCTGCGCTTTCATCACAGCCAGGCATTCACGCAACATTTCAATTTCAATCTTATACAAAGCCTTGTTTGCAAACACTTCCGCAGCAGTCATATCCAGAATCGCGGAGGTGGGATTGGCCAGGAGATTGGTCAGCATCTTTGACCATTTCATGCTGGCCGCATTTTCAAATAGCTGTGAGTTCAGATACGCCTTGTCGAATGCGTTATTTAACTTTTCCGAAAGTGAATGTCCCTTCGCAATGCCAATCCCGCGCAGTCGCTCAAGAACAATATCTCCCGCCCCGCGTCGACCGACGGCGCTGGTGACGGTGCCATAGATCACTTTGTCGCTGCCAAGCGCTTCGGCAATGGCGGGCTCGTTCGATACGCCGTTCGACAGGCACAGAATCGGCGGCATTTTGTCTGCGAATGGTTTCGTCCCTTCCAGCGCGGCTTGCGTGTCGAAAGATTTCAAAGCAAACAGCGCCACATCAAAAGGTCCATAACGAAGCGCATCCTCCAGTGTGGAAACAATTCGAAATGAGGCCGGTTCGATGCGGGATGCTTCCTTCGTCTTACGACGTCCATCCAAAGTAAGATCAAGACGCAGACCTCGCTCGCGCAACTCCTCCACAACTTTGGGCTGCTCCACAAAAACAACTTGATGTCCTGCCAGAGCAAGGCTTCCGCCAACATAGGTGCCGATTGCACCCGCGCCAAACGACAGCACGTTTAATTTTCCGTTCGGCGTATTAGACAATTCAGATAAAGCCATGCTTTACTCGTATTTCAAGTTTTTCAAATGGGCACGATCATTCAGTGTGTCAATTAACCAGCGATGCTGATATGGATAATAGACCACACGCGCAAAGGATGTATTTTCAAAACGAAAACGAACCCCGGACGGATCGACATGCGGGGCGATCCCTACTACCGCATGCATCAACTGATTCAAAAATCCACCATGAGAAACGACAAGATATTTTCCAGGAGGCTTACGCAGGAATTCCTGCAATGCCTGACCCGCGCGCAGGAAAAGAGCCCAATCCCCTTCCCCTTCTCCACCAACGAAATCATAGGGCGTAGTGTATGCAGGCTGTGGCAACTGATTCACTTCTTCAAGGGTCATTCCCTCCATTTGACCGATGTGGCGTTCCATGAGGATGGGATTGAATTCAATTTTTACTGCATTCAAATAGGAGGTGACAATTTCCGCTGTTTCCCGGGCGCGGATCAATGTGCTGGTAATTACCGAATCAAATTTCACATCCTCTTTCTGCCAACGTTCACATAACGCACGGGCTTGGGCGCGTCCTTTATCTGTCAACGGATAGTTTGATTGTCCCTGCCAGCGGGACTCAACATTCCCCACTGATTCGGCGTGACGTAAGAATACAAAGCGATAAGCAGGTTTATCAACGGGACTCACTTTTGATCATCCTTTTTCAATAAATAGACAGGTCTATGTTTCACTTCTTGAAAAATGTAACCGACATAAATACCAATAAATCCAAGCAGGACCATCAGCATCCCGCTAACGATCAGGATCACAAACATCAGCGAACTCCAGCCTGGCGCCAGATTGGATGTGCGACCTGTGACCCAAAACGACAGCACATAGATCATCTCCAGTGCAGCCAGGCAAAAGAAGATTCCACCTGCGCTTAAGCCGATATAAAGAGGCACCAATGAAAAAGAAAAGATTGCATCCATGGCGAGGCGGAACATTTTGCCTAACGAATATTTCGACGTACCCGCCACCCGTTTGACCTCATGATAAGGAAGGATCACGCTCCGATATCCCATCCAGGCGATCATGCCGCGCAGAAAACGATGATATTCCGGCATGGACTTGAGGGCGTCCACCGCTTGTCGGCTCATGCCGCGAAAATCCGCCGCGCCGGATGTCATCTGTGTGCCGCTGATGCGATTGATCAATGCATAAAATGCGGATGAGGTCACTTGTTTGAAGGAAGCTGTCTGCGCCTCCTCAATTCTTTGGGCCTGGACAATATCGTACCCGGATGTAAACAGCTCGATCATCTGAGGAATCAACTCGGGAGGATGCTGCCCATCTGCGTCCATGGAAATAACGAAGTCGCCGCGCGAAGCGTCGAGTCCTGCGGACAATGCCGCCTGATGCCCAAAGTTGCGCGCCAACGTCAGCACGGTAATATTTTTCTCTGCCCGCGCAAGAGCTAATAGAGATTCAGCGGTCGCGTCGGTCGAACCGTCGTCCACGAAGAAAATATGGAAGTTGTGTGAAAGACTGTGAATGGATTCACAAATTTTTGAATACGTTTGCTCGACCACCCCTGCTTCATTGAATACTGGTATGACCAGATCAACAGTAAGTTCCCTTTTCTGAGTGGACATTAAATTGAATTCTACCACGCCAAGGAGATGCCTCATTGCGAGGAGTTTACGTTTTTAATTGATTTTGGCGTGGATTTCTGGCTTTTTTAGAAATTTTTTGCGTTCCTAAACAGGTGCAATCGATCTTTTCATTCGTCTCCCAAATGGACGTCATGCTTGTCTGCCAGTATGGACAGCATGCGCGCCACTTCGGCTTCGCTCTGTTCTGGTTTCCAGCCAAAGTAATTGCTGAAGATTCCCGCCAATTCATCGATCGTCTCACGCGTGATATGACCCAGCATCGCGAGCATGGATCGTCTCAGCAGGAAATCGTCGAGATGGACCACCTTTTCATGCTGCAAAACAAACGTGATTTCGCGCCGCGAATAATCGGGCAATGAGCGCAGGATTTGATCCGTGCCGCCGTTCATAAAGGTCGCGATCGCTTCGGCGCGCGAACCATAGCGCTCAAACAGAATCCTCAATCGTTCGCGAGAAACACCTGTCCACGCCGAGAGACTTTCCATTTGGCGCTTGAGTTCCGTTTCATCGCGCGGATACAGACGTCCGCCACCGATCGCCAGGGAACGTGTATTTTTTTGGCGTTTCATATCCAGGAAGGCAAGTGCCTTATCAGTAACCTGCTCTGCGAACGCTCGGAATGATGTCCACTTGCCGCCGACGAGCGAATAAACGGGGAAGCGCAAATTTGTCCAATCACCGCTGAGAACTTCAATGCTGTGATCGCGCGAAATCTGCCCGGTGGATTTTGCACCAGAGCGGGGTAAGGGACGAACGCCCGAGAATTGATAAACAATGTTTGACCGAGTGATTTCCAGGTTGGGAAAGACGCGTTTGACCATATCCAAAAAATATTGAATCTCATCTTCCGTGCAACGCACTTCATCGGGATTCTCCACAGGAATGTCAGAGGTCCCGATGAGAACATGATCGTATAACGGAAAGATCAATACGATGCGCCCATCTTTGTTCTCAAAGAAGAACTCGTTGTCACCGATCATCTTGCGCAATTCATCATGACGAATGACAAGATGGGAACCCTTCGTGCCTCCAATATATCCGCTGGATAAACCAAGTTTGCGATTTGTAAAATCGATCCATGGACCGGCAGCATTGATGACGAGTTTGGGCCGTACATCATACGTGTCATCGGTCAGTTCATCGCGGATAATAATGGTATCTTCGCTACCACCAATCATACTCACATAATTGAGCGCGCTTGCATTCGGGTTTTCCGATTCAGCATCCAGCACAGTTTCCACCGCCAGTCTTTCCGGTTGCAGGATCGCTCCATCGTAATAGATCGCTGTGTTGACGACTTCCGGATTCAGATATTTCCATTTCGCCAATGATTTTTTCCGCGAAAGGAATTGATGCTTCGGCACCACGCGCTGACCACCCTGGGTGCTGGTATAGGCATCATACATCATCAAGCCGAGCTTGATCACCAGTGCGCCGCGTTCCGAGGGCTTATCCAACATTCTGAAAAATTTCAACGGCGCATTCAGCAAACCCGAGAATCGCTTGAACATCGGGATCACAGTCGGAAGCGGCTTGACCAAATGCGGCGCGTTCTGAATCAGACGATTGCGTTCCTGGACTGCCTCGCGAACGAGACGGAACTCACCGTTCTCAAGATAACGGATTCCACCATGCGCCATGTGCGAGGAGGCGGAACTCGCGCCCGAACAAAAATCACCGCGCTCCACAAGGAGCACATCCACGCCATTCAAGGCGAGGTCACGGAATGTTCCGATGCCATTGATCCCCCCGCCAATAATCAATACTGAGACATTGGGGTTTTCTTTCAAAGAAGAGAAAATTTCATTGCGATTCATGTTTTCTAACCCAGAGACTCGATGATTTATTCAACCCAATCGAACGTGCGAGTAACTGCCTTTTTCCAACCTGAGTATAACTTCTTTCGCAAGTCTTCGTCCATTGACGAATGCCACTCTTTTTCCATGCCCCAGTTGAGGCGTAGTTCATCGTAATCTTTCCAAAAGCCGATTGCGAGTCCTGCTGCATAGGCCGCACCAAGTGCGGTTGTTTCTGCGACCTTTGGCCGAATGACGGGGACCCCGAGAATATCGGATTGGAATTGCATGAGTAGTTCGTTGAAGACCATGCCGCCATCCACCTTGAGAGCGGTTAACTTTACACCTGAATCAGTTTCCATTGCATCGAGCACTTCGCGCGTCTGATACGCAGTGGCTTCCAGTGCAGCGCGGGCGATGTGTCCTTTATTGACATAGCGCGTCATCCCAACGATCACGCCGCGCGCATCCGATTTCCAATAGGGCGCGTACAAGCCGCTAAATGCAGGGACAAAATAAATGCCACCGTTATCTTCCACAGAGTTTGCCAACGCTTCCACTTCCGCCGAAGATTGGATTAACCCCAGGTTATCTCTCAGCCACTGAATCAACGCTCCTGTAATTGCGATGGATCCTTCCAAGGCGTAGACCGCGTTTTGATTTCCGACCTTATATCCAAGGGTGGTTAACAATCCCGATTTCGAAGGGACAGATTTCTCTCCGGTGTTCAATAACATGAAGCAACCCGTTCCATACGTATTCTTTGCTTCGCCGGGATTGAAACAGGTCTGCCCAAACAACGCGGCATGTTGATCGCCAAGATCACCGGAAACAGGAAGCCCATGTAAGGGCGAGTTCATCTCGCCCCAATTTGGGCGAGCAGAACCCGCCCCTACATGACCATAAATTTCAGAAGATGATTTGATCTTCGGCAACAGCGCGCGTGGAATGTTTAATATCCGCAGGATTTCATCATCCCAATCCAACGTGTTGAGATTCATCAACAGGGTGCGTGAAGCATTTGTCACATCCGTGATGTGCGCTTCGCTGCCGATGAGATTCCAGATCAGCCATGTATCTATGTTACCGAAAAGTAATTGTCCGTTTTCGGCTTTCGAACGCGCGCCTTGCACGTTATCCAAAATCCATTTGATTTTGGGACCCGAGAAATATGTTGCAAGAGGCAAACCCGTCTTCGTTCGAAAACGATCCTGGCCCCCATCTTTGGCTAACTCATTGATAATGGAATCTGTCCGCGTGTCCTGCCAGACGATCGCGTTATAGATCGGCTTGCCAGTATTCTTATCCCAGATGACCGTTGTCTCGCGTTGATTGGTAATCCCAATTGCAAGAATATCTTGCGCAGAGATATTGCCTCTTTTCAAAGCGCCATCAATAACTTCTTGTGTTCGTTGCCAGATCTCCAGCGCGTCGTGTTCCACCCAGCCCGGTTTGGAATAAATCTGTCGATGTTCTTTTTGGTCAACGGCAATAATATTTCCGCCGTGATCAAAGATTATGAAACGAGTACTGGTTGTTCCTTGGTCAATCGCGGCAACGTATTTAGTCATGACTCACCTCCTCTCAATTTTATAACAAAAAGTCCCCGCTCATTATAGCGGGGACATGCCCTTCAGCCTCATTTTTTGTTTTCTTTATCGTTTTCGTTCTACAGTTTCTTGTGAAACCCTCCCCTTGACACGCAGGTCCTAAACACTACCTTTATCATCTGATGCTTCGGCAACATCGGGAATTGGTTCCAGTTGCGGCGTGGGTTCAGCAGTATTCAACAACTTAAATACGCCCACAGCCAATGCAGCACCAAGAAGTGGACCGACGAAATAGATCAAATACATCATCCCATTCGCCGCAGAGCCTGCAACAACAGCGGGACCAAACGTTCGTGCTGGATTCAGCGATGCACCTGTAAGCGGTCCACCGGCCAGAATGGCAATGGTCAATGTTGTACCAATTGCCCAGCCTGCCAAAGGACCAGCTTTCCCAGCAACGGCGGTATGGAGAACAGTGTTGACGAGGAAAAATGTCAATAAGGCTTCCACAACGAGAGCATAATAGGGGAACTTATCTGTAAGAACGCCTGCGGTTTTAGCAGCCGCGAAGGCATCTCCACTCACAACGCCCACAATAGCATGCAGAGTAAATGCAGCCAGAAGCGCGCCCACAAACTGAGCAACCCAATACACAACAGCTTCGCTCCATTTAACGGTCCCATTAAGCGCAAGACCGAACGTCACAGCAGGATTAATATGCGTACCTGAAATGTGTCCAAACGCATAGGCAAATACGGCCAGCGTCAAGCCATGTGCAAGGGCAACTGCTAGCAACCCCGCGTTATAGATACCGGTTGCTGCGCCAACGAAAACCAGAGCAAACGTTCCGATCAATTCTGCAACGAATACTTTGTAGTTGAACATAGATTCTCCCAAGGATTTGGTTATATTTCAAACTATGAAACCCCACTGGCATCACTATGCTACGCCCAATTGCGTGCCCCCACCAAAAACGACTTTCCACTCATGGATTTTTTCCCCGGCGGCTGTACTTCATCGAGAATTAAAATTCCGCCTTGCGCGCCAACCGCAGGTTGATTCTGCCAAACTAACCTTTGCGCCACAGAGACACTTCCCTGTTCTACATGCGAACGATGCACCTTCAGATTCGAGCCCTCGAAATCCATATAAGCGCCGGGCCACGGATTGAAGGCGCGCACACGACGTTCCAGTTCATTTACGTCGTGTGCGAAATCGAGATATCCGTCTTCCTTTTTGATCATGGGCGCGTAGGTCGTGCCCTCTTCGGATTGAGGAGTTGGCGTCAGCTTTCCAGATAAATAGTCGGGAAGGGTTTCGATGAGGAGATCAGCCCCCAGTTGAGATAGCTTCTCAAAAATGGAACCTGCTGTATCGTCCCGCGTGAGGCGAATGGCTCGCTTGCTCAGCATAGGACCAGTATCAAGTCCTACATCCATTTTCATAATCGTGACTCCTGTCTCGTCATCCCCATGCAAAATCGCGGCATTGATGGGTGCTGCACCGCGCCATCTTGGTAGTAACGATGCATGAACATTGATACATCCATACCGCGGCAAGTCCAAGACATCTTTTTTGAGAATCTGACCAAATGCAGCAACGACAATTAGATCAGGATTCCAGACGCGCAACTGCTCCATGGCTTCCGGCAGACGTAACTTCTCTGGTTGCATCACGGGGATATGAAGGTCGAGAGCCAGTGTTTTGACAGGAGGTGCTTTGAGCTCACGCCCACGTCCCGAAGCGCGGTCTGGCTGGGTAACAACACCCACCACATCATACGCGTCTGCAAGTGCCCGCAACGTTGGCAATGAAAAATCGGGCGAGCCCATAAAAACGACTCTGACACCGAGCGTAGCGAACGTGTTGTTCATGAGGGCATTGTACCAGTAGTTATGTTTTTCACAGCGGGCCGCACCAGCGGTAAAGTGAGTTTGCTTTTTAGTTTCATTAGTTGTAAAATAATGAAAATTCAAACTAGATTAAGTCGGAGGAACTCATGGAAAATCAACCAATGATGGAAGTGACCAGCGATGATAAGTTGTGGGCAATGCTTGCTTATGTGCTTAGCCCGATTGTTCCAATTATTATTCTGCTGATGGAAGATAAGAAGAATCGCCCGTTCATCCGCGCTCATAACGCACAGGCGCTTGCATGGGGTCTCGTCAATGTTGTTGGTGGTACCATCCTGAGCGGTCTGCTCTTCTTCTGTTTTGGGTTACCCTCCATCTTGATCTGGGCTGTCGGTGTTTATTGGGGCATCCAGGCTTACAATGGTAAGATGGTTGAAATCCCGGTAATCACGAACTTTGTCAAGCAACAGGGTTGGGCATAAGTTTCATTCGAATAAATAAAAGTCCACACGTTTGTGTGGACTTTTTGTTTTATCCTAATCGATGTCACCCTGAGCGAAAGCGAAGGGTCTCTAAGGTAATCGTAGAGATTCTTCGCTCCGCTCAGAATGACATCTTATGGACCCCAACGCGGCTGATAGTCGCAGTAATCGTTGTCGGTGAGGCGGCGGAGATCCGTTCCATCAGTGCGGATAATATAGATTTCGCAGCCATTCTCATCACCAGAATGATCGAAGTAGGCGGTGAATGTCACCCATTTTCCGTCTGGTGAAAACGAGGGGCCCTGACTATTCCCGCCGCTGGGAGTCAACTGACGGACGTTGGAACCATCTGCGTTCATAATATAGACTTCACGGTTCCAAGCTTCGCCTGAATAAGTAACGATAAATTGTCCATCGGGCGACCAATCACTGCGCCCGCGGATCGCGGGCAGATTCGTCAGCCTGGATAATTGCTTGCCTTGAAGATTGATAGTGAATAACTGAGTCAACCCATCCCGATCAGAGGCGAAGAGGATCTTTTTCCCATCGGGTGACCAGGTTGTATCCCACCCCAACACTTGCGGAATATTTCCAACATTGTCACCGTTGCGATCCATGATCATAATCTGGAATTGGTTGTTGTTTGGGTTGTTGCGTGTGAATACGATCTTTTGTCCATCAGGGGAAAATTCAGGCGAGGTGGCGATGCCGATTCGATTGGTGAGACGATCTTCTGTGCCATCCTTAACATTCAGATTGTAAATCTCATATACATTCGCTTCACGAAACCCGGCATACAGCACATTCTGTCCATCAGGAGAAAGTGATGGATAGAAGTGCTGAAGATTATCTTGCCATGTCAGCCTTCGAAAACCCGTCCCATCGGCGTTCATGATGCAAATCTGATTCCCGGATTGTACTTTGAAGATCTGGCAGGTAAAGACGATATGGCCTGTGGGCTGATCGGCGGATGAAGGCGAAGGAATAGCTGTCAACGATAAACCGGGATTCGATGTCGGTGAAGGAACTGGAGTGATCGAATTGAAAATGGGAGTCGTCCCCGCTTCGGTCACTGCTACAGGAGTCGAACCTCCCGAAGGAGTGGACGCTTGTAGCGTAGCGAACAGGTCCGGTGTGGGAGAGGAAGCAGAGCTTAAAACTCCACAGCCGAGCAGGAAGAACAGCGCTGCTGTTATCCAAATCAGTTTATTTCTACTTATGATCCAATTCGATTGCTTCAAGAGCAAATTCCTCGCCCGATAATATTTTTGCACCATAACTGCCACAATAGGGACAGTGAATTTTTCCATCCAATGGATGATATTTGTTGAAACACGCCATACATTGCACTTCTGCTTCCTTAAGACGAAAATGAAGCTTGGTGTGTTCCGCGGGTGTGCCCTTGCTTAGTTCGCGCCAATGTCGCTCAATCAGGTTTTGATCGAGTTCCGAAATTTCTCCAAGGATTAGATAAACATTTTTGATACGCTCTGTATCTGTTACTTGTGAAAGCGATTTATTTAGAATGGTTTGTGTGAATTGAAGTTCGCGCATATATATATTTAACGTAAGGGCGACCCGTCAGGATCGTCAAGTAGTTTGCTTTCTCTAGGCGAGTACCCTGTGGACATAATAATTGCCCCTGCACATAACAAATAATAAATACCTCAGGACGATCTATAAGCCGCATTCTGTCCGTGACGCCAGGTTTCGATATGAGCGGAAGAACACCGCTCTACTCAACCACCAGGCGTCACTGTGCGATCATCTCTCTGGGCGACGCGTCACCGTGTCGCTCGGTGCAGCCTACCCGGAACTATAGGAAGACGAGCAGTCTCCCATCGTCCGAAGACGAATTCATCCCTGTTTGGCCTTGCTCCCGACGGGGGTTACCTGGCCATCCACATTACTGCGGATGCCGGTGGTCTCTTACACCACCTTTTCACCATCACCACTCACTCCTTGTGGAATAAGCGGCTGTTTGTTTCTGTGGCCCTAATCCGGCAGGTTTCCCCGCCCCGGATGCTATCCGACGCCGTGCTCTTTGGAGTGCGGACTTTCCTCGATCCCATACAGGACCGCGATCGCCCAACCGACCTGAGGCGACATCATGATACACGTAAGCAAAATGGACGTCAACACTAGGGCAAGTTTTCAAATAAAGGTTAAATAGTGCCTTGCACATTTGGTAAAGACCTGTGTAACCGTTTTCTATTGGAGAATTCAGTAAATGACATTAAAATAAGAGGAGAATCAATCACTACGAACATTGGAGTTTATGTGAGTAATTGGCCTGGGAAATATGTAATTGGTCTGACCGGTAATATCGCGACCGGAAAAAGTGTTGTACGGCGCATGTTGGAGCATCTAGGCGCATACACCATTGATGCAGACGCGCTCTCTCACCGCGTCATCTCGAAGGGCGCGCCGGGATATCAGCCTGTTTTGGATAAATTCGGCAACTGGCTGCTGGATAAAGATGGGCAAATTGACCGCGCCAAACTAGGGCGGCTCGTTTTTGGAGATAGACAGGCACTTGCGGCTCTAGAAGACATTATTCATCCCTTCGTTGGGCAGGCAATTGATTTGTTGATCAAGCGCGCAACGCAGAAGGTGATTGTTGTCGAAGCGATCAAATTACTCGAGTCGGATCTGCGGACACGCTGCGATTCGATTTGGGTAACCGATGCACCGCAGGAAGTTCAGATCGAACGGCTGATGCGAAAGCGTGGTATGAGCCGTGAAAATGCTGTACAGCGTATTCATGCCCAATCTGCACAGAAGCAAAAACTTGACGCTGCCAATGTTGTCGTCACAAACACGGGATCCTATGAGGATTTGTGGAAACAAGTCAACGATGCGTGGAAGAAAGCCTTACCGTCGCAGGAACCTCCCACAACCCTGATCACGCGCAAGCCCGCCGCGGGTTCGTTCTCCCTACAGCGCGGCAAGCCACACGACTCGCAAAAGATCGCGGATCTGGTGACTCGCTTGAGCAAAGGCAAGCGCGCCATGACCAGTGAACAAGTGATGGAAGCCTTCGGTGATAAAGCATTCCTTTTGCTTCAAGTAGACAATGAACTAGTCGGTCTGGCGGGTTGGCAGGTGGAAAATCTGGTGGCGCGTACAACCGATCTCTATCTCGATCCCAGAGCCTCCGCCGATAAAGCGTTGCCTCTTCTGCTGGCTGAAGTGGAAAAAGCATCGAGTGATCTGCAATGCGAAGCCTCGCTCGTCTTCCCGCCGATGGAACTAGTCGGGTTTGATTCAGTCTGGAAACATATTGGCTACGAAAGACGTTCTCCTGATAGGCTAGGCGTTCAAGCATGGACGGATGCCGCCCTTGAATCCATGCCAAAAGGTTCAGCTCTCTTCTTCAAGCAACTTCGTACAGACCGGGTATTAAGACCGATATAAGAAAGGCTTCGGAAGTCCAAGGAACAGGGCGGGAAGCGAATTAAATCCGGAGACTGAATCTCGCAATGAAATCGATATTCTAAGCCCACGTTCAGCCGGCGATACTATACTACCGCTTGTCGCATCAATGAGCTAAATTTTTACAGGGACTGGCAGGTTAAAATTCAAATAGCGAGTTAAGTATATTATGCGGCACTCGGTAATTGGCGCATTCACGAATGGCGAATTTTCTAAATAACATTCTTTTTATATTTCAACGGCTCAACTGGTTAAGCGTTCTCGATATTTTGCTGGTGACGCTAATCTTCTTTGTTATTTTGTATTCTCTACGTGATACACAAGCAATGGTTTTGTTGAGAGGCGTAATCTTTTTGGTCGTCGCACTTGTGCTGCTGACCACACTGGTTAACCTGCCTGCTTTTTCGTGGCTGATCCAAAGCATGCTGCCAGCACTGCTGCTCGCCATTCCAGTCATCTTTGCTCCGGAAATTCGGCGCGCGCTCGTACGCCTTGGACGCGCAGGCACATTCATTTTATCATCGCGGGAGGGCGCATCGTCGCTGCCGCGTGTGTGATGCCTCTATCAGCAAGCGGCGTCCTCAATCGCACGCCCGAACGGCAGATGGGACTTCGCCACCGCGCGGCTCTTGGCATTAGTGAAGTGAGTGACGCGGTATCCGTGGTCGTGTCTGAACAGAGCGGTTCGATATCCATCTCGCATGCGGGGCGAATGATCCGTCGCATCGATCCCGAACGGCTGGAAAACATCCTGGCCGCGTTCTTCCGGCCGGATATGACCACACCACAACAAGTATGGCTCAAACGTTTTTTTCCGTATCTCTTCAAGGCTAAAGATGAATAATCGCATTGCCTCCAATATTCGGACGTTTTTACTCGCCCTAGTTCTAGGTACGGCAGTTTGGGTATCTGCTGTTTCTGCCGCGGATCCAAACGAAGAGCACGCTTTTCCCAAATCCGTTCCGATTGAGATCATTGGTCAGGACCCGTCGCTTGTATTAACCAATGAATTACCGACCAACATGGATATTACGATCCGTGCCCCACGTTCCGTTTGGGATGCGCTGACAACACAAGATAATGCGGTGCGCGCCATTTTGAATTTATCGGGACTCAGCGCGGGTGAGCATACTGTCGAGATCAAAATCCAAGTGACTCCCCGTCCTACACAAATCGTTCTGGCGAATCCGAGAACAGTAACCGTTAATTTGGAATCTCTCAAGACCACGACGTTACCTCTTACCCTCGCCCTCAACGGACAGCCCGCCGCGGGGTACCAAGCAGGTGAAGCAACGTTGGCTCTGAAGCAAGCAGTGATATCGGGGCCGGCCTCCCTCGTGAAGCAAGCCATTCGAGCTCGGGTCACAGTCAATTTGGACGGTGTGCGCGAAAGCATAGACGAACCTGCTGCCGTGCAAATCATTGATGTAAAAGGGGATGTTATGCGCGGGCTAACCATCAATCCAGAAACCGTTCAAGCCAAAGTCCCGATCAGCCAACAGGGAGGCTTCCGCGATGTAGCTGTGAAAGTGGTTGTGTCGGGACAAGTCGCGGCGGGCTATCGCCTGGAAAACATTTCAGTGTTCCCCCCTGTTGTCACCGTCTTAGGAAAAGATCCAACCGTGGTAAATGCCATGCCCGGCGTGGTGGAGACTCAGCCACTTAATTTGCAAGATGCAAAACAGGATATCTCTACGCGGCTGTCGTTGAACCTTCCTAAAGACATTACGCTGGTCGGCGCACAGACAGTTCAAGTGCAGGTAAGTATTACCGCTATTCAAACCAGCATCACATTGACGGGTCAGTCTATCAACGTGATCGGTCTTGGTGATGGATTGACTGCCGTAGTCTTCCCACAAACGGTGGATGTAATTGTCTCAGGTCCGCTGCCTGTGCTCGACAAATTACCATCACAAGATGTGAAAGTTACTGTCAATGTGACAGATTTAGGCCCAGGAACATATCAACTCAAACCGGAAGGGGATCCTTCGAACGGGAATGTATCGGCACAATCGATCCTGCCGAGTACGGTAGAAGTGGTAATATCTGTACAGGGCACGCCCACACCTATACCCACAGCCACGCTGAGTCCATAAATCTCCTGGGCTTTCGACAGCACTCATTGCTCGACTCGTTCCGCTCACATTGTCCCGGCATTTTGGGAGCGCGAAAATCTAAAATCATAAATCTGAAACGAAAATCATAAATCATGAAACCTATTGTCGCACTCGTTGGCAGACCCAACGTAGGAAAAAGTACTTTATTCAATCGCCTGGTCGGTGAACGTCTCGCCATTGTAGACGATACGCCCGGCACCACGCGTGACCGTCTCTTCGGAGAAGCTGAATGGAATGGTCGCACGTTTCACGTTGTTGATACCGGCGGGATTGATCCCACACATGGTGGCAGGGCTCCGCTCTCCATTGGCTCGGCGGATTTTATTAACGAGATCCGCCAGCAGGCGAAGGTCGCGATTGATGAAGCGGATGCAGTTTTATTTGTCGTGGACGGTGATTCCGGCGTCACCGGACCTGATCTCGAAGTGGCAGACATGCTGCGTCGTTCACAAAAGAAACTGGGGGATGGGACATTCTGGCCCCCCATCTTTGTCGTGGTCAATAAAGCGGAATCCCAGCAACGGCGGGACGCGGCGCCTCAATTCTACGAGTTGGGGCTGGGTGAGCCAATCCCCGTTTCTGCAGTGCATGGGACTGGGACGGGCGATCTGCTCGATGCATTAGTGGCAGTCTTCCCCGAGCAACAAACGGAGGCGGAAGATGAAAGCATCAAGATCGCGATCGTCGGCAAACCAAACGCGGGAAAATCCAGTTTGCTGAATCAACTGGTCGGCGAAGAGCGCGCCATTGTCAGTCCCATCCCCGGAACCACGCGTGATGCAACTGACACAAAAATTGATGTCAATGGATTGGAAGTGACGTTGATCGATACGGCGGGAATCCGCAAGCGCGGCAAGATCGAACATGGCGTCGAGCAATATAGCGTTTTGCGTTCATTCAAAGCTATCGAGCGCGCGGATGTGGCACTACTGATGATCGACG
>WNFZ01008833.1_pt1 | contig 15739 bp, 12 predicted proteins | sample 5400081 | NCBI WGS metagenome assembly WNFZ01 (sample SAMN13153365, study PRJNA577476) | soil metagenome | isolation source: 80 cm soil or saprolite under grassland replicate 1 | place: USA:California | collected 2016-06-15 | reverse complement strand
TTCTCCTGATTCTTCAGCGATGGAAACAGCTTCGTATCCACGAACTGCAACAGGTCATCGCCTGTGATGCCCTCTTCATTCGCAGCCCAACTCCGCCACCTCAACTTCTCAGGGATAGGCGACCGATACGCTCCATCCAACTCATACTCAGACTCGCGGTCATCAAAAATTTTCAGGAACAGCAGCCAGGTGAGCTGCGACATCCGCTGCGCATCCCCATCCAACCCCGCATCCTGCCGCATAATATCCTGTATCGTTTTAATCGTTGTTGAAATCGACATCCAGTTTCCTCATATTATGTCGTTGCGAGGAGCGCTCTTGCCTTTTGCGACGAAGCAATCTCCTCTTAATCGGGAAACGCGTATCGAGTAGTGCGATCCGCTAAACGGGAGATTGCTTCGCCAACGAACGGCTCGCAACGACATGCTAATTTATGATTTCTTCATACAAGTCTTTCCACTCTGGATTCAAACTCTCTATCAACTCGATCTTCTTTTTACGTGAGCCACCTTTGATCTGTTTCTCTCTGGCAATAACGGCATTGACATTCTCTCCAACTTCATAATAAACAAGCTTCTGAATATTATATTTCCTTGTAAAGAGCCCGCCCAAGCCGTTCTTATGTTCATACACTCGGCGAGCCAGATTGTTGGTCACGCCAGTATATAAGACTGTGTTATGAGAATTGGTCATGATATAGATGCAATATTGCTTACCAACAGCCATAATATTTCATACATGTCGTTGCGAGAGAGTGACGCCAGTCACGACCGAAGCAATCTCCGCTTTAACAGTAAACACCCATCGACTGGAGTTGCCCATTAAAAGGGAGATTGCTTCGCACAGAACGCTCGCAACGACATGAAAAGTTTAATCCTGATAAATGATATCCTGCAACTCGCGCATTGCCTCTCGGAAATGTTCCTTCCCGCCAAAGGCGCGCACCACTTCCAGCGGACGTCCAAACGTGTCAAAGGGGGGCGCGCTCAAAAAGTTTACCAGTTGGCCGTCATCCAACACCTTATCGAGTGTGGCATACCCATCCTCGGCAAACTTCGTCACGAGAACATCCAGCACCTTGCGCGCGGCTTCTCCATACTTCTCGAAATAGCCAGGCTTGCTGCGTACCTTATTCGCACGTTCACTGCGCGTCAACGCCTTGCGGTCGAATGCCACATGGCAGATCAAATCGAACGGATCAAGGTCAAGCCCTACATCTTCCTGCAACTTATCCAGGAAGACGCCCTGCTCCAACAGTTCCGCTACAATCGCCTGCTTGCGTTCCGCATTGAACCACGCCGTCAGGAACGTCTCAATCGTTGGATACTTCGTAATCAGATTCTGCTTTGTGTAATCGGTGAACGACTCGGTAACGAGTTGCCCGTTCGCGCCAATATATTGGACATGGGTTGAAGTGACATACACACCAACCTTATCTTTAACCACATATTTGCGTGGCGTGTCGTTACCATCGTCGCCATTGTTTTCGTCATCGAAATCTTCTTCATCTTCGATGGGAGGGGTTACTGGGTCAACAGGCTTTGGCTCAAACACCTGCACGGGTGGTCCGTCAAAATCATCATCTCGGAACAAGCGCGTCGCATTCCGAAAATCCATGATTGTGAAATACAGCTTGTTTTTCTTCTCCAATACACGCGTGCCGCGCCCGATGATCTGCTTGAACTCGGTCATCGAATTGATAATCGAATCCAACACGATCAACTGGCAGGTCTGCGCATCCACACCTGTATTGAGCAGCTTAGAAGTAGTCACGATCACTGGATAAGGCTCATTCGGATCGATGAAGTTATCCAACTCCCGTTTGCCATCTGGATTATCACCTGTGATCCGCAGGATGTACTTATAGTTCTGTGAAAACAGATCGCCATTCTCATTGATCAACGCGCGGCGCATCTCTTCTGCGTGTTGGATATCACGACAGAATACGATGGTCTTGTTCATGCGGTTGGAGTTCTCTAAATGCTCGGTCACCAAATGCGCCACCAACTGCGTGCGCTCTTCGATCACCAGTGACTTATCAAAATCAGTTCCATAATACACTTCATCGGGAATTTCATAACCAAAGGCATCCTTTTGCCCCGCTCGCGGTCGCCAGCCATCGATATCGCGATCCAGTTCAATACGGATCACTTTATACGGCGCAAGGAATCCATCTTCGATACCCTGCTTGAGCGAGTACGTGTATAGCGGCTCGCCAAAGTAATCGATATTGGAAATGTCTACAGTCTCACGCGGTGTAGCCGTCAGTCCCACCTGGGCAGCCGGTTCGAAATATTTCAAAATCTGTCGCCAGGCTGAGTTTTCTGCCGCGCTGCCGCGATGGCATTCATCTACAAAGATAAGATCGAAGAAGTCAGGCGAAAATTGCTTGTAAATATTCAGAGCCTCTTCAGTCCCTGAAACTGCCTGATAAAGCGCCAGATACACCTCAAACGATTTATCCACCTCGCGGTCGGTGATCTTGGTCATCACACTGCCGAATGGCTTAAAGTCATTTGTCTTGGCTTGATCCACCAGAATATTTCTATCTGCCAGGAAAAGGATACGCTTCTTCTTTTTCGCCTTCCACAACCGCCACATAATCTGAAATGCCGTATAAGTCTTGCCAGTGCCTGTTGCCATCACCAACAGGATGCGATTTTGTCCACGAGCAATCGCTTCAATGGTGCGGTTGATCGCCACCTGCTGGTAATAACGAGGCGGTTTCTCCCCAATGAAATACGGCTGTGTAATGACCTGCTCTTCTTCGGGGCTGATCTGTTTCCAAATCTTATATCGTTCCCACAATTCCTGCGGCGATGGGAATTCGTTTATACCGAGTTCACGTTCCAAAATCCCGTCTGTTTTCGTGCGGTCATGTTCGATAAACCCGTCACCATTACTGCTGAATGCGAATGGAATATCCAGCATCTCGGAATACCGCAATGCCTGTTGCATTCCATCACCAATCCCGTGGTTGTTGTCTTTTGCTTCAATGATTGCCAGTGGCAGATTCTTCTTGTAAAACAGGATGTAATCTGCTCTGTCTCGTACGCCACGCGCTACTCTTTTCCCCCGTACATGGATCTTCCCCAGTGTGAATTCCTCCAGGAACTGCGAAATACTCCAGCCAGCCACAGTCTGAATGACAGGCGTGATGAACTTCGTGCAAATATCCAGCTCGGAGAGAGATTTCTTGTCAATCGGGTCGTGATCTGTCATGACTGCAAAGTTGAGAGTCAACTCCCTATTAGGCATTATACAAGACATTTGTAGCAAAAACGAAATATCTATCCTAAATTGGATGATTTCTGCAATACAGTGACATTTACCAACCTATCGCGGTGAGCTGCTTAAACGATTGCGGCTGGGACTAAGGATGGAGTCCGAGCCGCAGAGCCTAACCAAAAAGCCTATCCCCGCTCGGCGTGGAAGCGTTCCAACAAACATCATATTTCAAAATTTTTCGGTAGTAGTATTGTGATAAATGATGTAGCGCAAGATGGCATCTTGCGCTACAGATAATATCTTGTCTTACTTTTGCTTCAAAAACTCGTCCGGAGTAATTCCAGCCTGTTTCAATATTGCGTGCAAAGTTCCCTCAGGCATATCGCCAGGGTGATTTGGAATAGTTGTAAATCTACCAGTTGTCGGATTATGCCAGATTTCATGACTTCCCGCGGCATGACGAAAAAACTCAAAGCCGAACGCTTTGAGTTTTTTGACGATCTGTCGATATCGAAAGCCAGAAAGTCTTCCCATCCTTATGCTTCGACAATTAATGGATAATCGAAACTCTCACTGACTTGAGGAAGTTGAATATCTTCCTGAGCTTCTAATAACTTACGTGCTATATCCCGTGCGATTTCAACCGTTTCTGCAATGGTACGTCCCTGCGCTACCAATCCCTGCACATCTTCTGATGTAGCTAAATACACACCCTCAGGCAATTTTTCAATGTGAATCCTCACAATGCGTTCCTTAACATTCAACATGGAATCTCTCCTTGTCGCTTGTAAGTATAGCACACACTTCTTGTCTACCTGTTTACGCTCTCACTCCATGCATCTCCCGCCAGCATCGATATACTTTTAGCGCACCCTATTCCAAATACTTTAATCCTGAGCCGGTATTAAACAGTACGATACGTTCCTCGGGGTCAAGCCACTTTTGCTGAAGAAGTATTTTTAATGCAGCAAATGTTGCAGCTCCTTCAGGAGCGGGAAAAATTCCTTCGTGCCTGCCAAGCTGACCTTGCGCTTCCAGAATTGAATCATCACTCACTGCTACTGCTATTCCATTGCTTACACGCAGATCTTCTAATATTAAAGCATCAGCGAAACTTTTTGGAACACGCAATCCAGAGGCAATTGTATGTGCATTGATCCAAAAATCACAGAATAAGGCGCCGTTCTCAAATGCTTTGACAACGGGTGCACAGCCTTCGGTCTGTACAGCTACCATGCGCGGCCGCCTTGTATTTTCTAGCCAACCTAGCTCTTCAAGTTCAGCAAAGGCTTTCCACATACCCACCAAGCCAGTGCCACCTCCTGTGGGATAAATAATCACATCGGGTAATGTCCAATCAAAAGCCTCAGCAAGTTCATACCCCATGATCTTCTTCCCCTCTGTACGATAGGGTTCTTTGAACGTAGAAAGATCGAACCAGCCCTCTGCCCGCGCCTTTTCTCCAGCCATGCCAGCCGCATCGCTGATCAATCCATCGACTAGAATAACCTCTGCGCCTGCCATGCGACTTTCCTCAATATTGGCGCGTGGCGTATCTTTTGGCATGTAAATGAGGGCTTGAATCTTCGCGCGGGCGGCGTAAGCTGCCATCGCTCCACCAGCATTGCCCGCGGTAGGGATGATGACCTTCTTGATGCCAAGTTCTTTTGCTTTGGAAACGGCTGCAGCCAGGCCCCTCGCTTTGAAAGAACCAGTGGGGTTTGTGCTTTCGTCTTTGACAAAAAGGTTAGTCAGCCCGAACTCATCTCCCAAATTGGGAAGTTGCAATAAGGCGGTATCACCTTCTCCAAGAAAAACTATATTTTTTAAGTCTTTAACAGGCAACAATTCATGCCAGCGCCACATTCCTTTTCGGCGCCGAGAGATTTCATCGCGGTCCACCTGCTGGCGAGTACGCTTCAAGTCATAAATTGATAAAAGAGGGGATTGACAGTCAAGGCAGAAGGTATGAATTTCTTTGTAGGAATATTCCTTGCCGCAACCAGAACATTCCAGGTGAGAAAGATAGGATAGAGTCATTGGCTTAGCAAATGATCACTTGACTGGATAAGATTTCTTTCAAGGGGTCTCCGCGCTCCGCAGTGTATCATGCTTATCCTTAAGGCATTGGGACAAAGGCTTCGACCCGCGCCCAAAGTTCGCGAATGTTGATAGGCTTGGACATGTACACATCACAACCAGCCTCTAATGCCTTTTCTGCATCACCCTTGAGTGCGTTCGCGGTGATAGCAATGATCGGAACCGATTTCAGTACACGCTTGCTGCTGGAGCGTAAACGACGTGCCACTTCATATCCGTCAATGTCTGGTAAGTTGATATCCAATAGAATCAGATCAACCTCTTCATTCTCAGCAGTTGAGACGCCATCCAATCCATTCACAGCCTTAAGCAAGTGATAACCGCGTGCTTCCAGCGCGCGCTGAACCAGCGTCATGTTATCTGGATTATCTTCGATATAAAGAATACTGTTGGACATATTATCTTCCTTGCTCTAAACTTTTTTCTTCGATGACCTGCACCACCTGATCAACAAACCTTCGTAAAGGCAGCGATCCTTTGGTATGCAGCTTCGATGTGGCCATTTATCCGCTTCCATTCTTCAGACGCTGCCTTGCCGTGGCAGGCTGTTCTCAAGCAGCTATTGCATCGTTGAGATATTTTACCCCGGAGCGGTATCGAAGAGTCATTTATTTTGTCGCTGGAGAGCGTTCTGAAGAACGCTCTCCAGAATTTAAGTTAGGTATCTTGATCTAGGATTCCTGAGAAAGGTGAGCGGATCAGATCAAACGCTTTAGTACGTACGACCATCTATAATTTGCTGAAGGTTGGCGTCGTCAGCATGGAACACACTTTCCTGAGAAGGAACCCATGAGGGCAGGTCTTCGCCGTTTGCGGCTTTGAGAGCAGCTTCATAAACCTGTGGAGCGAGCAGCGGGTTGCATTCAACAGTCACATTTAAAGTACCTTCAAGCATAGCCTGGAAAGCGCCGGCCGTTGCGTCGACCGAGAGGACCTTGACATCCACACCTGGTACAAGACCGGCTTCTTTGAGAGCTTCAATGGCACCAAAGCCCATTTCATCATTTTGTGCGAAGATGGCCTGAACGTCTTTGCCCCCCTTCAACCAGGCTTCTGTGACTTGCTTGCCTTCCGTGGCACTCCAGTTGCCGGTCTGACTATTGGTAATAGTAATTCCGCAGGCACTCATTGCTTCGCGGAAACCCTGGCCGCGATCTTTGGCGGCTGAAGAACCGACGTTACCAACCAGTTCCCAAACGTTCTTCGACCGACTGCCTTCGAGGAGCTTGCACATTTCCTCAGCGGCCTTGGTTCCTTCCAGGGAGAAGTCGGAGCCAATGTAGGTGGCATACAGATCTTCAGGAGCGTCGATACGGCGGTCTTCAATAACGACTACTTTTCCAGCATCTTTCGCTTGTTGTAATACTTCATCCCAACCGGTGGTCTCCAGCGCGGCGAGGATGATGACATTCACTTCAGGGTCCTGAATGAATTGCTGGAAGCCGGCAACTTGCTTCGCGAGATCATTCTGTGAATCGTAGAACTTCAATTTGAGTCCTAATTTCTCTGCGTTTTCCTTGAAGGAAGCCGAATTGGCGGCACGCCAGCCACCCTCAGAACCAGTCTGTAAGAAACCAACAACCAGGTCAGAGTATTGACAGGAAGGAGCGCAGGCGAGACCTGCAGAAGCAGATGCTCCAGTTGCAACGGCCGGGACTGCTGTCGCGATAGGAGCTTTCGTAGCAACAGGACTTCCACATGCGGTAAGTGCTATTGCGATAACGATCAAAATGCTCAAAGGGCCGGGTAAATTCTTTTTCATTTTTTTATCCTTTTTGAAATATCGATGATTTTTCTTGCAAATGCTTTGATAAGACAATCCAAGCAATTATGACTGCCCAGGATGTCTTCATTGTATAAAATCCAGCTGCTCATCGTGAAAAGTTCCTTTATGTTCCACTTTTATCTTCGATTTTGTCTTCTATCACGTGGATCACCTGATCCACAAATTTGCGTGCCGGTAGTGAGCCTTTTTGATATAAGGCTTCAATGTGGCCATTGAGTCGTTTGCGTTCTTCAGTGGTGATGTCTTTTGCGCTTACAACTACCACTGGAATATCCTTCGTGCGAGGATCTAGTTTGAGTTCTTCTACAAAACCAAATCCATCTATGCCTGGCATGGTCAAATCTGAGACGATCAAATCAGGTAATCTTTGTTGTGCCAATGCAAGACCTTCCCAGCCGTCTTTTGCATGATAGACACGATAGGCCTTGCGTCCTTCCAGCAATCGGCGGATCAACAGGGCATCATCTGCGTTGTCATCAACAAGTAATATGGTTGTGGTTTTTTCATCAAGGTTTTCAAGCACAGCCTGCAGGCCTTCACGCGGCGCAGAGGATTGATCTTTGGTAATATGAACATCGACAGCCCATTGATCGCCGAGAACATGCTTCTCGACGGGGAAGGTATGACCTGTGCAATTGACAACAACCATTTCATCTAAATGAATGGTTTCATTGCGGATCAACTTTTCGAGTCCCGCGAAGGCGACTGCGGTTGCCGGTTCGACAGCCATCCCTTCGCTTTTAGCAAGCGCGCGCATGGCCGCGAATGCTTCAGCATCGGTTACCGATTCCATCGCGCCGCCATGTTGCTGCGTGATATTCCAGAGATAAGTGTATGTCCTACCGGGGTCACCCGTTGACAAAATGATGATGCTTGTCTCTGGGATGATTGCATCGGCTATATCTTTGCCAGCTTTGAAAGCGTTGACCATCGGCGCGCAGCCTTCGGCTTGAATGATCGCCAGTTTGGGGATCCTGTCGATCAAACCCATATTGAACAATTCCTTGAAGCCCTGATATACCCCTAATGGGCCCAAGCCTCCACTGACAGCTTGAACGTACCAATCAGGGGCGTGCCACCCGAGCTGTTCGACGATTTCATATGCAATGGTCTTCATCGATTCGCGCGCGGGGATGGAAGTGGCCCCTCGATCAAGCAGGAGATGGCGTCGCTGGGCAAACTGGGACGCAATCTGCTTTGTTTGATCGTAGTTTCCGCTGACTCGAATGACCTCCGCGCCGAACAGCGCCGCCTCCCGCAGCTTTTCCTGTGGAACAAGGCTGGTCATAAAAACCCATAACTTGATCCCGGCCCGTGCGCATGCAGCTGCGTAAGCCACAGCGGCGTTGCCAGTGGAAGCAATGACTGTTTCCCGTATGCCTTTTTCCAGCATAGCGGCAACTGCACCGGCTGCCTGGCGATCCTTGAAGGAGCTGGTTGGTCCGTAGCGCTCGTCCTTTATGTAAACGGAGGTATGTCCAAGCGGAGGCGCGAAGCGTTGTGACAGCCAGAGCGGAGTGCCTCCAGCAGGGTAGAGATCCATAAGATTGCTGATGGCCGCAAAGATTGCATTCGAGATATTTTGGCGTTGCCATTTTATTTTGCCTGTTTTTCTGCGATCTCGGTGATTCTGGCTTCGAGAGGCAGTTCAACAAAGAATGTTGAACCTTCACCGGGTTTGCCATTGCTTTCAGCCCATAGGCGGCCACCATGCAATTCAACCAGGCGACGGCTGATTGGCAAGCCAAGACCAGTGCCACCTACCTTGCGCGTGGCAGAAGAATCCACTTGTGTGAATTCCTGGAAAACCGCTTCGAGTTTTTCAGGTGGAATGGCAATGCCTGTGTCTTTGACACTAATTACCACTCTTGCACCTTCTTCCGGGGTTACATGAAGCGTGATCTTGCCAGCCTCGGTGAATTTAATGGCGTTGTTGACGAGATTGATCATGACTTGGCGGAGGCGTGTTCGGTCAGCAAATATCTCGGCCTCGTGATCGGAATTCTCGTCGATGATGAGTGAAAGATTTTTGTCATTGGCTAATGTCGATGTAATGCTGGTGACTTCATCGAAGATTTCATGAATCTTGAATTTTTCGAGATTCAAGTTCATACTACCCGATTCGATCTTTGCCATATCCAACACATCGTTAATGAGGTGCAACAAGTGTTGTCCATTTTTCTGGATCAAGCGCAGATCGTTATCCATGTAATCGGTAAGTTTGCCATCTATGCCTTCCAACATCACATCGGCAAAGCCGAGAATGGAGTTCAATGGCGTGCGCAACTCGTGAGACATGTTAGCGAGGAAGGAAGATTTGAGTCTATCGAGTTCGCGCAACTGAGTAACGGTGGCAGCCTGTGCTACATAAAGGCGGGCATTTTGCAGGGCAACACCCACCTGGGCTGCCAGAGTGGTGTATATATTCGCGTCTTCATCCGTGAAGCGTCCGACCACATCTGACTGTACATCGAAAACACCCAAGAGCTTTTCACCGACGATTATGGGCACTGCCAATTCGGAACGGGTATCTGGCAAAAGGCGATTCGAGAGAAAACTGGAATCTTTATCGTGAACCAAGTTATTGGCAATAACAGATTTTCGAGTTCGAGCAACATCAGCCACAATTGAACTCTGATGGTTTAATGGAATGCTCCAACCGTCAGCTACCATTTTTCGTCCCACCTCACCGGCACCAGCTGCCAGGAGCAGTGTTTGCCATGTATCATCGGCCAGGTAAATATGGGCATGATATAGCCCAAAGCGTTCCTGGGTTAGATTCACCACGGCTTGCAATAATTGATCCGGGTCAAGCATGGTCGAAGCTGCTGTACTAACGTTTGCCACAGTAGCGAGTTCGTATGCGCGTTTTTCAATTTCTTGTGAAAGGCGCAGATTTTCGATATGACCGCTCAATTGTCCTGCTATAGCCGCAAGAATCTCAGCCTCTTCATCAGAATGATTATCTGCATTAACGGTCAGCTCACCAATTGTTTCATCGCGAACAACAAGGAATTGCTTGATGACTTTTTCTGATTGATGGTTGCCATTCGTAGACAAAGGTCGCACTTGGTTCAGGTCATAAATGTAAGCATCCGATTGATTGCGAGTTTCCAGGAAGGTATTCCAGCCTTCACGGGTCAATTGACGTGAGACTTGTTCGGCTTCAAAGCGATACTGTTCGGCTTGAGCAAGCAGTCTCAAGTTCTCCACATGGCGAGCCATCAGATCCGCGGTGGCTTGCACAACTTCCGATTCATCTTCCGTCCAAATGTGATCTGCTTCCTTTACGAGCTGGATACTTCCAACTTCTGCACCAACAATCGAGATCGGGATCATGAGGCCCAGGTCGGTCTGGATCGGGGGATCTGATACCACAGCAACGGTTTTGGTCTGGTCAAAGGCGTAACTCAACTGTTCGCCGCGCTCGATCCCGTTAAGGAATTCCTGCCAACCCAAAGAGGTCAGCCGTCGCGCCTGAGCTTCCATTTCCGAGCGAGCCTGTTCTGCCTCCGCAAACAGAGATGCGTTTTGGATAGCAATGGCAAGTTGTCCTGCCAACGCCTCGAATGCTGGCAGGCTTGAATCATTTAACGCCTCGGGGTGTTCACTTTGCATATCAAGTACACCGATCACACGGCTCTCTGCGAGCAGAGGAACTGTCATTTCTGAACGCGTCTTCGGCAGCAGAGGGTTGGGACGAAAGTTCGCGCTTTGTTGGGTATCAGCGACAATGATCGGTTCCCTTTCGAGCACGGCTCGTCCATTCAACGAACTGGAATCGATCAATAACTCATGACCACGAATTAAGAGTTCCTCTCCCACCTCTCCCGTGCCAGCCTGCAGGATAAGCTTTTGACCGGCTGTATCAATAAGATAGATTTGTGCATAGTAAAGCTTAAACCGATTGCGGATCATTTCTACCGCGGTGGTCAGCATTTCGCCTTCACTTGCCACCTTTTCTGTAATCGTCCGACCTACTTCAGCAGCCAGCTGGAGATCATGGGTACGCTGCGAGTGTCCCTACCTCATCATTGGATGAGACATGTGCTTCCGCGCTTAAATTACCCGAGGCGATCTGCATGGCAACCGAATTAAGCTGAATGATAGGGTTCGTAATGATACGCGCCAGGAAATAGGCAATAAGGATGACAACAATACTCAGGAGGATCGTCAGGACAAGATTGTTACGGACTTGTACATTCACGAATTGTAGAGCTTCCGATTTTTCCTGTACTACCATTACACGCCAGTCCAAATCAGCCAGGGCTGTTGTTCCCTCGGTTGAAAGGGTGCTGGAGTATGACTTCACTGGAACGGAGCTGATCAGGACCAGGACTCCGTCCAAGGGGAGCTCCTTGCTGGGATCCGCTGATCCTGCAAAGCTCTGTAAGTCAGTCGACGCGAAATCTTGAACGATCTTGTAATTGCCATTTCCCAGGGCCTCAAGTTTGATGACCTGGTCGTTTGGCTGGTAAATGATGGAATAACCTGTCTGTCCATGGGAGCCTTGAATGAGCAGGTCTGTTAACACATCAAAATTGACTGTTGCCCGAAGAACACCCATGAATTCACCATTTCTATATGAAAACACAGGCACAGCGATATCGAGAGCAATCGAGTTTGTCGCTGGGTTAAAAATTGGTTGGCCGATGTATCGGCCGGTGGTATGCGCGGTTCGCCACCAAAGAGAATCGGCTTGATAATAGTTTGAGGGAAGATTGGTGGAGGCAATGCTAAAACCTTTTTGATCGGTCAGCAGAACTTCCACGTTTTCTGGAAAAGTCTTCTGAAAATTTCGAAGTTGAGTAGAAAGAGGGTTATACAAGAGTTGGATAACCAAAGGGTCGGCCATGTTTTTGGCCGCAACCGCGGCTCTCCAGGAGAGATTGAGTTGTTCGATTTCGCTCGTATCCACAGGATGGGTTTCTTCCAGGCTAGCAGTCTCAGCCCCCACCTGAAGTGACTTGACCGTGGCAAGCGCTTCTAATTTGTCGAATTGACCGATGATCGCCTGACCCACCTGGAACCCCTGTGAGCTGGCGAGGGAGGCTTGGCTTTCAACAATATCTGCGGTAAGGTTATTGCGCAAAGATCGGTCAGCCAGGAATGCCACGATTGCCATAGAAATGACAGCCACAGGCACAAAAGTGCTAAGCAATTTATTGCGGATACTTCCAAACACAATCCGTTTTTGTCTGTGTTTGGCAAACACTGCCTCCGCGAAATTCCTTTTCATTGCTTTGGATGCTTCCGTTTTCATAGCACTTTCTGTATCTTGAATGCTCATATTTGAGACCGGCTGAGTTTCTCCAGAAAACATATGCTTAAATCGCTTTTGGATCGATTCTTTCATCGCTTCATTGTCTTTGCGTGTTCGGGACTGCGTCATAACTGTGACTCCTTTGGTGAGGCAAGAAACCAATCCTTTTACTATGCTTTCCCATTGCTCTGGAAATTACCGGCTTTCAAAGTCACGCGGGTATCTTGAGCCCCGAGAGCGCGTCCTAGTTCGCGCACAGCCACTTGCAAGGCGCTTTCCACTGTCGTTGTTGATTGGATTTTCTGACCAATGGAGGCGATCAGTGCTTCGCGTTCCGCTTTTGCCTGCACCTCGGCATAGGAACGAGCATTGCGGACCGCAACCGCGACCTGGTTTGCAATAGATTGCAATAGGGCAGCATCTTCCTGTTTCAAACCGCCTGTGACATTGTGTTGCACATCCAAAACACCGAGAATCTGATCGCCGATCGAGATGGGCACCGCGACTTCGGATTTGGTTTCGGGCAGTAATGGATTGGGCAACCAGTCCGGGTTCGAGGAGACATCTGATACGAGAATTGAGGCATTGGTATCCGCGGCTCGTCCCACCAAGCCTTTGCCAACAGGAATCTTGTGGCCGCGAGCTAGCATCGTTTTTCCTGCTTCGCCGGTTCCACCAGCCATGAGCAATTCTCCGCTGGCTTCATCCAACAGATAAATATGGGCATGATAATAATTGAAGGCCGATTGCACTTGATCAACGACTTCCGTAACCAGTTGTTTCTGATCCAAAATTGTAGATAGACGGCGGCTCACTTCGGTGGAGGTAGCCAAGGCTTTGGTGCGGTCCGCGACGCGTTGCTCTAGTGAACTGATCAACTCGCGCAACTGTCTGGTCATTGCGTTGAAGGTAGTAGCTACTTGCGCAATTTCGGCAGGACCAGCCACTTTTGCCTCCCTTAGCAAGTTGCCACTCGCAACATCGGAAGCAACCGAGGAGAGGTCGATAAGAGGTGCTGCTAATCGGCGTGCAAGTGTAACACCCGCCAAGCCTGCTAAAATTGCCATTACAAAAATGGAAACAATAGAACCTGCTATTGCCTGAAAGACCGGTCGATAGGCTTCACTATATGGTAATTCGGTGACAACTGCCCATTGCGGCGTACCGAGTGGCACGTAGGTCCCCACTACCTTTTCTCCAATCAAACCAGTATAGGATCTAACATCTGATTTTATATTAGCGGAGGCAGAGGGGTTTTCAATGAATTCATTTACTTCAGCAATTTGTTTTACGTTCTCACCTGATAACACCCGAGCGGTATCTCCAAAAGCGATTAGGTTGCCTGTATTATCTACTACGAAAACATAACCCGTCTCGCCCACCTTGAGTTGCTCTACCAAATCCCACATAAACTTCAAGTCGACCTCTGCTGCGAGAGTCCCTTGAAAATCACCAAGAACATTTTTTACTGGAATGGCAATAACAATCAAAGGTTCGGCAGTTCCATCATCAATATAGACGGGACTGATGTACTTTTGGCCTTCGACATGAGTTAATGCATCGTTCTTTAGTTGAAGAGTAAATTGAGGCGACAAGGTTTGTGAAACACGCGAAACCTGAGTCAATTGCCGACCTTGACTATCTAGCAACGCAAATTGCCGAAAGGCTGGATGGAGACCTAACAAACTCTCCATGATCGTTTTCCGCGTCTCAATGGTCGCTGGGATGGGATTGGCAAACTCAACTGCTGTTTCCAGCGCAACAAATTTATCATCCTGAGCGATGAATTGTTGTTGAGCGGCAATTTTGTCTTGGTAGGTTCTAATATTGGTGTAAAGGGCAAAGGCACCATTTACCAGCAGAACAACCATGCTCAGAGTAAAGAATGCGATAGCAAGCGTCGTCACTAAGCTGCGTGGGGGGCGGGGATTTTCTGTTTTCGTTTTCATCATTCACCTTGATCTCATCTGTGAAGCAGTGCGGAGACACAAATGCTATCTCCGCACTTGGGACCTTGATAATCAATACGATCCGATTATTGGATAATTTCGTCTGCCTGCTTTAGTAGGCCCTCTGGCACGGTCACACCTAACTGTTGAGCAGCTGTCATAGAGATCTGGAACGAACTTTCAGAGGTGCCTACCGGGATGGTACCAGCGACGGTGCCTCTAAAGATTTTATCAGCGAGTAGTGCGGATTGTTCGCCTGTGACCTTCGCATCGGGAAGCAGGCCAAAAACTGAGGAGTAACCATCCATTGTCATCAACGTTCCACCAATCGGAATCTTGTGCTCATAGCTATATTTCCCGAGGACTGTAAAGAAGACCGGAGTGCCGCTTACGGGCTCTGCAATGAGCAAAATCGCATCCAAGCCACCATCACTTGAATTGGCATATTTGTCCAGTTCGGCTTGAAGGTCTTGTGGGCTTGTTGTACCATATTCAATCAATTCAACACCCAGGCTTTTGGCTTGAGGGCGAATCGCATCCAATTGGCCCGGCACATTCGGGTAACCTTTGAAATAAGGCACAAAGACACGTTTTGCATCTGGTACCATTTCCAACAGGATTTGCAGACGTTTGCTAGCAATGTCCGCACTGGGGAAACGCACACCGGTGATGTTTCCTCCGGGCTCGCGAACGCTATCGATCAGATTGACGCCCGGTACATCGGTAAAGGCAAGATCAAAAATAACTGGGATATTCGTGCCTTGAGTCGCCGCCTTCACAGTCATCGAAGCCTCAGTGGGAAAGACAAAGATCATATCCACTTTATCATCGACAAATTTCTTAGCAATAAGTTTATAGGCATCCATGTCGACGTTTGTCTTCTGCACATCGTAAACAATGTTTTTGCCTTCAACATAACCTAATTCTGTCAATTTGGCTTTGAAACCGTCAACGGCAGGGTAGAAAAAATCGTAGCCGCAAAGAATACCCACTCGATACACTTTTGTTTCCTTTGCCGGGCCGCACCCACTTAGAAGCATAGCGAGAATGATAATCCCTACAAGCACCGACCATAATCTTTGAGAGTTCCTTTTGTTTTTCATGATATTGTGCCTTTCCTATGGTTTTACAATGAATTATCTAGCGAATGACCTCATCAGCCTGTTTTAGCAGGCCTTCGGGTACGGTCACACCCAGTGCTTGGGCAGCCTTGTAATTGATCTGAAGAAAACTCTCAGCCGTAACGACCGGAATGGTGCCAGCGGAAGTGCCTCTAAAGATTTTGTCAGCCAGTAGTGCAGCTTGCTCGCCCGTAACTTTAGCATCAGGAAGCAGTCCATAGATTGAGCTATAGTCTTCTCCCGTGGTCATCAGTGCACCGCCAATCGGTATCTGGTGTTCATAGCTGAACTT
>WNFZ01003055.1_pt1 | contig 15742 bp, 13 predicted proteins | sample 5400081 | NCBI WGS metagenome assembly WNFZ01 (sample SAMN13153365, study PRJNA577476) | soil metagenome | isolation source: 80 cm soil or saprolite under grassland replicate 1 | place: USA:California | collected 2016-06-15 | reverse complement strand
GCACGATTGGTTGGAGAACAGCGGCAAGCCGGCGGTTCGTTCCAATAAACACGCCGACGGGAATCGTCCAGATCAAAGTAATCGCCAAGGCAACGCTCACCCGTAGGAAAGTAGCGAAAATTCCCTTTCCTAAATCCGCCCAGGCGGAGCTCGGCAGGCTAACCAATAGGGTTGCCGCCCGATAACTTCCGTATAGGGCCCCGAGCAAGAAAACAGTGAGAATTCCAATCGCTAAACGAGAATGTCCCGTCTCAGTAGATAGTTCCGGTGAAGCGATAACTCCGCTCGTGCGGCGCTGGAAGCCTCTTTCGACCCACTCGCTGAAAGGACGCCAGATGCGCGTGCCAAATTGCTCGACAAGCCAAGCGCGTGAGACCAGATCGAGAAACCATGATCTTGGCGGCTCATCGCCTTCGACCATGTCGACCTTGAATCGATCCGTCCAGGCGATGAGTGGGCGCCACACTAGCTGGTCGAGCAGAACAATGACCACGACCAAGGTGATGATGCCAAAAATGACAGCGTGCGTATCTCCCCTGTTGGCAGCAGTCTGCAAATATGAACCCAGACCGGGCAAACGAAAATCACGGCTGCCGACGTTAAAAATTTCTGCGGCCATGAGGAAAAACCATCCGCCTGACCAGCTCATCATGCTGTTCCACAGCAATCCGATCGCCGCGAAGGGAAGCTCGACTGCCTTAAAGCGTAGCCAGGGATCGAAGCGAAAAACCGCGGCGGCTTCCCGCATCTCAGTCGGAATCGTGGTCATAGACTGATAAAAACTGAAGGTCATGTTCCACGCTTGCGAGGTGAAGATCAGCACAATGGCCGCAAGCTCGGCCGCAAAGGCTTGAGGTAGAATGGCGCTCAGACTGAGCAAAACAATCGGCAGGAATGAAAGGATCGGGACGCTCTGCAGCACATCCAGCAAAGGCAAGAGCACCGTCCGGGCGGTGCGGTTGCGCGCGGCAGCGTAACCGTAGAACAAACTGAACAGCATGGACAAACAATACGCGACCGCCATGCGTCCAACAGATAGCAACGCATACCATGGCAATGCCAATGGCGAGAGAGATATATCCGGACCGGCAATGACTGCAGGGACATGGAAGGCCAGGCGGGTGCCTGCGTAAAGCATGCTGGCGATGCCCAGCAAAATAACCGCATCGCCAAGTGTAAAAGCAGGGCTCTCGGGCAAAGCCGGACTGAAACGAAACTGCCGCATGGTGACCTCCGAGCTCAAGAGCCGTCTCCTGCTTAGGAATGACGGCGAGCCCCGGCAGGCGCGCGGCGTCAACTGTTAAGCGAGACGATACAAGCGAGGCAAATGTGGATTATCGGACGAATCCATATTTCGCATCAGAGAAAATAAGCCTCGGTTGCAGGCGAGTCAAGGTTAAACTGAAGACTTTTCGAGCATAAAGATTTTTTAATCTTCATTATCGTCCGAGGGAAAATTCAGAAACATCCCCATGACGAGCCTATTTTATTGGGAGTCGGAAGAAGCTCTCCCGGAGTTGGAGAAAGAAACAAGAGAGAGACCCTGCTCGGGTTCAGCAAATCAGTGAAGACTGCTCATGTTTGCACTCGTGAACCTCAACGGTCGTGTGCGCTACGTCAAAGCGACTTCAGCGCGGCGGGCCTTCGGTTTGAGGCGGCAGTTTTTGGGGGCGCCTCAAGCTGTCTTCCCGAGTTCGCTCCGTCTCCTGTTGGATTTCCGCTTGAGTCTTACCAAGACGTTCAACCTGCAAGTTTGAGGCTTTTTTCCTTCTCTAGGAAGACTTCCAATTCCAGCGATTTCTGATTTCCGGACTGGTAATACACCGTAACCGACTCTCGCCCAATCGAACCGTCGCTGGCGCGGGCAATCACCTCGATTTGATTGCGTCCTTCCAGGACCGGAACCGCTGAAGAAAAAAATCCGTCCGGAGCCAAGCGCGTTTGAGTTGCTTTCTCACCTATCGTCTGGTTTACGATCTGCACGTATTCAACACCAACCACCGAAATATTCTCAATCACGGCCAACACGTCAGCGGCCCTGGATACAGGGATGTAGGTACACCGCCGCTTTCACGGGCAATTCCTACTGCCGCGCGGGTGTATGACAACGCCTCCTCGCCCAAGACAAAAACGCGAACCTTAATACCTGCTTTGCCGGCAAGCCGTGCGGCGTTGATCGCCAAATCGGTATCCTCGGGAGCCAGCTGTCTGCCACGGCCAATGGGTAGCGTTGGGAAGCCGTCGGTCAGGAGAACTTCCACTTTTACGGGGTCGGTTCTTTTCTCACTGGCTCCGAATCCCATCAGCTCTGAGATGCCGGTTCTGATCCCTTCGACCATGTTGGTCCCGCCATAAGGCCCTGCTGCAAGGATAGAGTCCAGGGCACGTCGCACGTTGTCGAAATCTTGAGTAAGCGGCTGTAGTACGCGTGCACCCTCACTGAAGGTGACGATCCCCACCCGCGTTGTTTTTGAATTAAGCTGCTCTAGCAGCCGGCGGGCCGCTCCGACTTCAGCTGCAAGAATAGAATTTCTTAGGTTCCTTACTGGAGGAGTTCCTAACCCAAAGCCGCCGATGCTGATCTGGGGCCGGCTAAATCCGCCCGAGATCGAACTGTCAGGCAGCTTGCCGTAATCTCCGAAGTCCACCCCAGCGTACTGGGACGTGCTGCCGGATATGTCAATAATAAACATGATATCGACGTTCTCCGATCGAACAGCTTGGTTCGCAACCTTACCACTGATCAATATCGAATTTTGCTGTTGGATGACATGAGTACCCTCTTTGGGAGAGACAATTTGGACCTTCGGTTCGGCCGCGCCTTTCGCGGTGGAAACTGAAACAATCAAAACCAATGGGAGCAGAAGAAAAAACCGTATCGATAGCCTCATAACGCTGACCTCCGACAGGTGCCGGTTAACGAGCCGTCAGCTGCAATTACGATCGGACAGGCCCTGATGTCGGCGCTCATCTTGGCTACGGCTGGGGAAGTTCGACTCGACCGCGCATGCTGCGTCGGGGGTTAGCTTAAACCGGCTCGCTGTATTTCTACAAGGGGACAGGGGGAGATTCGATTTCCCCAAAGGCACCGGAAGCTTCGTCGGAGGATAACAGGCCGGCTAGACCTACATGTCCCGCGCAGTTTGTGTTCGGCATTGAGGGCGATGTGTCCTTTCCGAATTCCATCAGGTGCAGGCGGATCATTTCTTCGACATATACCTGGACATCTGAAATTGAGATATTTTCGTGTAGGATGCCTGTTACGAACACGAGTAGTCCAGATGAAAATCCTGTTCGCTGAAGACGACCGAAAAGTCGGCAAGCACGTGAAAGATGCCCTCACTGCGGAAGGCTATGCTGTGAACTGGGTAGAGGATGGGCACGAAGCCTTGTGGTCAGCAGAGAACTATCATTTTGACTTGATGGTGCTTGACATCATGCTGCCTGAACGCGACGGGATCAGCATCCTAAGGCAGCTCCGGCGAAGCGGAAACACAACTCCGGTCCTGTTTCTCACTGCACGCAGCGAAGTGCAGGATCGTGCCTTTGGTCTGGATGCGGGTGCCGACGATTATCTTGTGAAGCCATTCTCAGTAGTGGAACTGCTTGCACGGGTCCGGGCGTTATTCCGGCGTCAGCGACCCGAGCTCACCAATCGGCTGAAGGTTGAGGATCTGGAGATGGACCTGCTTGCGCGCATGGTTAGCCGAGCCGGCCAACCGATTATTCTAACCAAGCGCGAGTTTTCTCTGCTCGAACTCCTGATGACGGCTTCTCCGAAACCCGTGAGCAAGGCGATGATTATCGACCGCGTCTGGGATCGCTCCTTCGATTCTGAGACGAATCTCGTGAGCGTGTACGTTAACCATCTGAGAAAGAAAATCGACCTTCCCGGCCTTAACCCGCTGCTGCATACGATCCGGGGCGTTGGCTTTGTACTGCGTCCGGGCGAAAAATGAAATCCCTGTGGTTCCAGCTTCTCCTCTGGTTCGGCCTTACGTTCATCGTTGTTTCGGCCGCCTTTCTCTTCTTTGATAATTTCAGACAAAGTACAGCTCCGGATTCCCGAGCGATCGTTCAGGCTGGAACATCGCAACATCCTAATACGCCAGCTCACTCCTTGGACGAATCGATAACAACAAACAGCCGTTCTACCGTACGAATGCAGTCTGCCTATGCTCTGGTGATGCTGCTGGCATTCGCCGTCGTTGCTTTCATCCTTGCGGGAAAATTCCTTGCTCCGGTGCGATCTCTCAACACCCAAATGGATCTGATCACCCCCCGAACGCTCGCCCGAAAAGTTTGGATTCAAGAAGATTTGCCTGAGGTGCAACTTCTCGTGGAACAGATTAACGCGCTGCTGGCACGGATGCACATCGCCTTAATGAACCTTCATCAGTTCTCATCACAGGTAGCTCATGAGTTGCGCACCCCGCTTACGGTCATGCGGTTAAAGCTCGAGCAGGCCGCAGAAAAGATCGATCCCCAGCTCGCGGAAGAAATCCAGGCAGAGCTGCTGAGATTGACGCTGCACGTCGAGCAGGCACTATTGATTGCCCGTGCCGAGCAGGGTCAGATTTCCCTGAACCGGGTCATGTTTGACCTTGAACCGCTCCTTCTCGAAATTGTCGGCGATTTCCGCTTGCTGGCAAGCGATGAGGGACGCGAGATCGTTGTCTCTTCGTCCCCTGCAACTGTTTATGCTGACCCCAACTACATGCGTCAGATCCTACACAACCTTTTCGCCAATGCGCTCAAACACGGGCGCGACATTGTGCGCGCTCGACTGCGATCATCTGGTGACCGCGTCAGCCTGATCGTTGTGAATACGCCGAAGGTGATCAGCGAAGAGGAACTAAACCTCGGCCTGGGCAAGCGCTTGGTCGCAGCCTTGGTTGGCGCTCACGGCAATATTCGCGTTCATTTCCGTACTGCGGAGCGTTTTCACGTCGCTCAGCTTGTCTTTGCTCGATCGTCCACTGCTTGAATTCTTTTCCAAACATAAAAGTTTTTTAATCTTCGTTTATCGGTTTCCTTAACGGTTACGGTTGTACACTGCCGCTGATTGTATAACCGCCATTAGCGATATGGCGATCAAACGCATATCGAAAGGGCTGCAGAAGGTATCTGACAAGAAAATAAAAGAGTTTAGGAATGGGAATTGATCCACTAAAAGAAAAAATTGTTAAGTACCTGCAGGAGCGATACCGCAAAACCGGTGTGAACTCGCCTGTTTCCTGGAGAACGACCTGGATCGAGTTAGGCGTAACAGAGAAGGACTTTTTTAAAGCTTTGCAGGCAGCCGACGACGACATTCTAATTGTCGATGACGATCACATAAAGTTGGGTCGAAGTCGACTAGATTGAAAAACGTAATGACAATGAAGATCTACCGCTGTCGCGCTTCTGCATTCGTGCAGCCCTTGTTTCCCGACGTCAAAGTCGGGCGACAGCGTGTCCTGGGAGAGAGAAAGGTCTGCACAGGTCAGGAAACCCGGTCATGTCGTTCCTTCACGGGCCAAGTGCTAAAAAAAACCTTTACACAGATTGTGCTGAAAGAAAGAGCGATTCCGGGGTTTCTGTCGGCGATGATGCTTTGTAAGGGAACAACGGCATTGAGCTGGTCAGAAGTGGCGAGCTGGAAATTTGTCAAACACCCAAGGCTTTGATGCGCGCCAGCTTTAGAGAAAATGGTTTTTACCCGCTTGGACATTCTTTGGCTCCTCGTACCTGCGCTCGTCTTTCTCTTGATCATCCGCTGGCGCAAGGAGAAGACCTATTTCACTCACCCGCTTGTTTTCTATCTTCAGACAAAGATCCGGGCCGCGTCACGTTTTGTATACCTGCCAAGATTCCTAGAGTTCTTGGCCCTGGGATTTCTGATCGTGGCAGTCCTTGATCCTGTCTTGCCAGCGGCGGACCGCTTCGTTGTCAAGAGAGGACTCGATGTCGTGCTGGTCCTAGACCTCTCCTCAAGCATGCAGGAGCCGATCGACCTCAAGGGGGCCCTGGAGCGTCAGCGGCTCGGGATTCGCGCCAAGGAGAAAAATCGCCTTGATGCTGTGAAAGAAGAAATGATTAGGTTTCTCCACCGGCGCCATGGTGACCGCATGGGCGTTGTCGTTTTTTCGGAAAATGGCTATGTGGTCGCACCGATGACTTTCGACACCCCCTATCTTAGCAAGTACGTTAATCTGGTGGACAATAAGACCTTGGCAAGCGAAGGGCAGACAGCGATCGGGGAAGGAATACACACCGCGCTAGATTTGATGGCGAAACAGCCACGCTCGGGAGGTGGCAACAAGGGTAAGTTGCTAGTGGTTCTGACCGATGGCGAAAATAACACGGGGCGTGATGTGTATGAAGCCATCAACAGAGCCCACAACGAAGGCTTTAGAATCCATTTTATCGGCGTCGAAGTGGAGAGGACGCGCGACGCGCCACGCCTAATTGCCGCCATCCAATCAACCGGTGGAAAATATTATGACGTGAGCGATACCAAGCAACTTGAGCAAACCTACCAAGATATTGACCGCTTGGAGAAGGGAACGTTTCTTGTCAAGACCCGTGAAAAACAGCTTCCGTACTTTTACCCGTTCGCGCTCATCGCTCTCACCTTGATTGCGATGAGCATTGCGCTTAGGGTGATTCCATACTTCGTTGAGATCTCCTAGGATCGGCGAGGAGAAACTAACCTCGACCTGGGCAAACCGTTTGCAGTTGAGGCCGAGCGGAATATCGGCGTTCATTTCCGTATCAAGGCCCTGCACCCAACAGGAGCAGAAGAATGGCAGACCGACCGCCACCACCTGGCGACACCGCACTGAAGTCAATGCCGGCCCCAACCGGAGCCGTCGACGCCACTGTCATCAACTTTCGCGCCGCCATTGGCGAGGGCGACTTCCAGCGCGCGGGTAGGATCGCGGCGGTACTACCGCCGGCAGATCTGCGCGACGCTCTCTCGGGACTCAACGCTGACCAGACGATGGCACTTTTTGAGCAGGTCGGCGATGGGTCATTTGCCGCGCTCGTCGACCGACTGAATCCCGAGGACGCCGGGATCGTGCTGCGACGGCTGCCTAACCCTGATGCAGCCGACGTCTTGGATGAACTCGCCCCCGACGATGCGGCTGACGTAATCGAGGCCATTAAGGCGAACATTCCGGAGCGGGCAGAGCCCATCTTGGTGGAGATGGACCGAGCGGGCGACGTGCAGTCGCTGCTTGCGCACCTGCCCGATACCGCCGGCGGGCGCATGACCACCGACTTTCTTGTCGTGCGGCCGGAGGCCACTGCGGAGGAGGCGATCCGTGCGCTACGAGATCGCGTCCGGGAGGGCGAGTTCCGTAGCTACCTTTACGTTATCGACGAGAATAATCGACTGGTCGGTGTCGTCCCACTGTATCGCCTTGTTCTAGTGGATCCTCAGACGAGGATCGTTGACTTCATGGTTCGTGACCCCGTCCGCGTGAGCGGCACTGATGATCAGGAGAATGTCGCCCGTCTGTTTCGTGAACGGCGCTTTCTCGCCCTCCCCGTAGTGGACTTCGAAGGTCGCCTCATTTGGCGTGATCACAGCAGACGACATCGGCGACGTGATCGAACAAGAGGCAACCGAGGATATGTACCGCATGGCTGGCATCGGGGTGAAGGAACGGGCGACAAGCCCGATGCTGGAGTCAGCGCGACGGCGGGTTCCCTGGCTTGCCTTCAACATGGCCTGGTCACTTGGTTCAGCTTTTGTCGTGAGTCAATTCCAGCGCACTATTGAGATAGCCCCGGTGCTCGCGGTGTTTATGCCCGTGATTGCGGGACAAGCCGGTAATGCCGGGATTCAGACGGCGACCATAGTCATTCGCTCACTGGCGCTAGGTGATGTTACTCCTCAAGACACGACGAGGGTGCTGGTCAGAGAAATGGGCGTGGGACTGATTAAGGGCACTGTTTTTGGCCTGGCCCTTGCGCTCATTGCGTGGTTCTGGAAAGGGAACCTGATGCTCGGTGTCGTAGCAGGGCTCTCGCTCTTTCTGAACATCGCAATTGTAGCCTCCACAACTGGGGTGCTTCTACCTATGACCTTGAGGCGGCTCGGGATCGATCCTGCGACGATCGCCGGAGTGTTTGACACGATGCTTTCGGACTTCATGGGAAACTTCATCTACCTCGGATTGGCAACGCTGTTCATTCACTGGCTGCTGTGAAAGCGAGCGCACTGCTGAAGATCTTGGGCCCATCCGCGAACGATTACATGCAGCGCGTACAGAGGGAGCGCTTTATACGAGCGGCTGAAAGAATTGGCGACTGAGGAGTGCCCGCTTACGAAAGCACTGGAAAGGCGACCGAGCCTAACTTTTACGTTTCTATTTCTGGAGCCTCTCTGGATCTTCGCTGATTTCGTCTCTCCTTAACACTTCCTTAATTCGCTTTTCCGAGTCTACGATGGAGATCATCTGCAGGGTTATATCGTGTAGATAGGTCGCTCCGTGCTGTTTGATCCAACTGTTCTGTCATGCGCGCACGGCAATATTCGCGTCCATTTCCGTACCGCGGAGCGCTTCCACGTCGCCCAATCGGTCTTTACTTAGTCATCCACCACCTGATTTCCGCCCCGACATAAATATTTTTTAATGTTCAACTACGGATGTTTTAAGACATCCAGTTGTATATTTGTGATCGACGGTCGAGAGTAAACTCACTCGATCCAAGTTTTTGTATGAAGAACGCAATGACAACCAAGTTCGAATCCTTTGAGATCTTTCCGTTTGTTCGGCGCTTATTTTCCGACATCAGAGACGTGCAGGACCGGACTCTGAGGGAAAGAAGTCTCTCCGCTCAAATCACGGAATGGGCGCAGACGGATTTGAAAGACATGTTCAGCTCTCTGGAGGTTACGGAACAGGGATTATCAACCGAAGCCGCCACCATCCGGCTGGAGAAATTTGGACCGAACGAAGTCTCCCATGAGAAAATCGCGCCCTGGTACCTCATGCTGCTCAAGAATTTTTACAACCCCTTCATTGTCCTTTTGTGCGCGCTCGCGGTAGCCAGTTACTTGCTCAAAGATAATGAGGCCGTTTTAGTCCTCGCGCTGATGGTAACGGTCAGCGTGTTCATGAGGTTTTTCCAGGAATACCGTTCCAGCAAGGCGGCTGAACAACTCAAGTCCCTGGTTCAAACCACGACGACGGTGACCCGATGGGACAGTCCGACGGCTGAAGTGGGCGAGGCGGCACAGATGGGAGTTGCGCCCGCGCGACGGTACGGCGTGCGCAAGGAGATCCCTCTGCGCGATCTGGTGCCGGGAGATATCGTTCACCTCTCGGCGGGAGACATGGTTCCCGGCGATGTACGCCTGATCTCCGCGAAAGATCTGTTCATCAGCCAATCCGTCCTGACCGGTGAATCGCTCCCCGTCGAGAAATGCGACACCCTTAAAGGGGTCGTGGAAAAACATGCGGGTCTTTCCACGGGCATCAGCGCCTCTCCACTGGATCTTCCCAACATCGGGTTCATGGGAACGAACGTGGTCAGCGGAACCGCAACGGCTCTGGCGCTGGCAACCGGTGACAGGACGTATTTCGGTTGGATGGCGCGATCGGTTACCGGCTATCGAGCAAAGACCAGCTTTGACCTGGGGGTGAACAGTGTGAGCTGGCTCCTGGTTCGGTTTTCGCTGGTCATGATGCCGCTGGTTCTGCTTCTGAATGGCTTCGCGAAGGGAGAATGGATGAGCGCGCTTTTCTTCGCGTTATCCGTCGGTGTCGGACTGACGCCGGAGATGCTCCCGATGATCGTGACGTCCAATCTCGCGCTCGGGGCCATCCGGCTCTCGCGACAAAAAGTCATCGTGAAGCGACTTAATTCTATCCAAAACCTGGGCGCCATCGATGTTCTATGCACCGACAAGACCGGCACTCTGACGCAAGACCGCGTTATTCTGATCAAGCACTTAGACCTTAACGGCAACGAAGATGAAGATGTGCTGGAATGCGCCTACCTGAATAGCTACTACCAGACCGGACTGAAGAATCTGCTCGATGTTGCCGTGCTTGAACATGAAGACCTCGCACGCACGAGAAAACTCAGCGAGCGTTTCTTAAAGACCGACGAGATCCCATTCGACTTTGTTCGCCGGCGCATGTCGGTTGCCGTGCATGAAGCCTTCACAGGGAAAGACCTGCTGATCACCAAAGGAGCGGTTGAAGAGATCATCCGTGTCTGCACTTCGGCTAAGGTACATGGAGAGGAAATTCCGTTCAGCGAAGACGAGCAGCGCAAGGCTCTGGAACTGCACGACCACCTGAACCGAGAAGGGCTGCGCGTGATCGCGGTGGCTCGCCGTGAGCTCGTAAGCGACATTTCCAAGCCCCGCACCGTTGCGGACGAAGCGGACATGGTGCTTGCCGGATATATCGCATTCCTCGATCCACCGAAGGACTCCGCCAAGGACGCGGTCGATGCGCTGAAACGTAGCGGTGTGAATGTGAAAGTGCTGTCGGGTGACAACGAAATCGTCACCCGGGGTGTCTGCAAGTGGGTGGGGATTCGGATTGACGGTCTCATGAGGGGACCCGAGGTGGATATTCTGAGCGAGGACGAACTAGCTCTGGCAGTAGAAGAGACAACCGTGTTCGTCAAGTTGACGCCACTGCAGAAAGCGCGCGTGATCCGAGCGCTCCAAAAACGGGGTCATGCGGTCGGCTATCTTGGCGATGGGATCAACGACGCCGCGGCTCTGAGAGACGCTGATGTCGGCATTTCGGTGGACACGGCAGTCGATATCGCCAAAGAGTCCGCCGACATGATTCTGCTCGATAAAGACCTGATGGTAATCGAAGAGGGCATCATCACGGGCCGGAAAATGTTCGGCAACATCATCAAGTACATCAAGATGGCCGCAAGCTCTAACTTTGGTAACGTCTTCAGTGTCCTCGGCGCAAGCGTCATTCTGCCCTTTCTCCCAATGCAGCCGATCCATATCCTCGTCCAGAACCTCCTTTATGATCTTTCTCAAACGATGATCCCGTTTGACGATGTCGACAAGGAGTTTACTGAAAAGCCGCGCAAATGGGATGCAAGTGGAATCGCCCGGTTTATGTTTTTCATCGGACCGATCAGTTCGATCTTCGACTATACGACTTTCGCGGTGATGTGGTACGTTTTCGGCGCGAACTCTGAAGCTCACCAGGCGCTTTTCCAATCGGGATGGTTCGTTGAGGCGCTGCTTTCGCAGACACTCATCGTCCATCTGATCCGAACGCAGAAGATTCCGTTTCTCCAGAGTGTAGCGTCGCTGCCGCTTATCCTCACGACCTCTGTAATAGCGGCGGTAGGGATTTTCGTCCCCTTTTCGCGCCTTGGGGCGATGATCGACCTAGCGCCGCTCCCACCTCAATATTTCGGCTGGTTAATTGCGACGCTTGTCAGCTACAGCATTCTCTCGCAGCTCATCAAAGTGTGGTTCATCCGCAAATATCACTCGTGGCTTTGATGCTGTTTAGGCACAGGTATCCGCAATTGATGGCTGCAAGGAAGGGCAATGCAAGTAAGAGATCTTCCAGGATGGCCGCCAAACTGGGACCCTGTAAGCAGACGCTCAAATTGGATGGTCATTAGAGGCGAGTTTGGTGTGTTGAAGAGAGTACTAGCGAAGCAACCAGGTTCCGTTCACGTAATCATCAGTCTTAGCGAGGCTGATTACTTCGGGGTGTTATATCTGAACGCTGAGTTGTGCGATCGAGTAGTAATGACTCTCGGATCGCATATTGGAAAAACGATTGCAGAGGTTGCGGCGCTGGAGATCGTCCGATCGTAAACGTTTGTGCAGAGCGATTCGCCCCCGAATTCTCAGACAAGAATCATGTTTGGCAAACAATGCACACGATCCGTTGTTCTTCAGAGCGCGGGATTGCTGCCGCTCGATGTGACGGCGCATGTGGTCGCCACCATCGGGAGCTGCAATCCTTTCCACTACTGGAACAATGATCGACCGTTACCGCTACCGCCCTGGTACTTCGACAACGGCGATCCGTCGGTTGCGATCGTTACGGCTGAAATCCTTGCGAACGCCCGTCGTGACAACGTCATCGAGAAAGTCTCTAGCATGCTGACCGTACAGCAGGGCGTCACACAAGTCCGTTGGAGGGTGACGGGAGAACAGCATGAGGACTAAGACCCGGCGGCGGGTAGAAGCCTCTCCATCCAAAAGGGTTTGTGCAATGCAGCAACGATGGATGATTTCTCTCGGAACTGTCTTGGCCGCCATGTGCCTGACAGGCTGTACTCGAAGGCACGGAACGGTCGTGGAAATCTTAATAGCTTTAGTTGCATTGTACATGGTCTTATCCCGATGAGTTCTTGATACGAAAAAAAATTCACACAACCCGGGGTCACAGCCCGCTAAAATTGCCGGAGAAATTGTGGTTGAGCCTCTCATGCTTGTTCTATGTTTGGGTGCGCTTTCGGGTGCGGCCATTAAAGCCCAACACCACTTCACGAACCTTTCATTGGACGAGGCCTCTCTCTATCAATTCGAACTCGCCACCGCTGTGATCTTGATCGGAGCCATCTCGCTGCTCGGTGGCTGTGGCCGCCGCGAGGCGCCCGCCCTTTCGACGGCGCCTCAACCGTCGCAAGCAACGAAGAAAATCGATCTCATTACAATTCCCCCGGGTTCTCCCCAGGCGAAACAGATGCGCGTCGAGGCGGTCCGCACGGCAAATATTCCGGTTGACGAAGTCGTGGCGCCGGGGAAGATCATGATTAATTCTAACCGGACCTCGAAGCTGCTTCTTCCCATTGCCGGGCGTATCGTGAGCGTCATGGCGCAGCTCGGTGATTCAGTTGTCCAGGGGAAGCCTCTGGTTGGAATCGAGAGCCCAGATGCAGATGCCGCCGTCGCCGCGTACCACCAAGGGCAGGCCACTGAGCGGCAGGCGCAGGCGGCGCTCACCAAGGCCCAGACGGAGTTTGATCGGGCGGGAAAGCTGTACGAGGCGGAAACGATCGCGCAGAAGGACCTTGTGGCAGCAGAGAACGATCTCGCTCAGGCCAAGGCGGGCCTGGAGACCGCCCGCGCGGGCGTTGAGCAGGCGCGCCGCAAGCTTGAAGTCCTCGGTCTCAATCCAACCGACTTCCATCAGCGTACGTTCGCGCGCGCGCCGATCAGCGGCAAGGTGCTGGAGATAAGCGTTGCCCCCGGCGAGTATCGCAACGATACTTCGGCGCCGCTCATGACCATCGCCGATCTCAGCGCGGCCTGGGTCTCGTCCGATGTTCCGGAATCAGGCATCCGTCTGATCCACATTGGCGACCGGATGACGATCACGTGCCTGGCGTATCCGGGTGAAACCTTCTCGGGCCGCGTGGCACGCATCGCGGATGTTGTTGATCCTCAGACCAGGACGCTCAGGGTCTACCTGGACCTAGCGAATCCGCAGGGTCGTTTCCGGCCCGAGATGTTCTGCACCATTAGGCACGCCAGGGACGTACGGAGCGTGCCAGTGCTCCCCGTCTCGGCGGTCATCCAGGAGTACGGCAAGTCCGTCGTATTCATCGAGCGCGGCCCCGGTCAGTACGAGCGGCGCGAAGTAACCGTCGGCGCGCGCTCCAGCGACCTCGTACCGGTTCTACACGGTGTGCAGGTCGGTGATCGCGTCATCGTCGATGGCGCCGTCTTGCTGAGGGGCCAATAGCGCCAGAGCCGCGATGCTCGACAAACTCCTCCAGCTTTCTCTCGCTCATCGGCTTGTAGTCGTCATCATTACTGTCATTGTCGCGGTATCCGGCGTGTGGGCTTTCCAGCACCTTAAGCTGGAGGCCTATCCCGATCTCTCCGACCCGGGCGTCGTCGTCATCACGCTCTATCCGGGATTTGCCGCCGAGGAGGTCGAGCAGCAAGTCACGGTGCCCATTGAGCGAGCGCTCAACAATACCCCAAATGTCATCGCCAGGCGCTCACGCACAATCTTCGGTCTTTCCGTCGTTGAGCTGACCTTTACCGACGACACCAGCGACTACTTTGCCCGACAAGTCGTTCTGGAACGGCTGCGCGATGCTCCGCTGCCCGAGGGAGTCACGCCGACGCTCGGCCCAGTGATCGGCGGCATCAGCGAATTCTATCGCTATACCCTCGAAGGTCCGTTCGACGCCATGCAACTCCGCGAGATCCAGGACTGGATCGTCACGCCGCGGATATTGCAGGTGCCGGGGGTCGCCGACGTTACGCCTTTCGGGGGTCGAGTGCGCCAGTATGAGATCGAGATCGACCCCCGGGCACTGGACAACTACCGGATGAGCGTTAGGCAGATCGCCGATGCCGTGAAGAACAACAACCGGAACGCTGGCGGCGCACTGATGGACATGGGCCAGCAGGCACTCGCAATTCGCGGCTCGGGCCTGATCCGCTCGAACGAGGACATCGAGAACATCGTCCTTGATGCCCAGAAAGGGGTGCCGATCTTTGTCAAGGACGTCGGCCGCGTCAAAATCGGCGCCCTGCCGCAGACCGGAATCTTCCAGCTCAATCGCCAGCGCGAGCAGTATGGCACCGTCGAAGGCATCGTGCTCATGCGCCGAGGAGAGAACGCGAGCGAAGTCCTCGAGGCGATTCACGAAGCCATCGACGAGCTGAACCGTACGCGGCTGCCCCAGAACGTGCACATCGTGCCGATCCACGACAAGACGGATCTCGTCCAGAACACGCTCCATACCATTTCGCGCGTCCTCCTCGAAGGGTTTGTCATTGTCGTGACGGTTCTGCTCCTGTTTCTCCTGAGCGTCCGCGCGGCGCTGCTGACCGCGCTCATCATCCCGTTCGCGCTCCTGTTCGCGTTTATCTGCATGCACTTCACAGGCCTCTCGATGAGTCTCTTGAGTATTGGCGCGCTCGATTTCGGCATCATCGTGGATGCCACGATCGTCATGGTCGAGCGGATCGTGCACCGGCTAGCCGACCGCCAGGCCGAGGGGGCCGCGCCAAATCGCACGTTCGAGACCGTGCGCGCTGCGGCACGCGACGTTCAGCGGCCGATCCTCTTCTCGCTGGTGATCATCATTTCGGCCTACATCCCCCTGCTGACGCTCGAACGCGTAGAGCGGCGTCTCTTCACGCCGATGGCGATGACCGTCTGCTTCGCGCTTGTCGGCTCGTTGATCTTCAGCCTCACATTGATACCGGCGCTCGCCACGTATGTCTATGGCCCACGCACGCGGATCCGGCGACACCGCATGCTCGACTGGGTCAACGATCGCTACGAACAGGTCATGTCGATGATCGTGCGCCACGCGGGCTGGACGGTCGCCATCGCCTCCGTGGTTCTCGGCCTTGCCCTTTATCTCGGCACGCGCATCGGCACCGAGTTCCTACCCCAGCTCGATGAGGGCGTGATTTGGATACGCGCCAACCTTCCGCCGGGCATCTCGCTGGAGAAATCGGCGGAGGTCGCGACAAGAATCCGCGAGCTGATCTTGCAATCGACGGAGGTGAAGCTTGTTAGCTCGCAGACAGGCCGCAACGATTCCGGCACCGATCCATTTGGCGCCAACCGCAACGAGTTTCTCATCAACTTGCAGCCGTATAGCAGTTGGCCGGCCGGCAAGACCAAGTCTGATAATCATCTAGCAGGCTTCTCCGAGAGGCACTAGGGTTGGTGATGAGCCAACCCCATAACTCAACGGAGGAGACGAAGATGAAACTGTACGGAGCGATCGATCTGCACTCGACGAATAACGTGACGGTGGT